>Ga0306926_10003197_pt1 | contig 16883 bp, 14 predicted proteins | sample flu12Cox44000178_FD_203759 | JGI IMG/M metagenome (GOLD analysis project Ga0306926, IMG submission 203759) | Lab enrichment of tropical soil microbial communities from Luquillo Experimental Forest, Puerto Rico - flux8day.12C.oxic.44.000.178 (v2)... | ecosystem: Environmental > Terrestrial >... | reverse complement strand
GACTGGGCTTCACCCGCGCCACGATGTCGCCGCGCCGTAGCACCCCGGACGAGGCCCGGGCGACCCGGGCCAGGACGTCGTCGGCGACGCCGGGTCCGTACGCCGTACGGATGAGCCCCAGGCTGTCGACGTCGATGGCCAGGATGCAGACGGCGCGGGTCTGGCACTCGGCCTCGAAGAACAGCGCGAGCCCTTGCTCGTTGGCCAGCCCCGTCAGCTCGTCGGAATGGGCCTTCACCTCGAGCTCGTGCTGCGCCAGTGCGAGGCCGAGCGCGGACTCCACCACGTTGCCGAGGGCGCAGCAACGCACGAAGCCGTCGTCGCCGATGGCGACGCCGCGGCTGCCGACGGTCAAGATGCCGTGGAGCTCCCCCTGGGGGGCGACGGGAATCAGCGCGGTGTGGGTGACGCCCGTCTCCTCGATCAGGTCGCGCATTGTGGGACCGATCGCGGCCGGATCGACCTCCACCAGCAGCGGCTGCAGATCCTGCACGACGGCACCCGCGTAGGGGTCGTGTCGCAGCAGACGGTTCCCCGGCTTCGTGCCCGCGGGATCCGCCACCGAGAGCTCGGTCACGATGCCGTCCTCCACACTCAGGTAGGCCGCCCGCCAGTGCCCGGAACGGCAGAGGCTCGCGATGAGCTGGGTGGCACGAGCGACCACGGCGCGGGGGTCCCGCAGCGCCATCAGTGAGAGCGCCGCGTCGTGGACGAGGCCTTCAAGCCCCGGGAGGGTGCCGCCGCTTGGGATGGGGGTTTGAGCTGCCATTTCTCCGAATCGGGGACAATTCTGAATGACGGTGGATATGACCCCATCGGCACCCGCACCTCGATTCTTGATAGAGCCGAAAGTCACTGGTCGCCCGCTCGGGCCTGCCCGGACCGCTCAGCGGGGCCGGTTGCGCTGAGCAGGCGGTCGAGGAAGGGAACCTGCGACTTGAGCAACTTGGCGCGGGCCACCGGCACGGCCATCCACGCCACCCGGTCGACCTCGGGGAACTCCTTGACGGTGCCCGAGCCCCTCGGCCATTCCAGCTCGAAGGTGTTGCTCTCGGCGCCGGCGACGTCGAGGTCCGCCTCGCGCGCCCAGACGGTCACGCGTTTGCCCCCGGACTGGCGGATCTCGCCGAGGGCGACGGTCGGACCGTCGGGGGCCGGCAGGCCGAGCTCCTCCTCGAACTCGCGATGGGCCGTCTGCAGCGGGTCCTCGTCGGGTCCGTATTCGCCCTTCGGCACCGACCAGGCGCCGTCGTCCTTGCGTGCCCAGAAGGGGCCGCCGGGATGTGCCAGCAGCACTTCGAGATCGCCGTCCGCCGTGCGGCGGTACAGCAGCAGCCCAGCACTGGTGGCAGCCATGGTCGCGGCGATCTTGGCACCGTCCGGCGGCCGCCGACGGACGCTCCGATGGTTCAGGATCGCTTCGTTCCGATGACGCGGCCGCCCGCCGAAGTGACCCGGGGCACGCCGGCCCAGCCGATAGGCTGGGCCCGTTCCGGCCGCCCATCCGGAGCCGCCTCGGGGCTACATGGGCGGGGACCAGGAACGATCCGGTCGCCCGTCACTTGATCACCGCGCGCCAATGAGTCCTTCCACACCCGAGTTCAATCCCGTCGAACAGGGACTCCACGACCTCGGGCGACAGATCGACGAGGCGCACCGGGCCGCCCGGCGCTCCCGCTGGCGCCGGTCCGACGCCAGCGGGGGGCCGGCGCACGCGGCGCCACGAACCCGCTCCCGGCACCGCCGTCTGTGGTGGGTCGCCGGCTCCCTCGTCACCGTCGTCGTGGTCCTCGTGGGCGCCGTCGCGGGGTACGCGTGGTATCTCAACAGCCAGATCCATCGCATTGACCTGAAGAACCTGACGTCGGCGCCGGTGAAGGGCGCGGACGCGGGGACCGAGAACATCTTGATGATCGGCTCGACCTCGCGGTGCGCGCTCAAGGTGCAGAACCCCGCCTACGGGCTGTGCTCGCAGGGCGTCAACGGTGTCAACAGCGACGTGGTGATGATCTTGCACCTGAACCCCGCGACGCACGCCCTCTCCATCCTTTCGATCCCGCGTGACCTCTTCGTCCCGAACGCCCGAGCTGAGGGCGCCAACAAGATCGACGCCGCGCTCTACGAAGGGCCGGACCAACTGATCAAGGCGGTCGAAGAGGACCTGGGCATCCCGATCCAGCACTTCGTCGAGCTGAACTTCGACAGCTTCATCAACGTCGTGAACGCACTCGGGGGCATCAAGATGTACTTCCCGGAGCCCGTCTACGACGCCTTTTCGGGGCTGAACATCGAGACGACTGGATGTCTGGCCCTCAACGGGACGCAGGCCCTGCAGGTCGTGCGGGCCCGCCATCTCCAGTACAAGGGCCCGGGGGTGACCACCCGCGACCCGAGCTACTGGCCCCAGGAGAACCAGAGCGACCTGGCGCGCATCCGACGGGACCACGAGTTCTTGCGCGTGCTGGCCGACGCGGTGAAGCAGAAGGGCCTGGGCGACCCCTTCACGGACCAGCAGCTGGTGTCGGGCGTCGTCGGCCAACTGACGGTGGACTCGGGCTTGTCGGCGACGGACATGATCAGCCTGACGCTCGGCTTCCACGGCATCGACGTGAACCGCGCGCCGCAGCTGACCCTGCCGGTGCAGGTGGACCAATTCGGCGGCTACGTCTACAAGGGCGGGGCATACGGTGACATTGAGTTCCCGGCAGAACCACAGGACCACACCGCCATCGACCAATTCCTCGGCCTGTCACCCAACGACGACACCTACTCCGGCGGCGCGTTGCCGGCCGCGTCGAAGGTCACGGTCTCGGTGCTCAACGGCTCGGGTGCCACCAACCAGGCCACGGACACCGCGCAGAGCCTGCAGGCGCTGGGCTTCCACGTCGGCGGCATCGGCGACAGCACCCCGGTCGGCCGCGAAGCCGAGACCGTCGTCTACTACTCCTCGAAGGCGCCCTCGGAGCTGGCGGCGGCCCAGGCGGTCGCCAACTCCTTGTCGGGTGCGGTGATCATGGCCAGGGACGCCTCGCAGGTGCAGCCCGGCTCGCAGGTGACGGTGGTGACGGGAACCGACTTCGGCGTCAACGCGCCGCCCGCCGCCCCCGTCACGGGTGGCACCGGCGCCGGGGCGCACGGCAACACGACGACGAGCACCGCGCCGGCGGCCTCGGTGTCGGCCAGTTCGTCGTCGACGGCGTCGTCGTCGACGGGGGGCCCGTTTGCGCCGCCGACCGCGACGGTGACCCCGCTGCAGCCCTGGGACCCGCGCTCGTGCAGTGTGAGCGGGGGCGAGGGCGCCTGAGCAGACGCCACAGACACCCTCGCCGCCCGGAGGGCGCTCAGAGGTACTGACCCACGCCCTCGGCCGAGCCGCCGGTGGCGCGAACGGGCTGCGAGTCGTCGCGCAACGCGACCAGCTCCGCCAGGGAGCGGCCGCGCAGCGAGCGCGTCGGGAGCTCACGACCCAGCCAGCGACGCGCCTCCTCGTCGGCGAACAACCCCACCTCGATCTCCGCGATGCAGCGGCCGGGACGGGCGATGGCCGGGTGCAGCGACGTGAGCGACTCGTTGGTCGTGATGGCCACCAGGAGCGACAGCCCCTGGCCGAGCAGCCCGTCCGTCAGGTTCAACAGCCGAGCGAGGCCTTGGCCCGAGCGGTCCTTGGCCGTCGTCGCGATGAGTTCGTCGCAGTCCTCGAGGACCAAGAGGCGAGCGCGGCCCGCGCCTTCGCCGTCCTGGCCGTCGCCTTCACCCAGGGCGATGTTCAGGAGGTAGGCGGGGAGGTCGAACAGCCGCTCGGGGTCGAGCACGTAGTCGAACTGGCACCAGTCACGCCAGGCGTCCGCCAAGGCGCGCAGCGCCGTGGTCTTACCGGTACCGGGCGGCCCGTGCAGGAGGAGCAGCTTTCCGGGCAGGCCCTCGCGCCCCATGACCATCACGCGGTCCAGTGCCGCCTGCGCTGCCGCCGGGTAGTTGCGGCGGATGTCATCCCACCGCTGGACCGCCAGGGACCGCTCGGTGCGGACCGGGCCGCGCCCTGCGACGTGCCAGAAGCCGACCTCCGCCTTCGAGCGATCGACCGTGGGCGGCACCTGTGCATCGCGCGTGGCCTTCTCGAACACCGCGCGGGCGAGCTGGTGGGACTGCGCCACCACCGAGACCCGTGCGCTGCCGTGGCTCCACCGCGTGGCGCAGAGCACCCAGCCCGGCCCGTGCGCCAGGACCGAGCGGTTGCCGTCCTGGACGGCCACCCGGCTCGGCGTGCTACCGGCCGGCACCAGGGGCGCGTCCTCGCGGACGCGCGCCAAGAACGCGCTCTCGGCGAAGGGGTAGGTGCCGGAGATGTGCTGCTCCAAGAAGAGCAGGTCGAAGGCGTCGTTGACGGAATCTGCGTCGTCGAACACCATCGTGCGCTGCGGGGAGCTCCTGTTGTCGTTCATGGTCTGGCCTTGGCGCGTGGCGCCGATCAGGGCTGGCCCACCGAAGGAAGGCTGCCGTCGTCTCGTGGATGTCGTGAGGGTCGATTGAGGCGGCGCGTCGCGCCACCACCGGCTCACCTACGAACGAGGAGGCGCGATGGCATGCACAACGACCGCCCGGCGACCAGGTGGTCGCCTTTGGTACTTCGTCTGGATGCCATAGGGAGGCGACTCTGCCAGCGGGGACAACGACTGTCAACGGGCGATGCCGCCCGACGCACCATCCGTGCGCGCGCCTCGTGCATGGCGATGCGGTCCCGGGCGTGCGCGCAGGAAAGTGCTGCCGAGGCGCTACGCGAAGATCTCGCCGCCGTTGGTGTCGAGCGCCTGACCGGTCATCGCCGACGACAGATCGGAGGCCAGGAACACGATCGCACCGGCCACGTCCTCGTCGCTCGGGATGCGACCCAGGGGCACGCGGGCGTTGAGCTCGTCGACGACCACCTGGGGCTCCACGCCGCGGCCCTGTGAGGTCATGTCGATGTAGATGTCGACCGACGGCCCGGCCATCCATCCCGGGACGACGGCGTTGACGCGGACGTGGGCCGGCCCCAGCTCGTCGGCGAGCACCCTCGTGGCCGTCAGGAGCGCTCCCTTCGAGATCGCGTACCCGCCCTGGCCGGGTTGGGGCTGCCGGGCCACCATGGAGGCCACCATCACGACCGAGCCGCCGCCGCGGCGGCGCATCTGGGGCAGGGCCGCCCTGGTCATCTGCAGTGACCCGAAGACGTTGACGTCCATGATCTTGCGCCACACCGCCAGGTCGACGTCCTCGAAGCCCACGAACACGTCCGGGCGGAATGCGTTGTTGACCAGCACGTCCACCCCGCCGTACTCCTCAGCGGCCGCGTCCATCAGGCGGACGCAAGCGTCCGCGTCGACGATGTTGGTCGGCACCGTGATGGCGCGGGCCCCGAGGTCGTGGAGCTCGGCGGCCACCTCCTCGAGGTTCGCCTGGCGCCGTGCCGCGAGCACGAGATCGGCACCCTGCGCGGCCAGCGCCCGGGCCGCCTGGCGGCCGAGGCCGGGACCGACGCCCGAGACGACGCACACCTTGCCGGCCAGCAGGCGGGATGTCGCTCCGCCGCCCCGGCCCGCTTCGCCCTTGGCAGTGGTCATGGCGCAGGACTGTAGGACAACCCTGGACGACCCGGAGTCGACCCGAGATCCGCGCCGTCGTGGCCGCGTCCTGAGATGATCGGTTCGAGGCACACCGAAGGAGGGTCATGGCCATTTGCGCGCGCTGTGGCGGCGAGACGACCGACGGGGTCAGTTGCCTGACCGACCCCGTCAGCATCGGCGGGAAGCGGTACACCCCGGTCCGGTGGGGGTCTGAACTCCGGCCGAGACACCAGTACGAACCCGACGAATGCCGCGGCTGCGGGACACCGCTCGGCGGCGCGCACCACCCCGGCTGTTGCCTGGAGCGCTGCCCGGCCTGCCACGGCCAGGCCCTCACGTGCCCGTGCGTCGCCGACGTCGAGCCGGAGGACCACGGCGCGTGCGAGCGATCGCGCACCGACCGCTGCCGCGCGCACGTTCTGCGACGCGTCGGGTGGAGGTGACGACCTAGGCCGAGCGGCGCCGTTTGTCCCGCGCCGGCCGGGCTGTCATCGGCTGACGCTCGAGTGCGCCCGCCACGTTCGCCTTCAGACGCCCGAGCACCGTCGTCCACGCCGCCTCCATGAACTCCGCCTGCGCCAGCGTGTCGACGAGCTGGTGCACCTCGACATGGGTGCCGGGGTCATTCGGGCGCAGCCGTATGTACCCGGTGAGCTCTCCGCCGGGCACCGGCACCATGTCGTCCTCGAAGTCCCAGCACAGCGCGATCAACTCTGGTCGGCTCACGACCTCGTAGCGGCCGCGTACGTGCGTCCCCCACTCCATGGTGCAGGCGAATGCGCCGTCGGCGATGGTGACGGGCACGCCGAGCCAGCGTCCGTACACCTCGCCGTCCGTGAGTGCCGTGAAGGTCGCGTCCTGATCCGGTTCCACGTCGACGCTCGCGACCACGAGCGGCGTGGTGTAGGCGTCGGCCAGAGTGCGTTCGGGCACGTCGTCGGCGTTCGTCCACTTGGTCGATCCGCTCAGCGCGGCCCGGAGCCCGCGCAGCAGCTCTGGCTGGGCCCGGTAGCGGCGAGAGGTCCCCGCCACGGTGAGGGTGACGAGCCCGGCGTCCCGCAGCACGGCCAGGTGCTGGGAGATGGTCGGCTTCGTGACGTCGAACGCGGCGGCGATCTCGCCCGCAGGCAGCTCGCGGTCCCAGACCAACGCGAGGATGTCCCGGCGGACGGGGGAGCCGAGCGCGGCGATGACCTGCTGGATGTCGCGCATCGACCCTCCAAGCCCTCAGCGGCGGTTGCACGTATTTCGGCTGTTACCTAATTTACGGCGACGACGGTGGGGGGCGTGATGTGGGCAGGGTCAGTGCCGGCGTCTGGGGGCGGGCGATGACCGGGACCGGGGCGGAGCAGTAGGCGGACGAAGGGAGAAGGTGCCACATGACGAAGGTTGACATCTGGGGTGTCGTGCACGGCGAGCGTGCGTCGCTCGCCGAAGAGCTCGCACAGCTCAGCGAGGAGCAGTGGTCGACGACCTCGTTGTGTCCCGACTGGACGGTACGCGAGACCGTGGCGCACATGGCCGCGACAGCGTCGATCACGCCGGCGACCTTCTTCCCGAAGCTGGTCGGCTCGGGCTTCAAGTTCGAGCGGCTCCAGGCCAAGGGCATCGCCGAACAGGAAGGCGCCGACGGCGCCGACACGCTCGCGCACTTCCGGGCCATCGTCACCTCGACGAAGCGCCCGCCTGGGCCCAAGGACACCATCCTCGGCGAGACCATCATCCACTGCGAGGACGTCCGGCGCCCGCTCGGTCTCGCGCACGTGTACCCGCCCGACGCCGTCGTCGAGGTCGCCGACTTCTACAAGGGCTCGAACCTCATCCTCGGCACCAAGCGGCGCATCGAAGGCCTCTCACTGCGGGCGACGGACTCGGCGTGGTCGCACGGGAGCGGGCCCGAGGTCAGCGGGCCGATGCTGCCACTGCTCCTGGCGATGACCGGACGCAAGGCCGCGCTGGACGAACTGTCGGGCGACGGGGTCGCGACGCTGCGCGCGCGGGACTGAACGCCTTCCGGCTGCGCCGTGGGGCCGGCTAATCGATCTCCACGTCGAAGTCCCACGACACTGTCGGCCGCCCGCCCGTCGGCGCCCAGTCCAGGGCACCGTTGCCCGTCGGCAACACGCCGGACACCGACAGCGTCACCCTTCTGCCGCTGACGAGGCGGCGCGGCGGCGTGCCACCGCCGAGCACCGTCACCAGGGGCCGGTGCACGTGTCCCTGCTCGTCGGTGATGGAGAACGCACGCGGGACGAGCGGGATCGAGCCCGCGACCCGGGCGAAGGTCACCGTGAAGGTGCACGGGCTCGTGGCGGGCACGGGAAACGATCCCTCCTCGGGCACCGATGGGCCCACGGTGGTCACGAGCGCGCTCCCGCCGGGGACCACGACCCGCACGCTGTCGCCTTCGATGGCGAGCCACGGGTGGGCCGCCGTTGCCGTCACGACGCGACCCACCGGCACGTTCGCCTTGGGCAACCATGACGGGGGCTTCCCATATCCTCCGTTGGAGGCCCCCGCCGGCGTCGCCCCGGCCAGAAGCAGGGCCACCACGCAAGTGACGACGGCTCCTCCGGCGACGAGTCCGGCTCGTTCAGCCAGCCTCACCGCTCAATTGCTGTTGCGCTGCCCGTCACCGGGGCCACCCGGGCTGTTGAACACGTCAGGCCCGAAGGGGGCCAATCCCGGCTGGGCCGCGTAGCCCAGGTGGCCGAGCCCGTCGAGTCCGGGGGAGGCGGCACCCACCTGGAACAGGTCCTCCATCGTGCGCAGCCAGCTGTAGTGGTTGTAATAGACGTGGCTGACCGTGCCCGGGGTGATGTACGGGCTGATCAGGACGCTCCCGGTGTCGCCACCCCCGGTCGTCGGGTCGGTGGCGTTGAACAGCGGGTCGGTGGCGTTCGTCTCCGCGCCCAGCGTCACGCCGTTCGTGGCGGCACTCACGACTCCGGTCGTCTGGAGCGGGTTGCCCGAGGCGTCGACCAGCTCGAAGGAGCCGGCGTCGGCGAGCCCGCCGCTCTGCGACGGCGCCGTGGCCGTGGTCGGCGTGTCGGTGACGGGACCGACGAAGGCACCGGCCGGGATCCCGGTCCCCGTCACGGAGCGCCCCTCGTCGGTGATCACCGCCGAGTTGTCGGCGATCGTCGAGCTACCCGCCGGCGCAGCGGCACCCTTGTCGTTCCGGGCACCCGGCGAGTGGTTGCCACCACCGAGGATGCACGACCCGGCCGGCTGCGGCGCCGGCAGGCAATTGTTCGGCCGGTCGATGTCGGCGTTATCACCCGGCCCCGGATAGAGCTGGTTGCCTCCTGCGTCCGTCGCCAGAGGGGTGTTGGGCCCGGTCGGCTCGCCGTGCACCGTCTGCCCGAAGATCGTCTCGCCCGCCGAGTCGTCGTTGGTGATCGTCTGCGCCGCCGTGGCCGGGACGGTCGTCGAGTTCGAGAAGCTGTTGCCCGAGTAGGCGAAGGGCGGGAAGGCCTCGTCGAAGGTGATGTCGATCAGACCGCCGTCCTTGAAGGCCGGCGACGCCTCGATCTCCGGAATGACGTGCTCGAGGAACAGGTCCGCGGCGTACAGGCCACCGGTGTAATTCACCGGGGCGTTGGGTGTGTTCGGGTCCGAGAAGCCACCCGAGAGGTTGTTGCCGTGGCACACGGCGTCGTGGGCGTCACTGCAGTTGTTCGGCGAGATCCAGCTGAAGGCCGGCGTCGTCGACACGTTCTGCAGGTCGTGGTACAAGCCGTCACTCGGGTCGAAGAGGTTGGCGATGTGCGCCGAGTTGCAGTCGCCGGGGTTCTCGAGGAGCGAATCGAACCAGGGGAAGGGGAAGTGCTTGGGCACGTACTGGTCCGTCGCGTTGGCCGAGCCGGGGTTCGGGAACGACGTGCTCCCCGTCGCGCCGGGGCTGGAGTAGGGCGCCCCGCAGAACTGCGACCCGGCGTCGTGACTCGTGCCGGACGCGTCGGGGTTCCCGAGGTCCTGGGCGTAGCCCTTCCAGCTCACCCCGGAGGCGTCGAGCTGATTGAACAGCGTGGACACGGTGTCGGGGTAGACGCAGCCGTTCGATCCCGCGGGGGCATTGGGGCCCTGCGCCGAGACGAACTGGCCGTAGTCGGGATTCGTCTGCAACGACCCGGTCGTGTCGACGGAGCCGCCGAAGGCGTCGTACTGCGGGCAGTCGGCCTGGGTGTCGGGCTCTGTCGCTTGGCCGCTGACCATAGAGATGTAGTTGTCTTCGCTGAAGTGGCCGGTGCCGTAGTAGTGCTTCAAGAGGACGCCCTGTGCAGGCAACGACTTCCACAGGTACGTGTTGTTGTTGAGACCGGTGAACGTGGCGTCATAGGACTTGTTCTCCAGGATGATGAGGAACACGTGCTTGATCTTGCCGGGCTGGAGGCCGAGCCCGTCGGGCCCGCCACCGTTCTGATTGGCCTGCGCAGTGGTGCTCGCGTTCGCGGCCGAGATCGTGGCATCGGAGCCCATGGGCAACAGCATGGTCATCGACAAGACGAGTGCGCCCACGGCGGCCACCAGAACCGAGACGCGTCGCGCGAAGAAGCGAGTGTGGGAAGAGGTCATGCTTTCGTTGTATGGGAACACGGGAGATGCGTACAACCAACGGCGCGCGAACCGGGCATGAACTCTTGCGCGCGCCGCGCAACGGTCTCGCGACGCGTCGGACGGCCGTCACCGTGCGTGGGTCGATCTCCAGATGCGCGGGGCTTTCGACACATCCATTGCCGGTCTAAGTGCACGTGATGCGACGGCCGGGATTCGGGATCCACTCGAGTGCGCATTCCCTGACAAGCCGGTGACGCCGGCGCGACGTGTCCGGAAACTCTTCGTGTCGCGTCGCGGCGTCAGCGTGAGCTCGCGGCGGCCGTTCTCCTGCACGGATGATGCGGCAACAGGACTTGACCCGTGGGCGGCCGCTCACAAGTGTGTGGGCATGACGCCTTTGGGTGCCGAATGACTGACGCAGCGCCCGGCCCGCTCGACGGTGTCCGGGTCCTGGAGGCGGGGCTGCTCGTCCAGGGACCCCAAGCCGCGCTGAGCATGCTCGACTGGGGCGCCGACGTCATCAAGCTCGAGTTGCCGGGCTTCGGCGACCAGAGCCGATGGCTCCCGATCAGCCGTGAAGACCGGCGCTCGGCGTTCTTCACCGCCTACAACCGCGGAAAGCGAAGCGTGACCGTCGACCTCCGGGTGCCTGCCGGCCGTGAGGTCTTTTTCCGCCTCGTCGAGCACGCCGACGTCGTCATCTCGAACTTCAAGCCCGGGACGATGGAGGGCTGGGGCGTGGGCTACCCGGAGGCCGCGGCGCGCAACGAGCGAATCATCTATGCCATGGGATCGTCTTTCGGCCCGGAGGGCCCGGAAGCCGGGAGGGAAGGGGCCGACCTGAGCGCCCAGGCGGCCGGCGGCCTGATCAGCACCACCGGCGTCGACGGGACTGACTTCAGCGCCATCGGCGCCAACATCGCCGATCACATCGCAGGACAGAACCTCCTGGCCGGCGTGCTCGCCGCGCTGTACGCCCGGGAGCGCACCGGGCGAGGCCAGCTGGTTGAGAGCTCTTTGCTCGGGGGCCAGGTGTGGGCGCAGGCGGGGGAGATCACGCGCTACCTGATGTCGGGCGAGATGTCGGGCCAGGGTGGCCGGAGCCATCCCATGATCCCGGGCATCTACGGCCTCTTCCGGACGGCGGACGGCTGGATCGCCATCGTGGGGGTGGCGGGGCCCGCCCGTGACCTCTTCTACGAGACGATCGGCCGGCCGGATCTCATCGAGCGCTTCAACACGCTCCTCTACTTCCAGGACGACAAGGCCGAGCTGTTGCCGATCCTCGAGTCCGTGTTCGTGACCAAGACCACGGCGGAATGGTGCGACCTTTTGGGCGCCGCTGGCCTTCGCTTCGCTCCGGTGCGCAACCACGCCGAGGTGGCGAGCGACCCCGGGGTCCGGGCCAACGGGTACATCGCGCCGGCCATTGCACCCGAGGGTTCCGTCGACGTGGTCACGACGCCTGTCCGGTTCTCGGACTCGTCGTCCTCCCACACAGCACACGTGCCCGAACTCGGACAGCACACCGAGGAGGTGCTCCTCGAGACGGGCTTCTCGTGGGACGAGATCGCCGACCTGTCGGCCGCAGGGGCGATCTGAGACGAATTCGACACCGTCCTCGACTCGAACACGCTCGGTTCGGTCGTCAGGGTGGTGGAGGTGAAGGGACTCGAACCCTCGGCCTACGGCTTGCAAAGCCGCCGCTCTTCCAGCTGAGCTACACCCCCGAGCCGCACGCGTCTCGACGGACGAAATCGCCTCTTCGGCGTGCTCGCAGGTGCCACTCATCGTAGGCCCCGGCCGATGCCCGAGCGTAACGGGGCGGCACTCGGAGACGCGTGGAGGGCTGGTCCGGTGCCTCGTCCACGTCACACGGTGTGTCCAGCGCCAGGCCACCTCGACCACATAGTGTCCCCACGGTCGAGGGGTCAACTGGGGAATTGGCGAAAGAGAGGGACCCGGATGACGGCTTGCAATGGACACCGGAGCACCGCTCGATGCCTCGCCGGGCTCGGCGTCGTGGCCGCATTGTCAATGGGCGTGGCCGTCGAGGGCGCCGCGGCCGCCACGACGCAGCCCAAGGCGGGCGTCATCGCGGTCGACGGCCCCATGACGGGAGAACAGGCATCGACCGGGACGGACATGGCGAAGGGCGCACAGCTCGCCGTCGACCAGATCAACGCGGCGGGCGGCGTCGACGGAGTGAAGCTCACGCTCGTCAAGGTGGACGACAAGGCCACCGCCGCCGCCGGATTGACCGCGGCACGGAAGGCCATCGCGGCCCATGCATTCGCCGTCGTCGGCCCGTACAACTCGGCTGTCGGCGTGGTCAACCTCCCCGTCTACAAGAAGGCGGGCCTTCCCATCGTGCGACTCACGTCCAGCGTCAAGACCGAGGGCTTCGGCGTGACCACCCAGCCGATGGACACGCAGGTTGCGCCGGTGGAGCTCAACGAGATCACGAGCGTGCTGCACGCAACGCGCCCGGCCATCATCTACGACACGTCCACGTTCACCGCCGGAGTGGCGAACCAAGTCAAGGCGGGACTGGCCAAGGCGGGCACGCCGGCCGTCGCATTCATCCCGGTGAAGGAGAGCGCCACCAACTTCACCAGCGCGGTCGCCAAGGCCGCGGCTGCGCACCCCGACCTGCTGTACATCTCTGCGTACGGCGTCGATGCGGGCAAGATCGCGAGGGAAGCCTCGACGATGAACACCGGGAAGTGCTTCGTCGAGGGGCTGGCGGCACAGGGCCCGGACTTCGTGAGCAACGCGACCCAACCGGTCGCGTCGGCCTGCATCTCCAGCGGGGTGCCGACGGCCCAACAGTTCGTCGGTGCGTCACAGTACGTGAGCGCCTATCAGTCGATGTTCCACATGGCACCCGGCACCTGGGGCACCTACACCTACGACTCCGTCGAGATCCTGGCCAACGCGATCAAGCAGGCCGGGTGGCATCAGAAGGCCGTGGCCACTGCGTTGAACCAGACCAGCAACTACAGCGGGATCACCGGACCGATCACGATCGCGCCCAAGACCGGCAACCGGGTCCAGAGCACGGTCGTGGTCCTCGACATCAACAGTGCGGGGAACTACGTCATCGATCCGATGTGGGCCGCCGCGACCGGGTTCCCGCTCCCCCCGACCGGAAGCTGAGCGGCCGCGCGCGTCGACGCGCGGCGCATTGTCGCGCTCTCAGTTCGTCCCAGTAGGGTGCGCCCCCGTGGATGCGCGGACGTTCCTCGGGATGGAGCCCACCGGCGATGACCTGCATTGGCGCATGCGCGTCGTGCAGCAGCTCACCACGCCCGGAAACTTCCTCTTCGGCGGTTGCGGCCTGGGCGCTGCCCTCGTCGCCCTGGAGGCCGCGTCGGGCCGCCCGACCGTCTGGGCCACGGCGCAATACCTGTCGTATGCCCTGACCGACTCGGAGCTGCATTGGGATGTGACGCTGGCGGCCGAGGGTGCCCACGTCACCCAGGGACGGGCCGTCGGCCGCGTCGACGGCAAGGAGATCCTCACGGTGAACGCGGCCCTGGGGAAGGACGAGCTCGACGTGGGAGGAATCTGGGCGTCGCCGCCCGAAGTCCCGCCCCCGGACGAGTGCCCGCGCCGTTTTCTTCCGGAGTTCTTCCGCAACACGATCATGGAAAGCGTCGATGTGCGCCAGGCCCGCGGAAGGTCTTTCGACGAGATGGACGGGTCACCGGGCGAACCCGATTCCGCGCTGTGGGCGAGGGTTCCGGGGCACCTCACGCCCTCGGCCGCGACGCTCGCCATCTTCGGTGACTACGTCTCGGGAGCCGTGTCGCAACCCATCGGCCGCCGGGCCATGGGTCGCAGCCTCGACAACACGCTGCGCATGGTCCAGCTCAAGTCGACCGAGTGGGTCCTCTGCGACATCCGCATGCACGCACTGGTCGGCGGCTACGCACAGGGCATCGCATACTTGTGGTCCGAGGACGGAGACCTGCTCGCCACCGCGAGCCAGTCGATCGCGGTCCGCCTCTGGTCCGAGGACGCCGTCCTCCCTCGCTAGGCCCACGCACGACACCGGGGCCGCGTGCATACGCACCCCCGGTGTCCGCGAGACTTGGCTTTGTGTCGGACCCGGCGTCAGGGAGGACTCGGCGCCCCGGGCGACTGATCAGCCTCGGATCGTGCGGGCTCGTCGTGGCGTTGACCGCGGCCGCCGCGGTCGTCGGCCTGACCGACTCGCCCGCGTGGACCCGGGGCGACGCCGCCAGTGCGCTCGCCCAGAGCCCGCGGCGGCCTCCCCCGTCGCCGCCCGCGCCGCGCACCGTGCCGACGACGACAACCACGACCCTGCCCCTTCCGGGTCCGGGCTTCGTCGCGGGCCGCGTCACCGCCATCGGTGACTCGGTGATGATCGACTACCAGGATCCCCTGCAGGCCGACGTGCCCGGCGTCGTCGTCACCGCGTCCGTCGGGCGACAGTGGGGTGAAGGCGAGACACTCATCCAGTTTCTGAAGGCTGCAGACGCGCTTGGGGCGGAGGTGGTCGTCGCCCTCGGCACCAACGGTCCCATTACCGACACCGACTTCGACCAGATGATGGCGAGCCTGCGCGGCGCCTCGCGCGTCGTCTTCGTCAACGTGCACGTCGACCAGCCGTGGCAGGACGCGAACAACGCGGTGCTCGCTCGAGGCGTGGCTCGCTATCCCAATGCCGCGCTGGTGGACTGGGCCTCGCTCGCCGTGCAGAACCCGGGGTGGTTCGGTGGGGATGGCACGCACATCGCGATCGACGGACCGGGAGCGACGGCGTTGGCCTCGCTGGTGGCCACCACCCTCGCCAACGGCTGAGCAGTGTTGGCGCCGAAGTTCGGCGCCGGCAGTCGTGGTGTAGCCTCGACCCTCCGCCAGCCGGATGATGGATCGTCGCGGGGCTATAGCTCAGTCGGTTAGAGCGCAGCACTGATAATGCTGAGGTCGCAAGTTCGATTCTTGCTAGCCCCACCGAGCTTGAGCCTGAAATCAGCAGGTCATAGTGCGTTTCCGATCGCTGTCATCGTGACCGTACACAGCCGCCCATAACCGCCCATAACCCCTTCGTGCCACTGCATCTGGCACGGAAGTGGCACGACATCGGATTCGAAAACCGGTGACGGCAGACTGGTCAAGACCCGCCGAAGGCGACCGAGGACACGTAGCGCAGCGGAGTCCCGCAGGGTGGTCTTGACGAGTCGGCCTGGGCCGATGATCAAAATCGAAGTGGCCGGGCCCTCTGGGCCGGCCTGAGTGACTCGTCTTCAGCCGACTTGCGGTCGATGCGCTCGAATCGGTGGTCTCCAAGCTGCATCCGACGGAGCGTAGAGCGGCGCAGCGCCGATTTCGGACAGGACCCGAGAAGTTGCAGCAGTCGTTCTCCGGCTTTGGGTTCATCGTGACTTGGCCGTGAAGCGCTCTATCAGTGCGTCGAACTCGGCAAAGAGGGCGGGCTCTCTCTGGATCGCCAAGGAGTCGGAAAGCGTCTCTATGACGACGGGGTCGGGGCCGAATTCTTCGAAGTGCTCGAAGGCCAGGTCGAGGGCGTGAGCCGGTCTATCGAATGCGGCGTTGGCGATCTCGGCCTGTTGTCGTTGCCGACGTCGTGTCGTGGTCATGCCTTCAGGATGCGCTCAACGCCTGACTGCTCACTGAACTCGGGCTGATCCCCTCGTCGCACCGTTCTGGACGCTCCTGCCAATCGCGTCCAAGCAGGTGGGAGGGTGCAGATCTAGCCTTTTGGCGTGGAGATCCGGCTCCTCGGAGCCCTCGAAGTCCTCGACGACGGCGGCGATTTAGTAGGCGTCTCCGGCGCGAAGCTCCGCAGCCTCCTCGCCGCGCTAGCCATTCGTCCCGGGCAGGTGGTGTCCTCGGACCGGCTCATCGAGGAGCTCTGGGGCGAGGAGGCCCCCAGCACGGCCCCGAACTCGCTTCAAGCGCTCGTCTCAAAGCTCCGGCGCGCCCTCCCAGACCAGGTGGTGGTGACGCGGGCGCCCGGCTACGTGCTCGAGGTCGACACTCAGCACGTGGACGTGGGCCGTTTCGCCGAGCTTGCTGCGGCGGGTCGTGCTGCCCTTGCGGCTGGTGATCCCACTGCGGGGTCCACGCTTCTGGCTGAAGCACTAGCCCTCTGGCGCGGTGAAGCGCTGGCGGAGTTCGCGTACGAGGACTTCGCCCGGGCCGAGATCGTCCGGCTCACAGAGGAGCGGGCCAGCGTCCTGGAAGACCGCATGGAGGCAGACCTGGCGTGTGCTCGACATGCGGAACTCGTCGCGGAGCTGGAGGAAGCCGTCGCTGCCGAACCCCTTCGGGAGCGCCGCCGGTCCCAGCTGATGATCGCCCTCTACCGCTCGGGCCGCCAAGCCGACGCGCTGCGCCAGTTCCAGGAGGCCCGGCGCGTGCTCGGCGACGAGCTTGGACTCGAGCCCGGTCCAGAGCTGAGCCGCCTCGAGGCGTCGATGCTGGCCCACGACCCGGCTCTCGAGCTCGACCAACGGGCTATCCCTCGCGTCGCTGCCGCGACGCGGCGAAGCAGCCTGCCAACGCCGCTAACTACGACGATCGGGAGAGAGCAGGACCTGGTGGCCTTGGAATCACTCGTCGATTCTCATCGGCTTGTGACGGTGGTCGGTCCTGGCGGAGTCGGCAAGACCCGTCTGGCCGTCGAGGCGGCTCGCGCCGTGGAGGGCACGTTCGCGGACGGTGCAT
>Ga0306926_10003192_pt1 | contig 16889 bp, 15 predicted proteins | sample flu12Cox44000178_FD_203759 | JGI IMG/M metagenome (GOLD analysis project Ga0306926, IMG submission 203759) | Lab enrichment of tropical soil microbial communities from Luquillo Experimental Forest, Puerto Rico - flux8day.12C.oxic.44.000.178 (v2)... | ecosystem: Environmental > Terrestrial >... | reverse complement strand
GAAAGCCGCTGGCCGAGAACTCGATGACTTCGGATTTGAGGCTGTCCTCGAGGTCGGTCGCGGTGCCGACGATGGTATAGGCGATCAGATGCGGCAAATGCGAGGTCACTGCCAGCACTTTGTCGTGGTGGTCGGCGGTCATCGTGACGACCCGCATGCCGAGCCGTTCCCACATCCTGCCGACCCGAGCTACCGCCTCCGGGGCGGTCTCGGGCAACGCGATCAGAATGCACCAGCGGCCGTGAAACAGTTCCGCGAAGCCCGCTTCGGGCCCCGAATGCTCGGTCCCGGCGACCGGATGCCCTGGTACGAAATGAACCCCCGGGGGCAGGTGTGGCTGCAGGTCGCGGATCACCGCCTGCTTGACCGAGCCGACATCGGTCAGGATGGCACCTGGCCGCAGCGCCGGAGCAATCCGCCGCCCGATCTCGGCATAGGCCGACAGCGGCGTTGCGATCACCACCAGATCGGCATCCGCCGCCGCCGTCGCCGGGTCGTCCGTGGTCTCGTCGGCGAGATCGAGCCGGCGCACCGTCGCCAACGTCTCCGAACGCCGCGCGCAGGCGACGATCGACGTGCTCGGGCTGTCGCGCCGCAAGGCGCGAGCGAGCGAGGACCCGATGAGGCCGAAGCCGATCAGCGCCACTCGGTCAAATAGCTTTTCGCTCATCGCGCGGCCATGATCTCGCTTAGCACAACCGCCACCCGTTCCATCTCCTCGCCGGTCCCGATCGTGATCCTCAGATATTGCGGCAGCCCGTAAGCCCCCATCTTGCGGGTCAGAATGCCGCGCGACTGTAGAACGGCGAAGACCGCATCGGCGTTCTTGCGCGGATCGTCGGGGAAGCGCGCCAGCACAAAATTGGCCACACTCGGGGTGAGCGGGATGCCAAGTGCCGTGAGCCGTTCGGAAAACCATGCGAGCCAGCGCTGGTTATGGGCCTGAGAGCGGACAACCGCCGCGACATCCTCGACCGCGGCGACACCGGCAGCGAGCGCTGGTGCGTTGACGTTGAACGGACCCCGCATGCGGTTGAGGATGTCGGCGATCGCCGGTGGGCAATAGGCCCAGCCCAGGCGTAGCCCGGCAAGCGCGTAGATCTTCGAGAAGGTGCGGAGCATTACGACATTGTCCGCCCGATCGACCAACGCCACCCCGGCCTCGTAGTCGTTGCGGTTGACGAATTCGGCGTAGGCGGCGTCGATCGCGAGCACGATCGAGGGCGGCAGCCCGGCATGCAGCCGCGCCATTTCCGCGGCGCCGAGATAGGTGCCGGTGGGGTTGTTCGGGTTGGCCACGAAGACGATGCGAGTGCGTTCGGTCACTTGCTCCAAGAGCGCATCGACATCGGTCGTGAGCGCCCGCTCGGGAGCGGCGACCGGCGTGGCGCCGACCGTCTGCGCATTGATCGGATACATCAGGAAGCCGTGGCGGCTGTGCAACACCTCGTCACCCGGGCCCGCATAGGAACGCAGCAACAGAGTGATCAGTTCGTCCGATCCGGCGCCGCACACGATGCGTGCCGGATCCAGCCCGTGATGCCGCCCGAGTGCGGCGCGCAGTTCATCGACGGTCCCGTCGGGGTAGCGGTGGATCTCGCCTGCAAGGGCGCGGTAGGCGGCGATCGCCTTGGCGCTCGGCCCAAGTGCGCTCTCATTCGACGCGAGACGGATCGGCCGCTCGACACCGACGATTTTTGCATCGCCCCCGACATAGGGCGCGATTTCCAGGATAGCCGGCCGGGGCGCCGGACCCGCGGCGGTCATTATTCGCTCAGTCCTTCGCCGCGCGTGTGATGCATCCCGCGAGACCGGCACCGGATTTCGCCAGCGCCGTCGCGGGCAGCGGGACCGCGTAACCGCCAAAAGGCAGCAGGCGATAAAGCGCGCCGCCGAGCTGCGCGCGGAAGCTGTCCAGACGGGGGTCGGTGATCCGCACGAAGCCCTCGATTTCGATTAGATTAAGTGCGCTGCCGGCATGCTCGTAAGACGCAAAGAAGGTGCAAACCAGCCCCAGGGACGAAAGGGTCCGGAAGATCCGGTCGCGACTTATGTCCGCCGAGGACTCGGCCGCCAGCAAGACACGATCCCGACCCGTTTCTTGCTGCACTCCGCGTCCGATCGCGAGTGCATCGGCGCCGTCGCTGCGGGCGTTGCCGCGGGCGGCAAACGGTAGACGAGCAATCACCCGCGGTGCGTCTTCATCTTTTGATAGGAGATGACGCCACCAGGGATCGGTCTCTCCCTCCTGTGGCCTCGGCAGGACACCGACCGAGGCTTGGCCCTCGGTGACGGCGCGGATCACTTGGCCGATCGAACGATAGGCCGACATCGGCGTGTGGCTGCCGTAATGATCGCGTGCCAGATCCCAAAACCCTTGTGATTCGATGGGTGCATAGACCGCGACCGCAAACGGGGATTGCAGCCGCACCGTCGCCGCGAGCATCTCGCGCCACATGCGAACGAGCGTCGGGATCGGGAACTCTCCGTGGTGCCGATCGACCAGCCGGCGGATGATCTGCGCCTCGCGTCCCGGCTGGAAGGCGGCCAGATTGCCCTCTCTCTTGCTCGTCGCCACGACCGAGACGATCTCCGCCCGTTCGATCAAAAGGTCGTGCAGCCTGTCGTCGATCTCGTCGAGGCGGCGGCGCAATTCTGCGAGATCGGACGGAGTCGGGAACATGGTGTCTTCGCCGTAGGGGGGCATAGTACTAGAGTCGCGACCGCGCGAAATCAAAGAAAACGTTGACATGCCACGCCTCCGATCCCTACCTACCGCCCCCCAATCGGGAACCGGCGGCCGCCCAAATGAGGGTGCTGTCGACCGCCCTGCAATCACGTCGGTTTAGATGTCGGCTTTGACCTCATCCCACCTCCGCCCGGGTTCGGACCAGGATTGGCCCGGGCACCGTTTGCTTGAGCGCGAGCCCCTGCGGCTGGACTGTGGGATCGATTTTGGCCCGTTCACGATCGCGTATCAGACCTATGGCACGCTCAACCCGGATCGGTCGAATGCGGTCCTGGTCTGCCACGCGCTGACCGGGGACCAATACGTTGCCGATCCCCATCCGATAACCGGCAAGCCCGGTTGGTGGGAAACAATGGTCGGCCCCGGATTGGTGCTCGACACCGACCGGTTCTTCATTGTCTGTGCCAACGTGCTCGGTGGCTGCATGGGGACGACCGGTCCACAAGACATCAACCCCGAGACGGGTGAGCCCTGGGCATTGTCTTTCCCGGTGATCACCGTGCACGACATGGTTCGCGCACAGAAGCGGCTTCTCGATCATCTCGGAATCGACAGCCTGTTCTGCGTAACTGGCGGGTCGATGGGTGGCATGCAGGTATTGCAATGGGCTGCGAGCTACCCTGAAAGCGTTTTCGCCGCCGTGCCGATCGCCGCTGCGGCGCGCCACTCCGCTCAGAACATCGCCTTTCACGAGGTCGGGCGGCAAGCCATCATGGCCGACCCGGATTGGTCCGGCGGACGTTATCTGAGCCTCGGCCGACGGCCCGTCCGCGGCCTCGCGGTCGCCCGCATGGCGGCCCACATCACCTATCTCTCTGAGGCGGCGCTGCACCGCAAGTTCGGGCGCAACCTGCAAGATCGCCACACCGTCACTTACGGCTTCGACGCCGATTTCCAGGTCGAGAGCTATCTGCGCCATCAGGGCAGCACTTTTGTCGATCGCTTCGACGCGAATTCGTATCTCTACATCACCCGGGCGATGGATTATTTCGATCTCGCCGCCGAGCACGGGGGGGCGTTGCCGAGCGCCTTCAAGGGCACGCCTTCGCGCTTCTGTATCATCTCCTTTACCAGCGACTGGCTGTTCCCGACGTCCGAGAGCCGAGAACTGGTGCACGCGTTGAACGCCGTAGCCGCCAATGTCAGCTTTGTCGAGCTCGAAACCGACAACGGACACGATGCCTTCCTGTTGCACGAGCCGGAGCTCTTCGAGACGCTGCGCGGGTTCTTGACCGGTTGTGCCGAGCACCGCGGCTTGACCCGCTCGTGGTAATGGCCGCACCGAGCAAAAGTACCGCGCTGAACTTTGACCGCGCTGAGACGCACCCCACAGCGGTGGATGATGCCGCGCGGGGGCTCCGGCGCGACCTGAGGCTGATCGCGGAAATGATCGACCCTGGCGCGCGCGTGCTCGATATCGGCTGCGGCGATGGTGCGCTGCTCGCCTATCTCGTTCGGCAGAAAAACGTCGATGGTCGTGGCATGGAGCTTAGCCAATCGGGCGTCAACTCATGTGTTGGCCACGGGCTTTCGGTCATTCAAGGTGACGCCGATCGCGATCTCGAAGCCTACCCCACCGGCGCCTTCGACGTCGTGGTGTTGAGCCAGACCCTTCAAGCGACGCGGCAGCCGCGCAAGGTGCTCGAGACCCTTGTCCGCATCGGCCGGCGCGCCATCGTCTCGTTCCCGAATTTCGGCTTTTGGCGCATTCGGCTGCATCTTCTGTGTTGGGGTCGGATGCCGATGTCACATCTCCTCGCATATCCGTGGTACGAAACGCCCAATATCCACCTGTGCACGATCCGCGACTTCGTTGCGATGTGCGACGAGATCGGCGTCCGCGTCGAGCGCAGCGTCACTCTCGACCGTAACGGGCAACCCTATTCTCTTGATCCCCGCGGGAGTCTGGCAAATTTGCTCGCCGAGCAGGGTGTGTTCGTGCTGTCGGAGAACCAGGGCAAGACAAACGCGGCAGAGAAGGCGCCTTGCCGGCGGGTCTGAAACGCGGCTCCAGTCCCGGAACGCCGGGATAGTCCGTGCGGGGCCGGGGTATAGACGAGACGGCGGCGGGGCATGCGCACGACCGCCGGCTTGGCATAGATCTGTTTTGTCGCCTCGATCAGCACGACGCCAGCAAAAGTAGGGAACCAGCGCTTGCCGATCCGCTCCCAGGCCGGTGCCGAGCGCAGGATTATCCGTTTGCGGAGGGGCGGGATAAACAGTGCCGTGTCGGATCCAATCGGGGTGAAGAGTTCGTCGCGCAGCAGCTGCGATAACTGAGACATCGTGTAAGGCCGGCCGGATCCGAATGGCGTGCGGTCGAGGCGGGCCCAAATGCCGCGCCGGTTCGGCGCGACGATCAACAACCGTCCGCCACCAGCGAGGACCCGCCAGATCTCCTTCAACATCGGCCCGATCTGCTCGCTCGTTTCAACAGCATGGACGACAAGGACCCGGTCGATCGAATAGTCGGCGAAAGGAAGCTCACCCTCGTCTGCCAGGGTGACCAGATTAGCACCCTCCGAAGGCCAGCCGAGCACGCCAAGCGAGGCCGGCATTAAAGCCAGGGTGCGTTCGGTCTCGGGGGCAATCGCCGTCAGGAACGGTGTGGTGTAACCCACCCCTAGAAGCCGCATTCCGCGCAAATCGGGCCATACGCGCTGGATCGCGCGGCGGATCATTCGTCGCGCGACCTGGCCAAGCCCAGTCCGATAAAAATCTCTAAGGTCGATGACATCGGACGACAGCATCACCCATCTTAACATGGACATGTGCAGTCGTTGCTGCGCGCGCGATGCAGCGGACGAGACCTCTCGGCCGGGTGAGCGCCGCTCTCGAGACCTTTTCCGGCCTCCGCGCTCTTAGCTTCCGATCGTGATCATGCTCCCCGGGCCGAGTAGCGGTATCAGACTGACCAAAACCATTCGATCGATAGCGATACAGCCTTCGGTCGCCGAAAAGTTTGGGCGCGCTATATGCAAAAATATGGCACTGCCTGCACCCGAAATAACCGGCTCCATGTTGTAGCCGATGACGACCACGAGATCATAGATCTCGTCGTCGCGCCACATCCGCTCGGTTCGGGCGGGGTAGGGCACGGTGACGAGACGATTGTATTGAGAGTCGGCCGGATCGTCGACCCAGGCATCATGCGGTGCCAGCCGCTGCATTGGCAGATGCGAGGGCGGAGGCCTGATGCGGTCTTCCCGAAAGAGCCCAAAAACGAGCGGATAAGTCCCCGCCGGGGTCGCTCCGTCGCCCTCTCTCTTGTCTGTTCGAACCCCTCCGCGCCCCACCGCGGCGATGGCGGTCCCACCTGACCATCTCAACCGGCCGTCGCGGTACTCGAGGGTTTCGTATGGGGCCTCAGCTGCTACGGCCAAGCACACGGGCATCAACTTCACCAGAAGGCTCAGCAGGCTTCGGCGGCCGGTCGGCATGCCGCCGCGCCTCCCTCACTGTGCCGAGGCAGCATCAATTCATGTACTGGCCGCCGTTGATCGACAATGTCGATCCGGTGATGAACCCCGCCTCGTCGGCGACGAGGAACAACACCGCGCGGGCGATCTCCTCGGGTTTGCCGAGCCGTCCGACGGGGATGCGGGCCACGATCTTTTCGAGCACGTCCCCCGGCACCACGCGGACCATTTCGGTCTCGACATAGCCCGGAGCGACGACGTTGACGGTGATGCCTCGCGCCGCTCCTTCCTGCGCCAGCGCCTTGGTGAAGCCCTGCATTCCGGCCTTCGCCGCCGCGTAGTTCGCCTGCCCAAACTGGCCTGCCTGGCCGTTGATCGATCCGATATTGACGATGCGCCCGAAACCGCGCGTCCGCATCCCCTCGATGACCTGCCTCGACATGTTGAAGCACGAGGTGAGGTTGGTCTGGATCACCGCATTCCACTGCTCGAAGCTCATGCGGTGCATCGTCGTGTCGCGCGTGATGCCGGCATTGTTGATCAGGATGTCAACGGGCCCCAATACTGCCTCGATCGCCTTCACTCCCTCAGCGCAGGCGGCGAAATCGCCGACGTTGAACTTGAAGACAGGGATGGCCGTATCTTCCCTAAACTGTTGTGCGGCCTTTTCGTCGCCCGCGTAAACTGCAGCGGGGTGATAACCGGCGTCCTTCAGCGCCACGGAGATCGCGCGACCTATGCCGCGCGTTCCCCCGGTGACGACCGCCACCCTAGCCATGCGTTCCTCCCTTTTTTGGTTAGACCGCTGTTAACCGCGCTCAACGCACATCGCGATCCCCATCCCGCCCCCGATGCACAAAGTCGCGAGTCCCTTGTGGACATTGCGTCGGTGCATTTCATGCAGCAGCGTGACCAGCACCCGTGCCCCAGAGGCGCCGATCGGATGACCGAGCGCGATCGCGCCGCCGTTCACGTTCACCTTCTCGACGTTCCAGCCGAGATCCCTGTTGACCGCGCAGGCCTGTGCAGCAAATGCCTCGTTGGCCTCGACCAGCTCGAGATCGTCGGCCGACCAGCCGGCCTTTTTCAGGGCCATCCGGCTCGCCGGGATCGGTCCCGTGCCCATGATCGCGGGATCGACCCCAGCCGTCGCCCAGGAGACGATGCGGGCGAGCGGACGAAGACCGCGCTTTTCGGCCTCCGCCGCGGTCATCAACACAACGGCGGCGGCGCCGTCGTTGATTCCCGAGGCGTTGCCGGCGGTGACCGTGCCGTTCTTGTCGAAGGCGGGGCGGAGCTTGGCCAGGATCTCGACAGTCGTGCCATGCTTGGGATGCTCGTCGGTGTCGACGATCGTTTCGCCTCGGCGGGTCGCGATCTTGACCGGCACAATCTCGTCCTTAAACCGGCCAGCCTTTTGCGCAGCCTCGGCCTTGGCCTGCGAGGTGGCGGCAAAGGCGTCCTGCTGGTCGCGAGTAATCTGCCAGCGCTGAGCGACGTTCTCGGCGGTGTTGCCCATATGGTAGCCGTTGAACGCGTCCCACAGCCCGTCCCGGATCATCGTGTCGACGAGCTCGGCGTCGCCCATCTTGACGCCGTTGCGCAGGTGGATGCAGTGCGGCGCCTGGCTCATGCTCTCTTGCCCGCCGGCGACGACGATCTCCGAGTCGCCGTTGCGGATCGCCTGATAGCCGAGCGCCACCGTGCGCAGGCCCGAGCCACAGAGCTGGTTGACCCCATAGGCTGTCACCTCGTAGGGGATGCCGGCGGCGATTGCGGCTTGGCGGGCCGGGTTTTGGCCTTCACCGGCAGCGAGGATCTGGCCCATAATTACCTCGGAAACGTCTTTCGCCTCGACATGCGCCCGACGCAGCGCCTCGATGATTGCGACCTCGCCGAGCTTATGCGCCGGCAGGCTGCTAAGCCCGCCGTTGAAGGCCCCAACCGGGGTGCGCGCAGCGCTCGCAATCACGACATCGGTCATCAGGGGATCTCCTCGCTGGATTGACGTCTATAGAGACAGGTGGTCGGCAATGTAGGGGTGGGGTTGCCAGGAGTCCAGCTAGCCTCCTCCTCATCGCTTCGCCGAACCGAGCCGCAACCAGTTCGCGATGGGCGTCCACACCACATTGGGTGCGCGTGCGGTCGACATCATCCCGAAATGGCCGAGTGACGCCGCAGGATTGTCGTCGTGTCGAGTGCTCCCGCAAGCGGTTCGCCCGAGCCCGGAGGGACGATCCGGTCGCGATTCGGCACCACGACGTGGGCAGGTCGACGTAAAGCTTGGGGACGCACCAGCCGGCCGGTGATCCGCGACCAGGATCGGCCGGGTTCGTTGTCGCCGTACCGGGAACGCACACAGCTGCCGCGCCACCGCGATAGCCAGCGACACCCCGTCATTGATCCAGCTCTCGCGGGCTTGCTCGACAGCGGCGGGATCGCTCGGCGGCGGATTCCCCGAGAGCACCGGCAAACAGCGATCCAGAGCTTTAGCAGCCTCGGCTCCCTGAGATCGGGATCGGCCATGAGGGCAGTCAGATAATTCTGCCATAAATGCAGCGGGCAAGATCTTCCGCATCGGTCATCGCACGCGATCTACGCCAGAGCACCGTTGACGGAAGCACGCGGGGCGATGACCTCGCTTCTTTGGTGAGGCGATCTCACCGAAACATTGTATTGTGATCGGAGGTGACCTTCTCCGAAGCGAGACACCGCACTCATGAGAACCCCGAACAGCGATAAGCCGAGCGACGGCAGACCGGTCGTAGTCAAGAAGTACGCCAACCGCCGTCTCTACAACACGGCGACGAGCAGTTACGTAACCCTCGATGATCTCGCAAGGATGATCAAGGACGGTGGTGATTTTGTCGCGTATGACGCGAAAACGGGCGAAGACATCACCCGCTCGGTGCTGACCCAGATTATTGTCGAGCAGGAGCAGAAGGGTCAAAATCTTCTGCCAATCAGTTTCTTGCGCCAATTGATTAGCCTCTATGGCGACAGCATGCAGTTTCTGGTGCCCGGTTATCTCGAGCAAGCGATGCTCGCATTTGCTCAAAATCAGGAGCAAATGCGTAGGAACCTGCAGGCCACCTTCGGCATCTTTCCGTTCGGTCAGTTCGAAGAGATGGGAAAGCAGAATATAGCGCTGTTCGAGCGTGCCCTGCGGATGCTTGCCCCTTTCCGCGGGGAGGAAAAGCCTCCCACCCCCGATACGGGAGCGTCGCGGGCGAACGACGAAGATCCGCGCCTGAAACGGCTCGAGGCGCAAATCGACGCCCTCACGCAGCAACTAAAGGCTCTGGATCGGGATCGCGGCGAATCTTAGATTGCGTAGTCCTAGGTGGGGGTCATGCGCCCTTCGGACCGGCCGTCCGATGCGCTGTGCGCCCGATTGTTGGTCGCCCGAAGTGGTGACCCTGGAGATAGCCGATACCTTCCGCTTGCAGCAGTGCTGCGTCCTCGGCGTTCTCGACGCATTCGGCCACCGTGGTCAAACCGAAGCCGTTGATGAGACCGAGCAGATGGCGCAGAAAAATCCGGGTTTGTGGCTTGCTCGTCAGATTTCGCACCAGAGAACCATCGATCTTGACGATGTCGACCGGCAAGATCTGAAGATGTCGCAGCGAGGTATGACCGGCGCCAAAATCGTCGAGCGCAACGCGGCACCCGGTATGGCGCAGAGTGTCGACAAAGCGTGCCGATTCCGCGATGTCGCCCAGTGCCGCGGTTTCCGTGATTTCGATGACGAGGCGGCTGGCGATGTCGCGGCGGTGACGCAACAGCGAGGTCAACGACCGCAGCCACGGTCGATCGCCGGCCGTCATCCCGGAAATGTTGATACCGAGCCTGACCTCCGGATCGGCGGCGAGTTCCTGCACCGTCTTTTTGAGAATGTAGCGGTCAACGAGCCCGATCCAGCCGAGTCCCTCGACGATGGTGATGAACTCGCTACCGGTGACGATGCCCGCCTCCTCGTCGCGCATCCGCAACAGGCATTCGAAATAATCGACCTTGCCTGTCGCCGCGCATACCACAGGCTGGAACGCAAAGAGCAAGCGGTCCTGGCGCATGTCCCCTCTACCGCCGCCCCGACGGTCAACCCGCGCCGCTCGCAGGATGATCGGTATGCAATGGATTCCACGTGTCGGTCGCTACCAGCTCGCTGCCTCGCATGCTCGTCGCAAGCTGCGGGCGATCGCGACCCGCTGTCGAACCGACATCCGCCGGGATCCTCGGAGCAGCACGGCTTCCGGCCGACCGCTCGAACCCAGCTACGCTGGCCCTTCAGGGGCGCAGCACGCTGGGTGACAGACTAGAAGTCAATGGCTTGAGAAAGTCTTAAGCGTGAGGCACCGTACTGACCTCAAGACGATCAAGCCGGGGTGTGTGATACGAGGAAGGGCAGAACGGCGTTGTTAAATTCCCGCGCGCGAACTTGGTTGAAGTAATGGCCGCCTCGCGGGAAGATTTTGACCTCGGCCCCCGGTATAAGCCGCGCGAGTTCTTCGGAAAAATAGGCCGGGGTGACGATATCATCCTCCGCACCGATCACTAGGGTGGGGGATTTGATACGCGACAATTCACTTTTGCGATCGAACGCGAGCATGGCGTCAATCCGAGCCGCGACGATCTCGACCGGCGCAAACGCCGCGAGATTCTGGGCCTCAGCTTGACGCAGCTGCTCGTTGTTGCGGGTAATCCACCAGCTCGGGTACAAAAACAGCGTAGACGCCTGAACATAGACGCTCGCACCGAGACGCTGCAGTACCTCCTTGCGCAACGCGAAGAGCCGACGAAAGTAGGCGTCGGTCTTGGTCCATGTGGCAGACAGAACGACGCTTGCGAGCCTGTTTGGGTATTCGATCGCCATCGTCTGGGCGATCGCTCCGCCTGTCGAATGTCCGACGACATGGCCCCGCTTGATGCCTAGCGCGTCCATCAGCCCGACTACATCGACCGCCATCCGCTCGACTGTATATCCGATCCGGCTCGGATCGCTCTCTCCAAAGCCACGATGGTCAAAAGTGATAACCTCGAACCGCTTCGAAAAGGCCGCGACCTGATCCTGCCAGAAGGATGCGAAACCGCCGAGCCCGGACACGAACAGGACGGGGAAGCCCATACCATTCCGCTCGTAATAGAGCGAGCAGTCACCGATCGAAATCCGGGGCATCGATGTGCGGTTCAGAACGGATATGGGTCGGTACCATCAGCACGGGCGGGCTGTCAACGCGTGCGCCCATGCGCAGCACGCAGATGTGAACAGCGTTGCTCGCCCCGACAGCCCAACGCTGCCTAAGTTTTGACACATGGCAACCGTTCAATCGGCGGACACCAGCCGGTTGAACAGCGCGGCCAGATCTAGCGAGATCGGGTTTGCCGAACCGGCGCCGTCTCCATAATGTTGTAGGTCGGAAGAGCGGCAAGCAAGTAGAGCAGAATGAAAAAGCAGGAGCAGATCATCATGGCACACCGAGCCGATGGACCCCGATCGAGCAGCAGCTCTGAGACCGACGCGTCGCAGCGCGCCGTTGTATCGGCGCGTCGATCGACGAGCCGAACCCAAGATATCGATCGCCATGTGGGAGCGCGCATTCGCGAGCGACGAATTATGCTCGGTCTGACGCAACAGCAGCTCGCCGATCTAATTGGCGTCACCTATCAGCAGGCGCACAAATATGAGCGCGGCATTAACCGTGTCTCCGCCGGTCGCTTGTTTGAAGTGGCCCAGGTGCTTGGCGTTCCGGTCAGCTACTTTTTCGACGGGCTCGAACAAGGAAGCGAGCGCGGGATCAGTCCTCGTGAACGCATGTGCCTCGAGCTCGCCCGAAATTTCGCTCAGATCCCGAACGAACGGCACCAGGAGGCTTTGAGTCAACTGGCACGAGCGCTCGCTTCCGATTGAACAGTGTAATAGTGGAAGAGGAAAGGGCCGGGGCAAGCCCGAACCTAACGCTTCGAGCCCGGATCCCGGCCCTTCCGGCCTCTTGAGGGGTTGCTTCAGCGCGCGCGACTACCGTACCCCTGGGCGGAAAATTTCGGTCTTCGCGGGCGGATCGATCCACATTTGAAACCACAGTTCGAGCATCAAGAGCGCCCAGAGCCGTGTGTGATGATCGCAGGCAAGGCCTGAATGTTCATCGAGTAGGAGACGGACGTATTCCTGGCGGAACAGGCCGCGCCCCGCCGCGCTCCGCGAGAGCAACGTATCGTAGGCCAGCTCTTTGAGGTCACTGCGTAACCACTGATCGACCGGGAGACTGAAGCCCTTTTTCGGGCGGTAGAGAAGCTCAGCCGGCAGATACGGCTCCATCGCCGATTTGAACAGCGCTTTGGTAACACCGCGCGCCATTCTGATCTCCTCAGGGATCCCCACGGCCCACTCCATCAAGACATGATCGAGCAGCGGCGAGCGGGATTCGAGCCCGTGAGCCATACTAGCGACATCTACCTTTACCATCAGATCGTCGGGCAGATAGGTATGCAAGTCGGCCCAGTTGGCGCCCGCGACAAGGCTGTCGGCCTCGGCAAAATAAGGTTCGAGGAGATCGAGCGGCGAGCTATCGCGCTGCGCCTGCATCAACTCGCTGTAGCCGTGCTCCTTGTCGCAATCGGTAAAGGTAGCGATCGTAAAGGCGTAGCGCCGGCAAGGTTGCGCTTCGGGCGCCTGCAATACGGCGCGAATCCGGGGAACCTTGAAACGGCGTTGAACCGAGCGCGGCGCCAGACCAAGCAGCCGCTCCAGCCCGGTCCGGCTCCATTGCGGCATCCTGTCGAGCCGGGAAACAAGGCGCATCGCCCTATACCGGTTGTAACCGAAAAAGCACTCGTCTCCGCCATCGCCATTGAGCGCGACGGTCACCTTTTGACGCGCCATTTCCGAGACGTAATAAGTCGGGATCGCCGACGGATCGGCAAAAGGTTCGCCATAGTGCCAGACCAGGCGCGGTAGCACCGTGACGGCATCGGGTTCGATAACGAGTTCTTGGTGCTCCGTCGAATAGCGTTGCGCCACCATGCGAGCATAATGGGTTTCGTCGTATTGCCTTGCCGAAAACCCGATCGAAAAGGTCTTGACCGTGCCGCTGCCGATCCGCGCCATCATCGCGACAATGGCAGAAGAGTCGACCCCGCCGGACAAAAAGGCGCCAAGCGGCACGTCCGACACCAGACGCAAACGCACCGCATCTTCGAGATGCGCGACGAGTTCACGCCGCAGGTCGGCAATGCCTCGATGCTGCCGCATCGCGCGCGGCGATGGCAGACGCCAATAGCGGACAGGCTCCGGCTCCGTGAAGCCACCGCCCGAGCGGCCATCGATAACAAGATAGTGAGCAGCCGGAAGCTTGCGGATTCCGGCAAAGGCGGTGTGCGGCGCCGGCACATAGCCCAAGGTCAAGTAACGGTCGATCGCCAACAGATCCGGTGCGCGTCGCACCCCCGGCCAAGCGAGCAAAGCCTTTATCTCAGAGCCGAAGAGGAAAGCCTCGGCAGTCAGAGCGTAATATAGTGGCTTCTTGCCGACCCGATCGCGCGCGAGGACTAGACGCTGCAATCGCTGGTCCCAAATCGCCAGGGCGAACATGCCGCGCAACCGGGAGAAGATCTTCGGGCCCCAAGCGTGCCAGCCGCTGACGATGATTTCGGTGTCGCTGCGGCTGCGGAACCGATAGCCGGCTGCCTCTAGCTCGCGTCGGATCTCCATAAAATTGTAGATCTCGCCGTTAAACGTAACCCAGACGCTCTCGTCGGCGCTCCCCATTGGCTGGTGCCCGGCGGGCGACAGGTCGATGATCGACAGCCGCGCGTGGGCGAGACCCGCCCGATCATCGGTCCAAACGCCTTCGTCATCCGGACCGCGGTGGCGCAATGTCGCGATCATCGCCCACAAGCGGGATTCGAGCTCGTTGCGGGGCGATGTCGCCTGGGATAGAAGGAAGCCGCCAATGCCGCACATTCTTCGCCGATCGGGGATGTTTAGCGCTACTTGGCTTTATTCGCTTGAGATCCGGGTGATGAACGAGCTGGACCAGTCGACGCGACGACCGTGACCTGCTCCCGTTTCACCCCTGACAATCACAGATTTGGGCGAACTTGCAAATTTCGCGCCGTCCGCCCAATGCGTTGCGGGTAGGTGACGCATCGAGAACGACGGCAGGGTGATCGTCAGGGTTCGGGTGGCATGACCGGGACGGGCTCGGACGGCTAATGCCGCTCCCTCCGCCATCCTCGACCAGACTTCGCCTATTTTCGAAGTCCACTTCTCTTCCCACCCCGTCAACCGCCAGCCGCTTCCGTGGCAAGACCTGCCGGAGCGCCAAATTCGATGAGCCGCCGATAGGCGGCGACAACTTCTTCGACCGGACCGATCATCAGGGTGCGCCCTTGATGCAGCAAGATGCCGCGGTTGCACCATTGCTGGACCAGCTCCAATGAATGCGATGCCAGCACTAGGATGCTAGAGGTACGGACAAAGGACTCGACGCGACGCTGCGCCTTTTCGAGGAACTGGGCATCGCCAGCGGTCAACCACTCGTCCATGATTAAGACGTCCGGCGGGGTGCAAGTGGAAGCAGCGAACGCCAGCCTGATCATCATGCCGGCCGAATACGTTCGCACCGGCATATCGAGATAATCGCCGAGTTCAGTGAATTCCGCCACTTCGGCCGCCCGCTCGCGCATTTCGCGGGGATGAATGCCCATATACATGCCGCGCAGAATAATGTTCTCGCGCCCAGTGGCGTCGAAATTGAAGCCGACGTTAGTATCAAGCAGAGACGAGACCCTGCCGGAAGAGGTGAAACGCCCGCTTGTTGGCTCGTATACGCCGGCGAGGACTTTGAGCAGCGTGGTCTTTCCGGCCCCGTTGAGGCCGATCAAGGCAAACCGTTCGCCGTCGCGAACCTCAAAGCTCAGATGGCTCAAGGCCCGCACATTGATGCGGTCGCGCGCGTCGCGTCCAAGATTCCCGCGAGTGGAAGAAGCTAGCAGTACCTTCTTCAGCGAACGGCTGCTGCCCTGATAAATCGGGAACTCGATCGAAACGTCGCGCAAGCGCAAGAACGACACAGCGGTTATACCCAAAACGCGACGCGCGCGCGGAACCGGGCAAAGAAGACAAGGGTGCCGGCGCAACCAAGAGCAGTGACGATTAAGAAAAGTGACCATGAATACGGCGACGTCGGTTGGCCCAGTAGCGGTGCGCGTATGACGTCGATGACCGCTGATAGCGGATTGAAGTCAGCTAACCACCGGTTCGGGCCGAGCCCATCGGCGGACCAAAAGATCGGGGTAGCAAAGAACGCCACCTGGACAATGCTGGCGACGATCGGTGGTATGTCCCGAAAACGCGCACTGATCATACCAAGGAGGATGGCCACCCAAACCCCGTTCAACAGGATCAGAGCCAGTCCCGGCCCGAGCTCCAGCACCCTCGGCCACGCAATCGGCTGCGGAAATATCACGAGCACGATCGGGACTATGACAATATTGTGTAGCAGGACCAGCAGGTTCCGGTAAACGAGGCGATATGCATGGAGCGAAAACGGCAACTTGACCTGTTGAATGATCCCTTGCACCGAAGAGAAGGTACCGCAACCTTCGATTATCATCCCAGAAATGAACTGCCAAAATACCAATCCCACGGTCAGCCCCGGCAGATAGTTCTCGAGCCGCGTGTGAAACAGCTCGGCGTAAATGACGCCAATCGAACTGATCATTACGATCGTCGTGATCGTTTGCCAAAAGGGGCCAAGGATCGAGCCCCGGTAACGCAGCTTCAAATCCTGATGAGCCAGCGTCGTCCACAGCCAGCTTCGCGATAGGCCGTCGAGGAGGTCGGCGGCAGCGGAAAGGATGCGGTCGGATCGCGCCGACAAGGCCGTAGACTCGTCGGCCTCGAAGTTTACAACAGACGCTGAAGAGGTCATTCGCCGGTCACTCGTACTGATCAGGGTGATTGTCGGAGAGAACGCATAGTCTTGCGATTTTACTTATGGTTTCCGAGTGGCGACCTTCGCCCGAAGATAGCATTAGAGCGGTCGGAAGGAAGGAGGGATGGTCGTCTCTCTGGCATCCGGCCGCGGTTCGGGGCAACGGAGCAATACGTCAAACAGCGACAAAGCTTCGCCTGCTCGGCTGGTTTGTCGGTGTCGAGTGCGGCGGCAGCAAACGCAACATCTCGGTAAGTTTCTGCAGCGAGAGCTCAGGGAGGCCCACCGGACGAATCCGGACGTACGGATTACAGCATCCAGTTCTTCGCGAGCAAGCGTCCCTCGGGCGACTTGGCCCCTTCGGGGCTGGCAGCGAGTACTGCACGAGCCTGCCCTGAAGCGCGGCCACGGCAGATTGGATCCCGGCGTCCTGCTTCCGCGGATCCAGATGATCTGCTCCTCGGTAAACCGATCGCGCTTCAGCCGTCCATCTCCCCTCAGGTGACGGAAGCTACTCGAATCTCGACCAGTTTCTAAAGTTCGGGTGATTCGCGTTGAAGCGTCGAAGCATTCCTAGCAGGACGTGCTGTCAACCAGGCGACGGCGAAAGCGGCCCTGCAGACATCAGGCGAACAGGGTGCCCCAGAACCTAATTACCGAAGTCTCGCGAACAGCTTGTCGGCGAACCTCACGGTCAGCAGCTCGGTCCTCCAGCGTATGGGTGCGTCGGCCGACCGTGGGGCGGGGATGAGCCTTAGGAGTAGGTAGCCATTTTGGTTACCCATG
>Ga0306926_10003186_pt1 | contig 16906 bp, 17 predicted proteins | sample flu12Cox44000178_FD_203759 | JGI IMG/M metagenome (GOLD analysis project Ga0306926, IMG submission 203759) | Lab enrichment of tropical soil microbial communities from Luquillo Experimental Forest, Puerto Rico - flux8day.12C.oxic.44.000.178 (v2)... | ecosystem: Environmental > Terrestrial >... | reverse complement strand
CTACCGGGGTGCCGGAGGGGCTGGATCGTCCGTAGACTACTGCGGAATCGGGAGGTGGGAGCGTGACGGATTCGGCGGCGGATGTTCCGGGCCCGGAGATAGACACCTCGCGACCTCACCCGGCGCGGATGTACGACTACTACATCGGCGGCAAGAACCATTTCGCCGCCGACCGCGAGACGGCCGAGCGGGCGCTCGCGTCGTGGCCCGCCGGGCGCACCGGGCTGCGGGAGAACCGCCGGTTCCTCGGCCGGGTCGTCCGGTACCTCGCGGCGGAGGCGGGCATCAGGCAGTTCCTCGACATCGGGTCCGGGCTGCCGGCCAGCAACAACGTGCACGAGGTGGCGCAGGCTTCCGCGCCGTCGTCTCGGATCGTGTACGTGGACAACGACCCGCTGGTGCTCGCGCACGCGCGGGCGCTGCTCACTTCTTCTCCGGAGGGGCGGGCCGCCTACGTCCAGGCCGACCTGCGGGACCCGCGGTCGATCCTGTCCTCGCCGGTGGTGCGCGAGGTGCTGGACTTCAGCAAGCCCGTCGCCTTGATGCTGGTCGCGGTGCTGCACTTCCTGCACGACGAGGACAAGCCGGACGAGGCGCTGGGCGCGCTGCTCGACGCGCTGCCCCACGGAAGCTACCTCGCCGCCTCGCACATAACGCTGGAGCACGACCCCGTCGCGCTCGGCGGCGGCCAGCAGGCATACCTCGACGCCGGGATAACCATGCATTCCAGGGACGCGGACCAGTTCGCCCGGCTCGCGTTCAGCGGCCTTGAGATGGTCCCGCCGGGGGTGGTGCTCGTGTCGGAATGGCGGCCGGACGCGACCGGGCCGCGCCCGACCCCGGCCGAGGTCAGCTGCTATGGCGGGGTCGCCCGCAAGCCGTTACGGGCGTCTGGCGGCGTTCGCCCTGGCACCCGCCAGGCTTTGATTGCAGAATCCCGGGCTATGGCACGGGAAACCGCAATCAAATCTCCGTGGACGGAGACCCGCGCGAAGAGTGTGAGCCGCGCTAGCCGATTAGGTCGCGGACGCGTTCGATGTCGGCGACGCGGGCGGCGTGGGTGGCGGCGAGCGGGGTGACGTTGAGCGTGGTGACGCCGGACTCGCGGAACGCGGCGAGGCGCTCGGCGACGTAGCCGTCGGGGCCGATCAGCGCGGTCTTCTCCAGCAGTTCGGCGGGGATCAGAGCGGCGGCCTCGTCCTTGCGGCCCGACAGGTACGCGTCCTGGATCTTCGTGGCCTCGCTCTCGTAGCCGAAGCGGCAGGCCAGGTCGTAGTAGAAGTTCTTGCCGCGCGCGCCCATGCCGCCGATGTAGAGGGCGAAGTACGGCCGGGCCAGCTCCCGCAGCCCCGCCACCTCCTCGCCGATAGCCAGCGGCGCGGCCGCGATCACGTCCAGCGGGCCGAGATCGGCGGCGCGCTTGGTCTTTCCCTCGGCCAGCGGCTCCTTCCAGGCGATGGGGGCCTTCTCCGGGAAGTAGAAGATGGGCTGCCAGCCCTCGGCCAGCTCGGCGGCCAGCGCGACGTTCTTCGGGCCGAGCGCCGCGATGATGATCGGGATCCGGTCGCGCACCGGGTGGTTGATCAGCTTCAGCGGCTTGCCCAGCCCGGTGCCGCCCTCCAGCGGCAGCCGATAGTAGCGGCCCTTGTAGTCAAGCCGGTCGCGGCGCCACACCATCCGGCAGATCTCGATGAGCTCCCTGGTCCGCCCGACCGGCGCGTCGTAGGCCACGCCGTGCCAGCCCTCGATCACCTGCGGGCCCGAGGTGCCCAGGCCCAGGGTGAACCGGCCGCCGGAGACGAAGTCCAGGCCGGCCGCGGTCATCGCGGTCAGCGCCGGGGTCCGCGAGTAGATGGGCAGGATGCCGGAGGCCATCTCCAGCCGCGTGGTACGGGCGGCGATGAAGCCGAGCTGGCTCACCGCGTCGAAGCTGTACGCCTCGGGCACGAAGACGATGTCCAGGCCCGCCCGCTCGAAGTCGGCCAGTTCCTCGACAGCCTGGCTGAACCCGCCGCTGTAACCGAGCATCATCCCCACGCGCATGTCCTGGGCCTTTCTCTGCGATGTCCGGGTGCCAATGTATCGGGAGCCGTCAACGCGGGGATCATCCGCACCGTCGCTCAATTCATGGAGGCAAGGATGACAGCTGATGGGCCAGCCCCCGCCGACGTGTACCGCGGCTTCCTCGACGCGGTGAACCGTCAGGACCTGGCGGCGGCGGAACAGTTCGTGGACGTGGTGCGCTACCGGGAGAACTGCGTCGGCTTCACGCACGGGTTCGTCGCCTGGGAGGAGGCCAAGGCCTCGGTGCGCACCGTGTGGAAGGGGCTCCCGGACCTGCACGTCGACCTGCACGAAGTCCTCGGCGACGACGACGTCGCGCTCGCCAGGGGAACCGTGACGGGCACCGCGACCGGCCGGCTCTACGGCGCTCCCGCGACCAAGCGGACCTGTCAGGCGAGCTTCTTCGACTACGTGCGGGTGCAGGACGGCCGCATCATCGAGCGGGTGCAGCAGGCCGACATCCTGGGCCAGATGCGCCAGCTCTACGGCAAGGGGCTGGGCCTGGTCGGGCTGGGGGCGATGTTCCTGCGCCTGTAACGAGTCTTGCGCTCTTGCCCGGTCACGGGCGCAGGGGATACTACGGATGGCATCGGCTGGGGACGCTTGATCTCCCTGGAAGCTCACTGCGAAGGAGCACCCGCAATGGTGGCGACTTTCGGCCCGAACGCCGTCGACTGGGAGAACCGGGTCGACATGAACAGGCTCCGGGAGGAGCGCCTAGCCAGGCTGAACGCCGAACTCGAGCGGTCCGAGCTGGGCGCGCTGCTCAGCTTCGACTTCGCGAACATCCGCTACATGACATCGACCCACATCGGCACGTGGGCGGTGGACAAGCTCATCCGCTTCGCCCTGCTCCCCCGCGGCGGCAAGCCCGTCGTCTGGGACTTCGGGTCGGCCGCCCGCCACCATCAGATCTACGACCCCTGGCTGGACTACACCGACGGCCCGGCGACGCCCGAGGGTGCGTCGCGGACCGGCGCCCGGGCGGGGATTTCCACGTTGCGCGGCGCCTTTCACCCGGCCGCCGGGATCGCCGAAGACGTCGCCGCGAAGATCGCGGCCGTGCTGCGCGAGCACGGCCTGGCTGCAGAACCGCTGGGGATCGACGTGGCGGAGATGCCCGTGCTGGCGGCGCTGACGGCCGCCGGGATCACGGTCGCCGACGGCCAGCAGGTCTTCATGGAAGCGCGGCGCGTCAAGACCCGCGACGAGATCACCCTGCTGTCCCAGGCGTGCGCGATGGTCGACGCGGCCTACGACGAGCTGTACGGGTTCCTCCGGCCCGGGGTGCGGGAGAACGAGTGCGTGGGCCTGGTAAGCAAGGTCCTTTACGATCTGGGCAGCGAGTACGTGGAGGGCGTGAACGCGATCTCAGGCGAGCGGTGCTCGCCGCATCCGCACGTCTACTCCGACCGGCTCATCCGCCCCGGTGACCCGGCGTTCTTCGACATCCTGCACAGCTACTGCGGCTACCGGACCTGCTACTACCGGACGTTCGCCGTCGGCAGCGCGTCCCGCGCCCAGCGGGACGCCTACACCCGCTGCCGTGAGTACATGGACCAAGCGATCGCGCTGGTCAAGCCCGGTGTGACGACAGGAGACATCGTCTCGCTGTGGCCCCGCGCGGGCGAGTTCGGCTTTCCGGACGAGACGGCCGCGTTCGGCCTCCAGTACGGGCACGGTGTCGGCCTGTCCATCTGGGAAAAGCCGATCTTCAGCCGGCTAGTATCCCTTGACCACCCCGAGCCGCTCCAGGAGGGCATGGTCTTCGCCCTGGAGACCTACTGGCCCGCCAGCGACGGCTGGTCGGCGGCGCGGATCGAGGAAGAACTCGTCGTCACCGCCGACGGGTGCGAGGTGATCACGAAGTTCCCCGCCGAGGAGCTCCTAGTCGCGGGGCGCAAGTACTGGACGGCCGGCGGGGCACTGGACACCACCCGGGATAGCCAGTCGCACCTCAACACGACCGCGGGCCGCGGCCAGCTGGCCCCGGAGTCCGCCAACGGCGAGGTGCCCAGGTAACGGTCGGCGGCGGCCCGGACGGCGGTTCCATGATCGTGGGTCAAAACTGGCGATATCCGCCAAAAATGACCCACGATCATGGCCGACGCCCTTTTTCCGCCACCAGCCGGGAGATGACCTCCTGGCAGATGGCCTCGGGACGCCGCCCGTCCGTGGCCACGGTCAGCGTCGCCACCTGGTCATAGGTCGCCAGGCGCCGGGCGTACAGATCTTCGACGCCGGCCCGCGCGAGCATCGGGCGGTACGTGTCGCCCGCCACCCGGAGCATCGACTCGGCGAACCCCACGCTCAGGTAGACCACGTGCGATGCCTTCAGCAGCTCTCGCGTGTCCTGGCGGTCCGCCGCGCCGCCGCCGAGGGCGAGCACCGCGTCCGGCCCGTCGAGCAGGCCGACGACGACCTCATGCTCCAGGTCGCGGAAGGCCGACTCGCCGTCCTCGGCGAAGATCTCCCGCACCGAGCGCCTGGCGCGGTCCTCGATGACCAGGTCGCTGTCCACGAACGGCAGCCCGAGCCGGCCGGCGAGCATGCGGCCGACCGTGGTCTTGCCCGCCCCCATGAAGCCGACGATGACGATCACGCCTGCTCCAGGAGAGCGGCGACCGCGCGCAGTGCCAGCGCGTAGGACTGGAAGCCGAAGCCCGCGATGATCCCGTCCGCGACCGGCGTGATCACCGAGTGCGCCCGGAACGGCTCCGCCCCGGCCCGCGCGGAGATGTTGGAGATGTGCACCTCGACCAGCGGTGCGGTGCGCATCTTGAGCGCGTCCATCAGCGCGTAGGAGTAGTGCGTGAGCGCGCCCGCGTTCAGCACGACGGGCAGGCGCGCGTCGGCCGCGCCGTGCACCCAGCCGATCAGCTCGCCCTCGTGGTCGGTCTGGCGGACCTCGACGTCCAGGCCGAGCTCCTTGCCCGCCGACTCGCACAGCGATACCAGGTCCGCGTACGTCGCCGTGCCGTACACCGACGGCTCGCGCGTGCCGAGCCGGCCCAGGTTCGGCCCGTTGAGGACGAGGACCTTGCGCCCGCTCATGCTGACACCGCCTGATAGGCCTCGGTGAGCAGCGACTCCGGCGGGCTGTCCAGGATGACGGGGTTGCCCACGCCGTCCAGGATTACCATCCGCAGCCGCGCGCCGCGTGACTTTTTGTCCAGGCTCATCGTCTCGCGAAGCTCCGGCCAGGAGGCGCGGGCGTACGACACCGGCAGCCCCACCGACGTGAGCATCTCCCGGTGCAGGGCCACATCGGCCGCCGGCAGGTGGCCGGCCAGCCTGCCCACCTCAGCGGCGAACACCATCCCGATCGCCACCGCGTCGCCGTGCCGGAACCGGTACCGCTCCAGCTGCTCGATCGCGTGGCCGAGCGTGTGGCCGTAGTTCAGCATTTCCCGCGGCCCCGCCTCGCGCAGGTCGGCCGAGACCACGGAGGCCTTCACCCGGATGGCCCGCTCGACCAGCTCGTGGGTGTGCCGCCCGTACGGCTCGCCCGCGCCGCCGGGGTCGTCGGCCACCAGCCGCAGGATCTCGCCGTCCGCGATGAACCCGGCCTTGATCACCTCGGCGAGCCCGGCCACGTAGTCCGGCCGCGGCAGCGTGGCCAGCGTCGCCAGGTCGGCGAGCACCCCGGCGGGCGGGTGGAACGCTCCGACGAGGTTCTTGCCCTCGGGGATGTCGATCGCGGTCTTCCCGCCGACCGCCGCGTCCACCATGCCGAGCAGCGTCGTCGGGACCAGCACGACCGGCACCCCGCGCAGCCACGTCGCGGCCGCGAACCCGGCCAGGTCGGTCGCCGCTCCCCCGCCGACGCCGACCACGCAGTCGGACCGGGTCACCCGGGAATCGGCCAGCCACGACCACAGCCGCGCGAGGACGGCTACGTCCTTGGCGGCCTCCCCGTCGGGGATCTCCGTCGCGGCCACCGAGAACCCGGCATCGGCGAGCACCCGGCAGGCGGGCCGGGCGATCGCGCCCAGCCCGGCGGGGTGGATCACCGCCACCGTCTGCGCCCGCTTGCCCACCAGGTCGGGGAGCGAGCCGAGCACGCCGGTGCCCACGACGACCTCGTACGGCTGCTCGCCGCCGACCAGAATGCGCGTCTCGGTCACGCGTGACTCCCGGGGCGGGTGGGGTTGGCGGGGAGGAGCGGCTCGTTCATGACCGGAGCCGCTTGGCGAGGTCGGCCGCGACCTCTTCGGGCGCCATGTCGTCGGTCGCGACGGTGACGGAGGCGAGTCCGGCGTAGACGGGGCGGCGCTCTTCCAGCATGGCGCGCAGCCGCCCGCGCGGGTTCCCCGGGATGACGACACGCGGCCGGTCCATGCCGGTGCGCTTGGCGACGGTGGCGAACCCGGCCTCCAGGAAGATGATCACCTGGCCGGCCAGCATCCGGCGCACGTCCGGGTCGAGTACCGCGCCGCTGCCCAGGGCGAGCACGCCGCCCTCGGGGCCGACCGCGTCCAGGCCGCGCGCCACGGCGCCCCGCTCGAGCTCGCGGAACACCTGTTCGCCGTCCTCGATGAAGATGTCCCCCACCGGCTTGCCGGCCGCGGCCGCCACCAGATCGTCGGTGTCGGCGAACGGCACGCCGAGCTCGGCCGCGAGCAGCAAGCCCACGGACGTCTTGCCGGCCGACGGCGGGCCGACCAGCACAATAGCGCTCACGAGAGCATCAGCGACTTGAGGTAGCCCTCCGCGTTCCGGCGCAGCTCCTCCACCGAGTCACCGCCGAACTTCTCCGTCGCCGCCTCCGCCAGCACCAGCGCGACCATCGCCTCCGCGACCACGCCCGCCGCGGGCACCGCGGTGACGTCGCTGCGCTGGTTGATCGCCTTGGCGGGCTCGCCGGTCGCGACGTCCACCGTGTCCAGCGCGCGCGGCACCGTCGAGATCGGCTTCATCGCGGCCCGCACCCGCAGCACCTCGCCGGTTGACATGCCGCCCTCGATGCCGCCGGCGCGGTTTGTGCGGCGGCGGACCCCGGACGCGGACATCTCGATCTCGTCGTGCGCGCCCGACCCGCGCCGGCCCGCCGTGACGAACCCGTCGCCGAACGCCACGCCCTTGATCGCCTGCACAGACACCAGCGCCCCGGCGAGCCGGGCGTCCAGCCGCCGGTCCCACTGGGTGAAGCTGCCGAGCCCGGGCGGCAGCCCGTACACCACGACCTCGACCACGCCGCCGAGCGTGTCACCGTCCTTGCGGGCGGCGTCGACCTCGGCGACCATCGCGGCGCTCGCCGCGGCGTCCGCGCAGCGGACCGGGTCCGCGTCGATCCGGGCCAGGTCCTCGGGGACAGGCACGGCCCCGTCCGGCGCGCTGGCCTCGCCGAGCGCCACCACGTGGCTGAGCAGCCGCACGCCGAGCGCCTGCTCGAGCAGCCGCCTGGCGACCTCGCCGAGCGCCACCCGCGCGGCGGTCTCCCGCGCGCTGGCACGCTCGAGGACGGGACGGGCGTCGGAGTGACCGAACTTCTGCATGCCGGCGAGATCCGCGTGGCCGGGCCGCGGCCTGGTGAGCGGGGCGTTGCGGGCCTGCCCCTCGAGCTCGGCGCCGGATACCGGGTCCGGCGACATGACCGTCTCCCACTTCGGCCACTCCGTGTTGCCCACCCGGATCGCGACAGGGCCGCCCAGGGTGACCCCGTGCCGGACGCCGCCGGTGAGCTCCACCTCGTCCTGCTCGAACTTCATCCGCGCGCCGCGGCCGTACCCGGCCCGCCGCCTGGCGAGCGCCGCCGCCACGTCGCCGCTGCTGATCCGAACCCCTGCCGGGACGCCATCACAGATCGCCACGAGCGCTTGCCCGTGCGACTCGCCCGCGGTCAGCCACCGAAACATGCTGTTTACCCTACAGTCAGCTCAGAAGGGGGTTACCAAGCCGCCGGTCCCGCCCCGGCGCTCGCTCAATTATCCCGAACGTACGCGTGGCTCCGCCCCTCGGCTCACACCTCTCTCACAGGCGCCATGCCATGTCACGGCCGCCGACGGTCATCGCACCCGAATGAGGTGTGTGGCCCACAGGCCTCATCTTGTGAGGTGTGTGGCCCACAGGCCTCATACGAGGGACGCCCGAGAGGCGGGGGCCGGGGAGTCAGGCGGGTCCGTTCGGGATAAAAGCGCTCTTATCTCTATGCCGCGGTGAAGGCGTGAGCCGAGGCGGCGGGCTATCTCGCGGGCCTGGTCCATGTCCGGGGTTGCCAGGGTGACCGTCAGGTCGGCGCCGGGGCCGCCGGGGCCGAGGGTGAAGTCCGGGGTGACCGCTGCGACTTCGGCCCAGATGTCGGGGTCCTCGTGCGGCAACGGCGGCGGCTCGCCGTTCGCGAGGGCGTGCAGGCGCGCGCCCTCGACCACGAGCGGCACCGGGCCCGCCACGTCGATCACCGCCGCGTCGGCCTCGCTGATCGCGGCCGCCCACACTCGCGAGGCGGGGACCGGCACGGGGCGGGCGTCCGCCTGCCAGCGCCGCAGGGTCTCGCTCCCGGTGAACGCGATGATCGCCTTGCGGCCGTCGTTGCCGATCAGCGTGGGAAGCGCCATCTCGCTTTCCTTCTCGGTGCCGTCCTCGTTGGCCTCGGCGAGTATCGCGACGACCGGGACCAGCAGCCTCGCCGCGGCGAGGGCGGCGAGGGCGGCGTGCTCGCTGCCGGTGCCTTCGGCGTAGGCGGCCAGGGACTGGCTGACCTCCCGGCCGGCTTCGCCGGTGTCGCCGGCGGGTCTGCTCACTCGCACACGAGTGACCTTACCGCCGTTCTGGCAATCGGAGAGTGATTAATATCCTACTGAGAGTAATGCATGCTATGAAAGATGCACTTTGCCGTAGGTATGGCCAGTCTCCACGGCAGAATCGGTTGAGCGCACATTCCCGATATGGGAATCTCATGAGCTGCTGCGACGTAGAAGCCTCCTGACCAGACCGGGTGTGCGGACCAGAGGTATCGGCGCTAGCGGGAAGGAGCACTCCGTGAGTTCCGCTGTACGCGAGCCGGCGCAGCCTGCGCGGATACTCCCCGGCACGCCGATGCGGAAAGTGATACCGCCCCGCATGGTCGCTCCGTACATGAACGGACAGCGCGGCGTCATCGCCGGGTACGTGCACCGAGTTCGCGACATCGCGCTGCGCAACCCGGCAGACGCGTACTACGCCCTCGGCCTAGGCTACGAAGGGTCGGACTTCAAGCCCGACATGACGGAGTTGTACTGCCTGTGCTGGCAGTCCCGGGAGATCGACGGATACGTGCCGGTCACGATGCGCGGGCCAGCCAGCCGGGTGGAGTTCTACCTGGAGCCGATCCAGATACCCGTCGGCACGTCCCTGTGCAGGCTGGCAGACGGCGGCGAGGAGCCGGTCGCCCGGTACGACGGGCTGGCCTGGCGGCGGTCAGCGAGGGAGGGGTAAGGAATGCGTTACAGACTGATGGCTTCCTACCTCGGCGCCTCTTACCAGGCGGCCGTCGGCCCGTCCGACCGCGACGTCACGCTGTTCGCCGCTCCGCCGCCGCCCGAAGAGCACGGCTTCTCCCCCGCCCCCGGCGGCATCTGGCGCAAGCAGGTCAGGCTGAACGACATCGACGCCCTCTGGGAATCCCGGCCGATCGGTTCCTATCACGGCGAACCCTGCCTGGTGCTCGACGACCTCGGCGACCGGGTGCACATCGTCTACCTGGGCATGGACGAGCGGCGGGCCGGGCAGCTGGGCTACTGGCAGGTCGACCGCGGGGTGTTCGAGGTCGTCGTGCCGCGGCAAGATGTGACCGACCTGGCCGAGGAACGGCACGAGTTCCCGATCGCGCTGCTGCTGTCCACGCTGCCGCGGGCACTGAACGCCAGCGAGTCCGGCCGGCCGGCCGGCGGGCTCACCGGCACTGGCCCGATGAGCGGGCAGGCGCCCGGCGGGCAGGCCGGCGGTGGGGCACCGGGGCAGCGCCCCGCGCTGCCGCAAGTGCCGGTCCGGTCCGGGCCGCAGCCGCAGCCGCTCGGCGTGCAGCTGAAGCCGGCCGGGGCGCAGCCGGCCGGGGCGCAGCCGGCCGGGGCGCAGCAGCCGCTCGGGGTGCAGCCGAAGCCTGGCGGAGCGCAGCGCCAGCTCCCCGCGGCGCAGCTGCCCGCCGCGGCGCAGCACGCCGGAACGCAGCAGTACACCGGGGCGCAGCCGCTGTCGGCGGGGCTGCCGCAGGTGCCCGGCGGACTCGCACAGCCCGCGGCGGGCCTGCCGCAGGGGGCTGCCGGGCCGTCGCAGGCATCCGGCGGGCTCCTACAGGCACCAACAGGGCCGCAGCAGCCGCTGGGGCCCCAGCAAGTGCCTGGTTTCGCACAGTTGCCCGCTGCCTCGCAGGGGCCGGGAACCCACCAGGCGGCCGGGCCCCAGCAGGTGCCCGGCATCCAGCAGGTGCCCGGTACTCAGCCGGTGCCCGGTACTCCGCAGGGACCTGGGCACGGCGGTCAGCAGGTAGCTGGCGCGCCGCAATTGGCGGCCTCCCAGCAGCTGGCCGGGACACCGCAGCTCCCTGGACCCGCACAGCCGCCCGTCGCTCCGCAAGCCGTTTCTCAGCAGGTGGCAGGGGTGCAGGTGGCAGGGGTGCAGGTGGCAGGGGTCCAGCAAGCGGCCGGCGCACAGCAGATGCCGGCCGTGCAGCAGCCCGCTCCGCAGCAGCCCGTGCAACACCAGGCCGCCGCGCAGCCTCCCACCGCGGCCGCGGCTTGGCACGGGTCGCCGGATGCGGATGGGGGCGTGTGGTACTACCAGCCGGGCAACAGCGCCCCCGGCCAGAACGGCGTGCAGCCCCCGGGCGGGGTGGCGCCGAACGGCAACGGGACTGGCCTGCCGAACGGCTACGCGACCGGGCCGCAGAACGGCTATGGCGGCGTGCAGCAGAACGGCTACGTTCAGGACAACGGCTACGGCCAGGCGCTGGCCGGGCAGGCGCAGCCGAACGGCGACGGTGCTTACGTCAGCCCCGCCACCGCGGGCCAGCCGCCCGGTACCGCGGATCCGCTCGGACAGCCGCCACTGAACGGCGCCACCGCCGCCGTCCCGCAATACCCTCCCCCCGCGCCGGCTTTCCAGCCCGTCCAGCCGCCGCAGCCTGTCCAGCCGCCGCAGCCTGTCCAGCCTGGCGCCACGGCGCCGCAGGCCCAGCCGGTCCCCATGGCGCCGGCCGAGCCGCAGCCGCAGCTGGCGCAGCCCGCCGAGGCATCCCAGACGGCCCAGCCGCAGCAGCAGGTCCCGCAGGTGCCGCCCTACGTGCAGGCTGCTCCCGTGCAGCTAGCCGCCCCGACGGTTGCCGCGCCCCCGCCGACGCCCCCGGCGGCGACTCCGGCCCTGCCGCCGCCAGTGCCGGCGCCCGCGGTCTCGGTGACTCCAGCGCCGGCGGCGACCGCGGCCAGCCCGGTCGCGGAACCCGCGCCGACCGCGGCGCTTCCGTCGCTGCCGCCAGTTGCCGAGACCGGCACGAGCACGGCCCAGAACGCCGCGGCGGCCCAGCCGGCCCCGGCCTCCCCTTCCCGCACGCTCAGCAAGCTGACCGGCGCGGTCCGCGGGCGCCGGGCCGCGCGCAAGCCACGGCTCGCCATGTCCGCGGTCTTCGCCGACCTCGTGGACATGGCGGATATCCCGCGGTCCGCGTACGCGGTGGACGAGGAAGTCACCGGCGCGATGTGCCTATTCAAGACCGATGGCGGCTACGAGGTGTTCAGCTGCGCCGAGGACGCGCGGCACGAAGTGCGCTTCTTCGAAGACGAGGAGGCGGCGTACTTTTACCTCTTTGGCGTGCTGGCAGCGGAGGCGCTGCGCAACGGCCGTCTGACCCCGCGCCGGACCTGAAAACTTACAGGGTCATTTCGAGCGACCAAAGGCCGCCGCGCCCGCGTAATTGCCGCTACAGTTTAAATCGCCGGCGGGGCTGACGGTCCCCCGCTCCCCAAGCAGCCCCGTCGGCCCTACTCGCCGAAACCGGCCAGGAACCCCGACCTCGTCGGCATCTTGCGATACTTGAAACCCGTAACACAGCATAGGCAGCATAAATTGCTTTGCGTTTCATTCGAAACGCATTTCGCTTACCTATCATCGGCCACTAATTGCGAGCAATTCGTGGTGACAGCCGAAATATAAGATCGAATTATAAAATGGGCCGAATCGTCCCGCGTGATGACGGGGTAGGTTGCTCTCGTGAGCACAGGTCAGTTTCCCGGAGTCGTCCCGGTCGAGGTGGGGGGTATCGCCAGCCTGGCGGTACGTGACCTGCTGCACGGCCCCCACCAGACGGGACAGGTGCTCGCCGTCGTCCAGGGGACGCTGATCGCCGAGTTTCCCGGCGCCCCGCGCGAGCCTCGCGTGATCGTGATTTCCCCTCCCGACGCCGTCCGATTGCCAAATGCGATCATCACTAGCATTCCCGCCAGCACCATGACCGCGAGCATGACTACAGCCGCTACATCAGCCTCTGCTACCGCATCAACCCCAAAAGCAACAAAAGCCGTGAAGGCCGTTCAGTCGTCAGCCACCGCGAGCGTGGGCGGCGGCGCGGTGCGGGTCGGGGCCATGACCGTCCTGGCTCGACGCTGGTGGGATCCATCCCCGGTCTTCGGGCCGCTGTCCAGAGGACGGCTCGACCAGGGGGCCGCCGTGTTGTCCCGGATGTGCGGGCAGGCGACTCCCGGCCCTGCTCTCGCCGAGCACGACGGCCCGCGGATCCTCGCGGCGTGCTGCGCGAGCGGCGACCTGGCGGGCGCCGTCGAGCAGGCCGAACACATGGTCGGCCTCGGCGCCGGCATCGTCCCGGCCGGCGACAGCGTGCTGTGCGGGCTCCTGCTCGCGCTGCGCCTGCTCGGGGGCGTGATTCCCGGCGGAACGCGAGCCGTCTGGCTCGCCGACTGGCTGGGCGCCGCGGTCACCAATTACGCGTCGGAGCGGACGACACCGCTGGCCGCCTCGCTCCTGCACTGCGCGTCCCGCGGCCAGACGGCGGCCGAGGTCGCCGCGGTGCTGCGCGGGGTGGCCGGCGAGGATCCCGTCGAGCCGGCCGCGCGGCGGCTGCTGACCGCCAAGCCCGCCGCCGCGGCCGGCACCGCCGACCTGGCGTGGGGAATCGTGGCCGGCTGCCGCGCCGCGCAGGCGCTGTCCGTATCCTGATCCGCATGACTATCCCGCTCACGGGCACCCAGTACGAGATCGAGGCGGGCGACTACCGCGCCACCCTGACCGAGCTCGGCGCGGGCCTGCGGATGCTAGAGCACGGCGGTGCGCCACTGGTCAGAAGCTACGACGCCGACGAGCTGCCGCCGCACAGCGCCGGTCAGCTGCTGGCTCCGTGGCCGAACCGCGTCGACGGCGGCCGTTACTCCTTTGACGGCGCCCAACATCAGCTCGCCCTCTCGGAGCCCGCCCTCGGCAACGCGATCCACGGCCTGACCCGCTCGGCTCCGTGGACCCGGGTGGCACACGACCGCGGCGAGGTGACGCTGCGCAGCGTGCCGCACGGCCAGCAGGGCTACCCGTTCGCCGTGCAGGTCGACGTCACCTACCGGCTGAACGCCGAATCCGGGCTGCACGTCACCGTCAGCGCGACCAACAAGGGCGGCCGCCCGGCGCCCTGGGGCACCGGCCAGCACCCGTACCTGACCGTGGCGACGCCAACCGTCGACGAGTGTGAGCTGACCCTGCCCGCCACGCGCTGGCTGCCCGCCGACGACCGCGGCATCCCGTCCGGCGCGCCGCGGGACGTGGCGGGCACCGAGTTCGACTTCCGCGCGGCCCGTAAGCTCGGCGACACCCGGCTCGACCACGCGTTCACCGGCCTGCTCCGCGAGCCGGACGGCCTGGCCTGGGTCCGGCTGTCGGCGGGCGACGTCCGCACCGGGGTGTGGGCTGACGCGGCGTACCGCTGGCTGCAAGTGTTCACCGGCGACTCGCTCGAGCCCGAGTCTCGCCGCACCGCACTGGCCGTCGAACCGATGACCTGCCCGCCGAACGCGTTCGTGAGCGGCGACGACCTGCTGGTGCTGCAGCCGCGGGAAACTGTCAGCTGCCGGTGGGGAATCAGGGCTTTGCCGCTGAACGGAAGGTAGTGGCTGTCCGGACCCTCGCCAGGTCTTCCGGCGTGTCCACGTCATCGGGGCTTCCTGTGTCGCCGCATTCGACGAGCGTGACGAGTTCGGGATGCGCCCGCAGGAACGGCCGCGCGCCGGTGTCACCGGCCGCCAGTTCGGTCACGGCGGCCCAGTGCTCGCGTGCGATGAGCACGGGGTTGCGCGGCTTCCCGGCGTAGGCGGCGACCGCCACGCTCGCGCCGGCCTGGTAGGCGGCGATCAGCCGGCGGACCGCCTCGGCCCCGACAAGCGGCTGGTCCGCCAGCGCGATGACCGCCGCTCCTGGGCCGGTCTCGTCGAGCGCGCGCAGGCCGGCCGCCAGCGAGGATCCCATGCCCGAGCGCCAGTCCGGGTTATGCACCGCGCGCGCTCCGTCGATCTCGACCGCCGCGGCGCCCGTCACTACCAGCACCGGGTCCGCCCCGCCCGCGCGCAGCAGCGCGATGCCGCGCTCGGCGAGCGTCTGCCCCCCCAGCTCCACCAGCGCCTTAGGCCGCCCGAGCCGGGAGCCCTCTCCCGCCGCCAGCAAAATCCCCGCCACAGTCGCCACCACGCCCCCACGCTACGCCCGCGCCACCAGGGACACGCCACGGAGCGGCCATCATCCGTCACACAGGCCACTGGCGTCCACTTTTCGTAACCCGTGACCACTTTGACGTCCGAAATGCCCGAAATATGGGTGCGGAAAGTACGTAAAGTCGCACTCGCGGGGCCAACGGGAGGTGGCGGGGGACGCGCCAGAAAACGGAAGGCGCTCACTGGCACGGCAAGGTTAGGCTGAGCCGTGCTTCCTACTACGCATCTGCTCGCGTTTACCCTCACGGCGTTCGTGCTGATCGCGATTCCCGGGCCGAGCGTCCTGTTCACGGTCAGCCGCGCGATCGCGCTGGGCCGGACCGCCGGGGTGGCCACCGTGGCGGGCAACGCGGTGGGGACGTTCGCGCAGGTGGTGGCCGTCGCGTTCGGGATCGGGGCGCTGGTCGAGCGGTCCGTGGCGGTGTTCACCGTGCTCAAGCTGGCCGGCGCCTGCTACCTGATGTTCCTCGGCGTGCAGGCCATCAGGCACCGGCGGTCGCTCGCGGCGGCGCTCGGCGCCGAGGTGGAGCGGAAGACCACCGTCAAGATGATGGCCGACGGGTTCGCGGTCGGAGCCACTAACCCCAAGGTCATCGTGTTCTTCGCGGCCATGCTGCCGCAGTTCGTCGACCGTCAGGCCGGGCATGTGCCCGTGCAGATCATCGCGCTCGGCGCGATATTCGCCGGGATCGCCCTCCTGTCGGACAGCACCTGGGCGCTCGCGGCGGGCACGGTTCGCGCGTGGCTGTCCAGCTCACCCCGCCGCCTGGAGGCCCTGGGCGGCACCGGCGGCCTGCTCATGATCGGCATCGGCGCGCGCCTGGCCCTCACCGGCCGCAACGACTGAGGCCAGCCGGGCCGGTCCCCCTCAGGCGAACGCGCTCACGGCCGTGTAGGCGCCAAGGCCCAGCAGGATAGCCCCGGTGACCCGCTGCACCCAGGCCCCCGGGATCAGCTTCAGGGTCTTGGCCCCGATGCTGACCGCCACCGCCGCGACCGCCCACAGGCCGAGCGTGACCCCGGCGAACACCAGGAACGGGTCATACCGGGCCGCCAGGTTCGCCGCCGTGATCTGGGTGATGTCTCCCCATTCGGCCAGGAAAATGATCCCGAAGCTGGCGGCGCTGACCCGCCAGAACGTGGGCGCCCTGCCGCCCATCCGGGCCGCGTCCGACCCCTCGTGCTCCTCCGGCCGGAAGCTGGACCACCACAGATAAGCAGCCCCCGCGGCGAACAGGCCCGCCACCACCCCGTCCACGACACCATGCGGCAGCAGCGTAAGCAGATGACCGGCGGTCACGGCGATAGCCGCGTGCACCGCGAACGCCGCGGCCACACCGGCCCACACCCACGAGGCCCGGAACCGCGTGCCCAGCACCAGAGAGGCGAACATCGACTTATCCGGCAGCTCGGCCAGGAACGAAAGCGCGAACGCGACGCCGATCACCGCAACGTACTGCACAGGAACTTCCTCGGTCAGGACCCGCCCGGGATCTAAGACCTCGGCCGGATGCGCTCAACAGCCGAAGGTCTCGTCCACCACATCACCATGGCCCGGTGGCCGGGCGCGAACGCGCCGGGATGACGGCCAGCCGGCTAGGGACTACTCCCCTTCGCCATGAGATAACAAGCCGGCCCGCGTATTACTTCCGAAGGCCGGCATGGCCCTGATCACACTAGGCGTGGGTTGTCTCGTGGTGGATGCGGCCCTCGGTCTGGGTGAGGGCACGGCCGGTGCCGCCCCAGCGGAGCTGGATGAGCTCGGCCGCTATGGAGACCGCTGTCTCTTCCGGGGTCCGGGCGCCGAGGTCGAGGCCGATCGGAGAGCGCAGGCGCGCCAGCTCCGCCTCGGTCATGCCGACGGCGCGCAGCCGCTCCAGGCGGTCCTCGTGCGTCCGCCGCGAGCCCATCGCGCCGATGTAGCCGGCCGGGGTCCGCAGCGCCACCTCGAGGACCGGCACGTCGAACTTGGGATCGTGCGTGAGCACGCAGATCACGGTGCGCGCGTCCACCTCGACCCCGGTCAGGAAGCGGTGCGGCCAGTCCACCACGACCTCGTCGGCGTCCGGGAACCGGGACCGGGTGGCGAAGATCTGGCGCGCGTCACACACCGTCACGTGGTAGCCGAGGAACTTGCCGACCCGCGCGACGGCCGCCGCGAAGTC
>Ga0306926_10003183_pt1 | contig 16918 bp, 21 predicted proteins | sample flu12Cox44000178_FD_203759 | JGI IMG/M metagenome (GOLD analysis project Ga0306926, IMG submission 203759) | Lab enrichment of tropical soil microbial communities from Luquillo Experimental Forest, Puerto Rico - flux8day.12C.oxic.44.000.178 (v2)... | ecosystem: Environmental > Terrestrial >... | reverse complement strand
TCCCGATGAAATTCAATGAGGAAGTTGTGCCTCCTACGTTTATAGTGAAAGACCCCGAAATATTTCCATCGCCGTCAGCGGTGACAACGCCAGCCTGAGCAAAAGGTACGGGTACCGGCCCACCCAAGACAAATCCGTCACCAGAGAAACCGTACCCGTCGTGGAGAGTTGCAAGGCTGCATCCCTCTTCGCCTTCGGCGTAAACCTTGGGCAAGATACTGCCAACGTGCTTAGTCTTCAAGGCCGTAACCGCAATTAGACACACCACAAACACCGCAGCGCCAAAAATCAATGCTCTACGCATGTTAACCTCCTGTTGCTCTTCTGGATGTCGAGGGAACCTAAACCTGGAATTAGGGCAGCCTACTCCTCTGGCTATAGAGCGTCAAGCGGCGGGCTACTGCTGGCTTGTGCGCAGTTAGGTAGCGAAAACATTTCTTTTGTGGACAGAATTGCGCGGTCGCTAATCGGCTGCAATTGCAACACCGGGAGACTCGCAATTCGCGAGGGTTTTGTGGACAAGACTGCGACTGTATCCCAACTCAGTGGCGATCTCGCGTACGGTGCGCCCCTGCGCTCGAAGGCGAGCGATCTTGGGGGCATCCAGAATCATGCGCGGGCGGCCAAGCTTACGGCCTTTCGCCCTGGCATTCCGTAAACCGGCTCTTACCCGTTCCACAATCAACGAACGTTCTAGCTCGGCCACTGCTCCCAAAACGGTGAAGACCATCTTGCCCGCTGGTGTGGTGGTGTCCACCTGTTCAGTGAGACTGGCGAACGCAATTCCGAGTGCATTGAACGTTTCAAGCGCTCGGAGCAGGTGAGAGACGCTACGTGCGAAGCGATCAAACTTCCATACCGCTACAACGTCAAAGCGACGCCTGTGCGCATCGGCCATGAGCCGGTCCAGCTCCGGCCGGCGGTCCTTCGAGCCGCTGACCGTATCCACGTAGCATCCGATAACTTGCCAGCCGCGGGCCTGTGCGAATTGCTCAAGCTCACGGGTTTGCATGGTGGGATCCTGTCCGTTGTTCGCTGTGCTCACTCGAGCATAGATAGCGACTCTCATAGTTCATCTCCATCCCAATCTGAACTCTGAACCTAGGTAAGTGCTCACTTCGGCTTACGACCTCTCCCCTTGCGATAGCTTTCTGTCTTAATCTGATTCAGTTTCTTCACATCGGCATCGGACCAAAGTCTGACGGCGCGACCATTGCGGATTATGGCCTTAGGTGGCTTGACCCTACCCTCTCGAATCCACCGCTGTAACGTGTGGCGGGCTATTCCAACTTTCTTCGCCGCTTGTGACGTTGTGAGGTCCCGGCTCATATACGGCTCATGTGTACCATATTTATGGGTGTCTGTCAAATCAATTTCACAGTTTTATTGGTCTTTTATTTGCCTGCGGACGGACCTGCCATCGAAGCACCCAAAAGGCCATGCCGGTCTCGCTTAAACTTACACTTGCCCATACAACTTTTCCAACAAATCGGTTCTTGCGTCAGCGAGAACAATGGCGAGAACAGCCGATTGCCTAACCTCGTGCGTATTCCGGGGCATCGTGATCAGTGATTCCGGGCGATCGTGATCACGATTCCGGGTGATCGTGATCAGCGTTCCGAAATGATCGTGATCACCGATTCCGATGTGATCGTGATCAGTTTTTCGTGATCTCCGGAATGGTGATCACGATCAACTTGGAATGTTTTCCACAGGGCAAAGTGGCGCTGGACATCATACCGGGCAAACTGTTTCTCCTATGTACCTTATGGGAGAGACCGAGTGCCAACCAGGAGAATGTCCATGCGTAAGATCAAGGAAGTCCTGCGCCTCCGCTTCGAACTGCAGCTGGGCCAGCGAGAGATCGCCCGCGCTTGTTCGATTAGCCAGGGTGCAGTCCATAACTATCTGAAGAAAGCGGGGGCGGCCGGGATCGGCTGGCCACTGGCGGAAGGCTGGGACGAAAAACGCGTCGAAGCAGCACTTTTCGGTGATCGCCAACCCATCGAACGGCGGCAACGCACGCTTCCCGACTTTCCCGCACTCCACGAGCAGTTCCAGCAACATCGTCATCTGACTCTGCAGTTGGCTTGGGAAGAGTATCGGCAAGTCCATCTGGACGGATACGGCTACAGCCGCTTCTGCGAACTGTACGGGCGGTGGCTCCAGAAGCAGGATGTGGTTCTACGCCAGAACCACACGCCTGGGGAGAAGGGTTTCGTCGATTGGGCTGGGAGAACGATCCCCATTCAGGATCCCCGGACGGGCGAGATCCGCGGAGCTGCGCTGTTCCTGATGGTGCTGGGCGCGAGCAACTACACCTATGCCGAAGCCACCTTAGATCAGCAGATGGCCGCCTGGCTCGGTTGCCACATTCACGCTTTCGAATATTTTGGGGGCGTGCCGAGACTGCTGGTTCCGGATAATACGCGAACCGGAGTCAGCCGCGCGTGCCGCTACGATCCGGATCTCAACCCCACATACCAGGAAATGGCCATGCATTATGCTGTCGGAGTGGTGCCGGCACGTCCCTACCGCGCGCGGGACAAGGCGAAAGTAGAGTCCGGGGTGCTGGTGGCCGAACGTTGGATTATCGCCGCTCTGCGTCATCGTACCTTCTTCCGGCTGGAGGATTTGAACCTGGCGATCTGGGAACTGCTAGAAAAACTGAACCATCGACCCTTCAAAAAACGTGACGGATCGCGCGCGAGTGTGTTCGAAAACGTCGAGCGTGCTGCCATGCTGCCCCTGCCGGCCGAACCGTTCGACATGAGTCAGTGGTCGAAGGCACGGGTGAACATCGATTACCACATCGCCTTCGATCACAACTTTTACAGCGTGCCGTACCATCTGGTTCAGGAACGGGTCGAAGTTCGATCGACGCCGACGACGGTAGAGATCTTTCACCAGGGACAGCGCGTGGCCTCGCATCTCCGTGGCCGTGGGAAAGATCAGGCGATCACGCAGAATGAGCATCGACCGAAGAGTCATCAGGCCCATCTGGAGTGGACACCCTCGCGCATGGTGCACTGGGCGGAACAGATCGGACCGAACACTGCTCAACTCATCGAGCGCATTCTGTCGGAGAAGCCGCATCCGGAGATGGGTTATCGCTCGTGTCTGGGCATTATCCGGCTCGCCGAACACTACTCGGCAACACGCATGGAAGCAGCCGCCCAGCGCGCCTTGGAAAGCAATGCCTGCCGCTTCAAGAGCGTGAAATCGATCCTGAAGAACTCGCTCGACCAGCAACCATTCACACAACTCCCTGCGTTGCCGCCACCGCCGCCACACGACAACATTCGTGGCGGCGAGTACTTCGAGTAAGGAGGGGAGCGTCATGCTACAGCAACCGATGATGGAAAAACTCCAATCTCTCAGGCTGCAAGGGATAATCGAAGGACTCGAACAACAAGAACAAGACGTCGCCTCGCGGGAGCTGAGCTTTCTGGATCGCTTGGCGTTGCTGGTCGATCAGCAGTGGACCTGGCGGCAGAACCAAGTGTTGGCCCGGCGGCTCAAGACCTCTCGTCTGAAGGGCTCTGCTTGCGTGGAAAACATTGACTACCGCGCCGAACGCGGGCTGAATCGCAGTGTGATTCGTGCCCTCGCCCAGGACTCTACCTGGGTGAAGAACCACGAACACATCTTCGTTCTCGGTCCAACCGGTGTAGGCAAAAGCTATGTGGCTTCAGCCCTGGCGCAGAAAGCCTGCCGGGACGGCTACTCGGTCTACTACACCCGGACGGCCGCGCTGTTCCGGGATCTGAACCTGGCGCGGGCCGATGGCAGCCTACGGCAACTCCTGAAGCGGCTGAATCGCATCGACGTGCTCGCGGTGGACGACTGGGCGATGGCCCCGATGGCAGAATCGGAACGGCGGGATTTCTGGGAGATCGCGGAAGATCGTTACCAGGCCCGCTCGATGATCCTGACCTCGCAACTGCCAGTGTCCCGCTGGCACGAACAGATCGGGGATCCCACGCTGGCAGACGCCATCCTGGATCGCTTGGTGCACAACGCCCATCGCATCGAGCTGCGCGGCGAATCGATGCGCAAGCAGCGAAACGACAAAAAGGTATAAGGAGGCTGGAGGAGGAAAAACAGCACATGCTGTGGGTCGACCGAGCCGGTGATCGTCGTTTCTAGACCATCCTGGCGCGAAGTTTTTTGCAAAAAAGATCGTCCGGCGCCAAAGCTGTGGAAAAGCCGCTCCGTGGAAACCCCAAAAAGCGGGGTTCCCACTCCGCTTGGAAATCCCGCAAACGGCGCGGGATTTCCACTTTTCGCACAGCTTCAACAACAACAACCTTGACGATCGTGATCACTTTCTGCAAAATGCAACCGCCAGCGTCGCTTCGCTCCGAGTACTGATCACGATCATCCCGGAACGCTGATCACGATCAGTTCGGAATCCTGATCACCTTCATCGGAATACGCAACCTCGGTTAAGTTCCCAATAGCACCAAGCTTTCCGATTCGTTGACTTGCCTCAGGTCGCAACATAATATGACGGTACTGTGGCGGACCCCGACGCACTTATCGGGCAGACCGTCTCCCACTATCGCATCATCGAGAAGCTTGGCGGGGGCGGGATGGGTGTTGTCTACAAGGCCGAAGACACACGGCTGCACCGCAACGTGGCGTTGAAATTCCTGCCGGGAACTGTAGCAAAAGACCCCCAAGCGTTGGCACGGTTTCAGAGAGAGGCGCAGGCAGCTTCGGCACTGAATCATCCAAACATTTGCACGATTCATGACATCGGCGAAGAAAACGGCCGCGCGTTCATCGCTATGGAGTTTCTGGAAGGCAAGACACTGAAACACGTCATTGCTGGTCGGCCCATGGAGCTGGAACAGTTGCTCGAAGTGGCGATTGGCGTGGCTGACGGTCTGAACGCTGCGCACTCGAAAGGTATCATCCATCGCGACATCAAACCAGCGAACATCTTCGTTACTGGAGATGGTCATGCCAAGATTCTCGACTTTGGCCTTGCGAAGGTAAGTTCCTCAACCCGAATGTCAGGTGATGCCGCAACACTGGCCACGCAGGACGTCGACCCCGACCACCTCACAAGTCCCGGCAGTACGTTGGGAACCGTGGCGTACATGTCGCCGGAGCAAGCGCGATCCAAAGAACTAGACGCACGCACGGACCTGTTTTCGTTCGGAACCGTCTTGTATGAAATGGCGACTGGGCAGTTACCATTTCGTGGAGATAGTAGCGCCACGATTTTCGAGGCAATTCTGAATCGGACTCCCGTGGCGCCTATCCGCTTAAACCCTGACCTTCCTCCGAAAGTGGAAGAAATCATCAACAAGGCCCTAGAAAAAGATCGGAACCTACGTTACCAACACGCCGCTGACATTTGCACAGACTTGAGGCGCCTGAAGCGCGATATGGATTCCAGCCGCCCGTTCGTGACGACTGAGGTTGACTCGGCAGGTTCCCTAGCACCCGTAGGCCCAGCGCCAGTCCAGCCATCCAGCGGCGCAGCCATTCTCGTGGAAGCGAAACGCCATCAGGGTGTGCTGGCAATGATTCTGGGTGGATCGGCACTGTTCCTGACTGCACTGGGGATTTATTGGTTTCGGCTAATCGGACGCAGTAGTGAATGGAATCCCCAGACCATGAAAATAAGCCGCATCACACAGAGCGGTAACGCCGTGAATGTCGCGATTTCTCCCGATGGGCACTATGTAGCCTACGCGTCGCGTCAGGGAGAGAAACAGAGTCTCAACGTTCGGCAGATAGCAACTGGCAGCGACGTGCAGATTCTGCCGCCCGATGAGGTTCTATTCTGGGGCCTGACCTTTACGCCAGATGCCAACTACATCGATTTTGTCCGCTCCGAGAAAAACAACCTTTTTAACACGTATCTCTACCGGATGCCCGTGTTGGGTGGAACGCCACATCTGATCACGAAGGGCGGAGCGGATTCAGTTGGCACTTATTCTCCCGACGGCGCACGTATTGCCTATTTGCGAATGGGCCGCGAACCGGACCTCGTGGTAGCTAAGGCCGACGGGAGTGACGAAAGAGTGATCGCTGCCCGTCCCCATGCAGAAGACTTTACCGGCGCCTCGTGGTCCCCCGACGGCAAGACGCTTGCGTTCGCAACCTCGGAGGCGGATAAGGGACTGCGGTTTGTTCTATGGGCAGTGTCCGTCGCTGACGGATCCGCCCGCGAAATCTATTCGGCGCCTGACGTCATCGGCAGCCCGCGGTGGCTGCCCGACGGCAGCGGTCTACTTGTACCGATTGGCGATCACTCGCAGGCCTTCCGTGGACAACTATGGTTTGTCTCTTTTCCGGACGGTGCGGTCCGCCGCCTCACCAACGACCTGATGGACTATCAGCGCTGTTGCCTGAATCTCACGAGGGACGGCAAGACTCTCGTCGACACCGAGCAGACCAGAGTGTCCGATCTGTGGCTCGCGCCCGCGGCAGATACCGCCAATGTTAAGCAGATAACTGCGAGAGAGTTTACCGTCGGACGGTTCTCTTGGGCGCCCGACGGAAAGATCGTCTTTGACAACGGGGAGGGCAATCTGTTTGCCATCAAAGCGGACGGCGGCGAGCGTACCTTACTGACGCCCAATGAGCGAGCGAACGGAGAACCATCGGTTTGCGGTGATGGACGCTACATTGTTTATGCCGCTTTCCGCCAACAAAAGCGCGGCATCTGGCGGATGGATGCCGACGGTTCCAACCCGATCCTCCTCGCCGACGAGGCGGTCGCGCAAGGTCCACAATGTTCGCCAGATGGCAAGTGGGTCGTCTATCTGCGCGGCCCCGAATGGTTCCCGATGCGCGTCCCCATCGGTGGCGAGAAGCCCGCGCAAATGGTGGCGCAAGACCCGGTAGCGGCAGGTCCGATCTCTGAACCTGGCCTCATAGCTCCTATCCAGATCTCTCACGACGGGAAGTTCATCGCCTACTTGACATGGAGTAATCCTGGAGTAAACCTTCCTCCGTCTGCTTCGAAACCCCTAGCTTTGAAAGCAATCTCTTTCGATGGTGGCGCACCTGTGCATCAGTTCGACTGGCGGGCTTTGGCTGGAAGCCCGCGCTGGGCTCCGAAGGGCGATGCTCTGCAATACGTATTAACCAAGAACGGCGTCTCCAACCTTTGGGAACAGAAACTCACCGGGGGGCCTCCGAAGCAGATCACGAGGTTTCAATCAGGCCTGATCTTCGACTTTGCGTGGTCGCGTGACGGCAAGCAACTGGCACTGACGCGAGGGAGCGAGAGCAGCGACGTTATCCTGATCAGTAATCTCCGATAACCGGCCCGGCCCGACCCATTTGCACGTTGAGCAACAATCGCCAATCGAAATCGACAAAGTTGCTGTCTATCAAGACTCGACAAAGTGGGAAGCCGGACGCAAAGGCAAAGGCTGCGTATCAAGACTTCCTCACCCTTTGGAAAGACGCCGACCCCGACATCCCCATCCTGAAGCAAGCCAGGCGGAATATGCGAAGCTGCAGTAGTGGACTGCGAACCGTCTGATTTGAATGTTCGGGCCCGGTGCGAGAATCGGTGGAACTCAGTAGGGCTGGGTAACGGTTCAAACATAGGCCATGTGTGCTATCGCGTGTGTACCATTGCCCTATCAGAGTGACCCAGCGATGATAGCGCATAGATCGCCCCTCCAGCCTCCCTCGTTTTGTTTATCAACCCACAACAGGTCCCCAAATATCTTCCTGCCGCGCGCTCGCCCTCCCCTATCCTGTTTCTAGCCGGACGTTGCTGCGGAGCGTCCTGATCCCGGATAAACATTAGGCGGGTCTTATGAGCCAACTCCTTTTGATAGGGTCACTGGTTGGGGTGCTCGTCGCTCTCCTCAATGTTCGGAATAGAAAGATGGCTTACCCGAAAAAGCGCTGGATGCCTGACATCCCGCGGGTAACATAGTGGACCACTGTGCGATGAATTCGGGACATAACGACAGCTCTCTTCTCCGGAGGTCCCAGTGTTAGCTGACGGTGTTTGGGCTGAAGTTAAAGTGGGTGGCGAACACCTGCGCTTGTTTTCTGAGCACAATGCCCTCGGAGTGCAAGCGTCTGTGTACAATGCCAGTGCGAAAAAGTGGATTGCACCGTCCGAGTCTGTCGATGACATCGAGCAGGGAAAAGAAAGAGCGGAAGCGTATGCAAAGACCTATCTCAAGAATGCCGTCGGATTAGAACTGCCTCGTTTGGAGTGGAAGAAGTCCCGATCTGCGTAACAGCAAAAAGGTCACAAAAGCATCGCTTCCCCCAATTGAATCTGCATGGAAGTCCGCCAGCTCGATTAACATGGAATTGCGCCAGGTCCATGAACAGGACTAAGAAAATCAGCGAAGGGGTCCGTGTGGCTCAACTGCGTCAACTATTTGTGGCACAGCATCCCGATCCTGCGAAGCGGACAGCACCCAGCGTTCTTATATTCTACGGATGGCTTGAGCAGCATCGTCCTGAATTGCTACCACAAGGAAAGCAGGATGACCCGTTTCAACACGTGAGGTCAGACCTCAGCGGCCTATTCGAAGGCTAACCCCGTACAACCATGCAGCGCATCGCCGTTATGGTACATTCCTCGCGTGCCAACCAAGGACCCAAAGCGCGAGTTTAAGGTTGGCGACAAAATCCGCGTCAACCTGCACCACGGAAAAATCGGGGATGCCGTCGTTCGCGCCGTGATTCACGAAGACGATGGAGTCAAATTGCAGGTGGCCGCCTTTCATTAGGATCACAGTGCTATAATCCTGCGCAGAGACTCCCAGCCCACTGAGCCGCGAGGGTGTGTTGTGTGCCTTCAGATCTCAATTCGGGAATCTGCCGATGTCACCATTGTGGACGTTCGGGGAAGATCGGCCCTCGATGAGGGCGAGAGCTACTTGTTGCGAAGCAATCTTGAAAGATTGGTGGCCAGCGGTGTTCGCAAGGTGTTGTTGAACCTAACAGACGTGACTCAGCTGGACAGTTCGAGCGTCACTTTTATCGTCAGGACGTACCTTTCCCTCCACGGTCAGGGTGGCGACCTGAAACTGCTACATCCCTCCGGCCATGTGCTGGAAGTGTTCAACATGTTGCACCTGCAAAGACTCATCCCTAGCTTTGAGGACGAGGCTCAAGCACTTGCCAGCTTCCGGCCGCTGCTGAGTTGCTCTGCAAAGCCCTGACGGGGGTCACGAGTGGCAGGTTGTGAAGGATTTGTAGTAGCGAGAATTTAGTGAAGCGCATGATCGGGCCCCTGAGGAAGTCCGCCTGCTCGATTCAATGGGCAAGAAACTTTTTGAAGGGGGGCTGCCGTTGACAGCCCCTTCTTTCGTTTTGGGTCAGTATGGTACAGAGACAAACAAGCACTTGCCTTGCACCTATCTGCCGCGTGTCAGCAGTTCATGCCGTCCTTCGGCCTGCGAATAAGTTGGGTTTTTGAGCTTCGACCAGCCGGTTGCGTCGCCCTTGTAACTGCCGAGTTTTCGCTTCGCCACAATGCCCTCAAGGTCGCGAGCGCAAATTTCCGGCCTGCGAGTAAGTTCGCCGCAGCCATCTCGATTGACCCGTCCGTGTGTTTTTCACAATCCGCACCGTTTTGCTAATTGACAATACTCGATACGGATATATCATTCCCGCGCACCGAATGTTCAGCCAGTCGGCTTGGATTTCAGCGCAGGCTCCAGATTCGGGTAGTTCTCTCGATTTCACCAGCCCACTTCGGAGGACAAGATAATGAAAACTAGCATCCTGAGAGCAGTGATATGCGTCGTTGCGGCGCTAGCAACTGTGATTCTCCCGGCTAGCGCGACGACAGAAGTAAACGATAGAACGGATATCAGTCTGACTATTTTCATCCCCTGCGCTGCGGGTGGTGCAGGAGAACTTGTGGACCTTGCTGGTCCCCTGCACACCCTCATTACGTTCACAATCAATGGCAACAATTTTAGTGGGGTTTTCCATTTCCAGCCACAAGGCATCAGCGGTACCGGCGAAACTACTGGGGACAAATACCAAGCCACTGGCGTCACGCAGGAGAGCTTTAAGACCTCTCTTCAGAATGGCCAGGCGAATCTAACGTTCGTAAACAACTTTAGGATTATTGGCCAAGGGCCGGGGAACAACTTCCTAGTGCATGAGACGTTGCACATAACGGTCAATGCGGATGGAACGCTTACTGTATTCCACGATGATTTCAGGGCGGATTGCAAGTAATCGCGTACCGCGCAAGGAAACAAACTAACGTCCACACCCTCCTGGGCGTATGCTTAGCAAGCGCGTTCTTCCATGCCTCGGGCGGAAAGTCTCTTTACCCCCCACCCGAAAGAACTCTTTCCGTCCGAGGCTCTTCTGTCAGTTTTGCCAGCTATCAACCAATCTCCCGGGAACATATGTTTACGATTCCTCATCCTGACCTGACGCTGACATGCTGGCAAGGGGCGATATGCTGGCACAGGGAGATGCGGCGTGCGGCGAATGTAGAGCATAGAATCGTGTTTGTTGACGCGAGCATATGCCCCCGTTGCCGCTGCGAATGGAATGAAAGGAATGAAAGGGACCATCTGGCCTAAGTTCGTCGCTGGATTCGATTGCGATTGACATGCCGGTCTCCCGGCAGAGACGGGGTGGGGTATTGTACAGAAAACTGACGCGATGGTTCGGGTTACGTCGCATCATCACGAAATAGCAGATGAGGAGTGAATCCCTTGGGAAGCTCTCTTTCAATTCTCAGCACCTCGGAAGGTTTATAGACGTATTCCTTGCCACACATATCGCATCGGACTCGGAAAGGCCCGTTGACAGGTGGGCGTGAGGTGACGACGTCGGCCTCGCCAAGAAGGATTTTATGTTTGTAGATAAAGTTGCGCGGAATGTGGTAGACGTGGACTACCCATTAGGCGCAGACGCTTATACAATGGGTCCAATCTACTCCTTCAATACTGAGTGGCGGCAGAGGACGTTCTGCATCCTACCCCTCAGTATTATGGAGTGACCGATTGGCCACCCTCCGTCAGGCTAGTCGGGATTCCCTAACGGGAAAAAAGGGAGGCAGGAAGACCTGGCCTGCCTCCCCACCCACCCAGCAAATTTGCTTGTGGAGGCGGAATTGTGACGGCCTCCCCAGAGTTCGCGCTTGCGACGCTCGCGTGAGTTAGCCGCGCATTTCTCTACCTCACGCAAAAAACCAACTTTGGCAAAAGTTGTCTGGGCAAATCTAAATTTGAATGAAGACTGCACCATCTTGCAGCAGTCTCGCGTCCAACTGCGTCCAAAGTCGTGCCTCTTGTGCGCGGGTTTCGGTGGTTTTAGGCCAGTAAAGGTATTGGAATCAATCGGGTTTCTGGAGCGGGCGATGGGAATCGAACCCATCACCGCTTTTCTGGAAGTTACTGAACGTACTCTGTTTCCCCTTTGGGTTTTGGAACACTTTGGAACACAATCGAAGCCACTTTGTCGACCGCTTCACGGTGCGCTTCGCCCAGAACGTGTGCGTAGAGCCCGAGCGTGACTCGGGGATCTGCGTGGCGCAGCTGTTCCTGTACGACTTTTGGATTCGCACCAGCGTCGAGCAGCAGGCTCGAGTGCGTGTGTCGGAAGGCGTGGAGGCCACACCGCGGGATGGCGAGCAAGTCTAAAACCGGCCAGAGCCCATACTCCACAACCTTGTTGCTGCTTGGTGGCCTTCTGTTTCTCGTAACGAACAGAAAACCCTCTGGATTCGCCTTCCACTGCCCTCTGTAATTCTGGAGTGCATTTGCGAGCACTGGGGGCAGTGGAACGACTCCTTCACTGGCTTTGTTTTTTACAGTCTGAGTCCGCCCGTACCATGCCGAGCGGCGAATGTTCACTAGGCCGCGGTCGAAGTCAATGTCTTGCCATTGGAGTCCGAGCACTTCGCCGGCACGCATTCCAGTCATCGCGAGCAGCAGGAACATGGTTTTGTAAGGTTCTCGCGCAGCCGCAATGATTTTGCCGACTTCCTCCAGTGTAAAGAATCGAGCTTCCGGCTGGACTTCCTCGGTCGGAAAGGCAAGGCTCGCGTAGTTCACCCGCTGGCAGACATAACCCCAAGCCTTCGCCGTTTCGAGCATCGAGGACAATGTGCTCGTGATGTTCATCACCGTTTTGCGAGACAGACCCGCGGTGGCGAGTTTTGTCACGAACATTTGCTGCGCCTCGACTCCGATCTCATCCAGCCCGCGCTTACCAAAATGGGGAAGGATATGCACGTTGATGTGGGACTTTGCCGCCCGAATTGTAGATGGTTTCTTCCCAACCAACACTTGCTCCTGCCAAATCGCCGCGAACTCATCCATCTTGGCAAACCGCCCCGGCCTGTACTCGGGTGAATTGATTCGCGCCAGAATGATTTCCATGCGCCGTTTCGCAAGCGGCTTGGTCGGGATTTCCTTCTTGCTCCCGAGTGTAACCGTCACTTGCCTCCGCCGCGTGTGACCAGTTGCGTCGATCACGTCCTCCCGGTACTTGCCGAACCATGTGTGCCCAACTAAAAATACATGACCTCTTTGGTATCGCCGTCGAGCCATCATCATCCTTTCCGCTGATGACTCGATTGCCGCGTCGGACTCTAACACGCGTTCGGGTTGAAGAACTTGATCCATTTTCCTGTGCTGTGGAAATGTCGCTCCCGGAGTTTCGGATTTCGTGCCTCGGTTCGATTGCGGCTGTGCCTGCGCACACGAATCCTTTTAGTGGGGTCACGTCAACCACGCGTATTAGGTTCACCGACTAGAACTGTGCGGTGGATTGTGGGTGTCACTACCCACGGCGAACGGAATATTTGAAGAGTCAGGCATGCTCACCTTCACACATATTTCTTACTGGTTTGCTTCGAACTGCGATTTCTTGGCCACACACCCTCAGGCTGATTTTGTCGAATCCGCATGCCAACCCGTCCTCGCTGACGAATTCCGGGTCGTCAACTCCGTGCTCGTAAAACGCTATCGCGTCTTCCACGGTGAGAAACAGATACAGTTCATCGATGAGGCAGGGCCCACCAGCATTCACACGTACTGAGAATTTCTCGAAACTGAAGTACTCGGCCCACGTTCTGGGATCGAGTTGTGGGCACAGCCAGATACGGTCATAACTCATTGGTTTTCTCCTTCCTTAATTTCCAAAACTCGGCACCGGATTCACTGAGCCTGATCGGCACCAACACCACCGGGTTTGCATCGCCTGAGATCCTTCTAAGGCTGCTCGTCTTAAATTGAGGCCTTCGTTTGTCGGTTTCGGTTTCAAGCGAGTCAAGGTATTCGTGGATTCCTTCTGTTATTTCCTTCACATTTCCTCCTAGACTGCCTTTGATTGGAATTTGAATTCTCAAATAGTCCGTTAGGTTTTTCACATATTCTCCTTTTGTCGTCCTCGATTACCGCCTGCTACATCTCAACCCGTCCCTGAACGTGACCTGCGCGCTTCGGTGCGGCCATTTCGGCTCTAAAACGGTATCCTTTTATCTTTGTTTTTGTCGTTATATTTCCCCTTATCTTGCTGCTTGTCCTCATCAACCTTGCCTTTATCCGTGCGCGTGGGCACCGACTTCAGGACTTGATAGTCCGGAGTGCTCTCCGTGCGCTTTTCCTTAGTCGGGAAGACGACCACGCGCTCGCCAAGCACCTCCCCTTTTAGATATTCCATTCCGTTCTTGCTCTTGGCCTTCCAGAGAACTCCGATCCTTTCAGATTCCATCTTTTCCGACTCGCTCATTTCGTTTGCCTCCTCTTCCCAGAAAAACAATTAGCTCCCCTCTTTTGCGCTCCTTTGCGGAGTCCATTTCCTCCAGCACCTTTCTGACGTCATCAGGCATCTGCTCAAACTCTTCCGGACTGTCAATCCACACCATTGCATCGCGCTCATCCATCGCCATTTCTCCTGTTTTGGATCTGTAAAGATTTGACGTGCCCGTACGAATTGCCCCTGAAGATGCTCAACTAAGGCGCTCATACCCCCTAAAGCAACAAAATGAGCATCTTCGTAGTTTTTATATGTTTTTGAGCATTTTCGAAGATGCTCATTTTTTCTACTCATGAGCATGTTTGACCCTTTTGAGCACCTTTGCTCAGCTCCCACATCCAGACGCCGCCCATGGCCGACTTTTTTGACTTTATGCCCAATGCATCTTTGGCGCGGCGAATCGTGGCCCAGGAGAAGCCTTCCGCAGCCACCTTTGACTTGATTTGCCGCTGTGGCATCGCACCATTGGTGAGCAACTCCTGCAGCCACCGTTCTGCATCATTTTGTGTCTGCCCGTGCTTTCTTCGCGGGCTATTGTCGAGCACTTCATCTGGGCTGAACGTGACGTTATCGTTCAGCCATTCGATAACCCCTACGGCGGGGTCGGCTTGAGAGCCGACGATCTTGTAGGCTAGGGGCGGAGCTTTCGGACCGAGGTTGTTCTTAATGCAGACCATGATCCGGTGCTCGGGCTTATCTGGATCCACGCCGAATCCCCACACGACGCGTGACGCGGCGACGAAGCCGATAGAGCCGGAGACGCGGAGCATCGCCGCGGCATCGGCCTTGCGCAGATGCATGATGCCGACGACAGCGATCTTTTTCTTTGCCGCGAGTTCCGCGAGGGGGCCGAGGACGGCACGCACGGCGGAGTCGACATGCGTGTCGATTTTCCCCATGTAGGCGGCCACGGGATCGATGATGATTAGCTTCATGCCCGGAGACTTCTCCAGGGCCTCCTCGAGCTTGCCCATGTCCCGCTCGAGATTGAACAGGGACTCACCGCTCTGACCGTCGCCGAGAGTGACCTTGACGCCCTTAATGCGGTGCACATGGGCGAGGCCCGCGCCCGCTTGAATCAGTCTGGGCGCCACTGTATCGCTGGCGTCATCTTCGCAGGAAACGATAAGCACATCACCGCGCTTACAGCCTGCGCCGTCGGGAAAACCCCTGCCCGAGCTGATCCGGGCGGCCACATCGATGGAGACAAGGGATTTCCCTTTTTCGGGGTCGCCGACGAACAGATTCAGCTTGCCCGAAGCGATTCTGCCGGGCCATAGCCAGCCGACTTTTTCGACCGACACGGCCGCGAAGCTCTCGATTTCCACTTCGGCACATGTCTCCGGTGGCTGTTGACCGCGGAATCCCGCAGGCTTCTTGCCGATGTCTCTTGCAACACGCTCCACGTCAGCATCATCGAGCGGAGGCTTGCAGTGCTGGAGATTCACAGCGCGCAGACTGGCGAGGATGGCGCTCGCGCTCAATCCTCGGGCCCTCATGCTTCCCGCGAAGGAAACCATTGTGCGGTGACGCTGTCCCTTGGGGATCACATCGCCCTCAATGGGCGGCGAAAATGGTGGGGCATTCCCGTTGGCCTTCGTCAGGGCCAGGAGCGACGCCGGGGCATCGATGCGATTTCGGGTGAAGCTGAGCGGCGTGTAGGGGCGTCTGGTCTCGTGGTGGAGTGAAAACGGCCCGATCACATACCCGCCATCTCCGAAAATGTCCACTCCTTCGGCAATCTGACCAGCCGTGCATTTGGTTATCACGCCCTTCGGCTGCATAAACCAGAGCTGCAAGTGCCCGGGACTGGTTTCGACGGTGAAAGTGGCGTCCCAGTTCTGTCTTGCAAGCCACGCCTGGCCCTCTGGCCCGTCAATGTCGACGACCAGCAGGCTGTTGACCTGCCCGGTGGGAATACCGAATTGTGCTGTCGGCCACGTTGTCCACCATTTCTTAATCTGTGCAGGATCCTTTGACGCGGCCTTGAAACCGGTTTCGGTCAAGGGCTTCTTCTCCTTGCATGGGAAAATCAACAGACCTCTTTTGAGATACCAGCCAAGCGCGATGTCCAACGCGAAACTCACTTGGCGTTCCTCCTGTCGTGCCACTCCGAACTTTAAACGACACCTGCGGGCAAGGTCCGTTTGTAAAATCCGGCGCTCATGCACGCGATACGTCTTCGCGGCCTGCATCGTCGGCGAATGCGAAAATCCGCAGCAGTTCCTCGCGGAGAACGGGCTGGCCGCAACGGTAGCGGCGCACAATCCATCGGAGCATGGAGCCCAGGATAAGACGCCGGGCCTCCGCGCTTAGGATCTTCACGTCAAAATAGGTCTGTGGTTGACTTCCCGAACGAACGTCGTACACTCCCATTGTTACCTCCGAAGTCCGCCGCCGTCGAAGCAAGCGGACGATCTTTTGCCGCCGAGCCCGCAGACTGACTGCGGGCTTTGGCATTTTTATCCCTTCACGGGCACGGGCTCCGGTTCACCGTGGCGTGGAGGCGCGGGCTTCGCGAATAGCCATTCGGCGGGATAGCCAAGTGTGGTCGCGATACGCTGACGATCCGCGTTGGAGAAGTTCAATCGCCCCGTGAGCCGATGGGATAACCACGTTTCGGATTCACCGAGAGCAATGGCCAAGCGGTACTGAGAACCGATGGATTGCTTAATGCACCAAATCAGATTCGGAAAAAGCACGCTCACTCCCTTCAGAACGCATGCGTTGTGTGTACTGATAAACGAAGAAGAGTTTTTGCAAAAGGAAAAAGCCGGGCTTAAGGTGCGATTTCGTGCTGATTTCTGGCAAAGTGCGGCAAAACTAGGAAGAAAATGGCCTAACGGTATGCGTCACCCAATGCACGCCGTAGGAGCGCCAATAGCTTTCCGTTGCAGATCACCCATCCGACTTTGGTGGCATTTAGCTTTCCCTGTCGGATGTAGTCGCGGATTGTCCTGTTACTGCGGCGCAGGTACGCGGCAGCTTCCGCCCTCTTGATTGATTTCTTTTTTTGCAAGTCGCTCCACGGTGGAGGATCCAATTCGGCGGGCCCAACTTTGCGTCGCCGGGGCCTTTCGGGCACGGTGGTTCCCGCGATTAGTCGTGCCTTGTGTTTACCGAGTTCAATTGCGCGTTCCCGCCAAGAACCAGAACGCGCTTCTCCGTAAAACAATCG
>Ga0306926_10003180_pt1 | contig 16922 bp, 15 predicted proteins | sample flu12Cox44000178_FD_203759 | JGI IMG/M metagenome (GOLD analysis project Ga0306926, IMG submission 203759) | Lab enrichment of tropical soil microbial communities from Luquillo Experimental Forest, Puerto Rico - flux8day.12C.oxic.44.000.178 (v2)... | ecosystem: Environmental > Terrestrial >... | reverse complement strand
GCCGTTCATCTTAATTCTGCTCCCTCAACGATCCTGCTTCTCTTCTTTCCTCTTTGCCAGAAATAAAACACGGAGCAGGTCCCGTGCAAATCGTCCATATAAAGTTCTAGAACTCGACTTGTCCGATTTGCCGACAAACCAGGCAGTGGCCGGTTCGCTCCTGGTAGAAACTTTATGCTAGGATGACGGCTTCAAGGACACCTCAATCGCCCTCAACCAACGGAGGCCCGCCCCCAGGACCGCCAAAGTAAGCGGTACGGAGGAAATCAATGACAAACAAATCAAGGAGCGTGTTCCAGACGGGCATGCACCCCAGCATTTGCTTCCTCGCAACGATCTTGTTTTTACCCCTAGCGCAAACGCAAGCTCCTGCAGAGGGTCCTGTTGTCAAGATCACCCAAGAAGACAGCTCGATTAAGTTCGGCGTGAAGGCGTCCGTTTCCATCGAGGGCACTTTCGACAAGTGGGACGCCACTTTAACATTCAAGTCTACTGATCCAACAACAGGAGTGTTGGATGTCAAAATTCAAGCAGACAGTGTCAATACTGGAAGCGGCTTCAAAAACGATAAGCTGAAAGGCAAAGATTTTTTCGATGTCGAGAAGGATCCCTACATCACGTTTAAGTCGACAAAGGTTGTACAGACCAGTCCCAGCAGCTTTGAAGTGGATGGTAACTTTACCATACGAGGAGTGACGAGAGCTGAGAAGCTGACGCTAACAGAATCCGGCGGGGGGACAGGCTCAGGCACGATTGAGGGTACCATGGCCTTCGACCGTAAAGAATACGGCATGAACAGTGGTATCCCCTTCATAAGGATCGCCGACCGCGTCGAAGTGAGTGTCGACCTCAAAGCGAAGCGAGTCAGCGGACCACCGCTGAACTTTAAGCGATAGCCAACTTGGCTTCCGGATTTCTCAAGTCAATTTTGTTTCCACTTAGAACGTTTATTCTCCGACTGTTGCTTACAGGTCTTGCTACACCATCACACCAGTGGGGTTTAACGCATTTACACTGACGTGGTCGTATTTCAACGGAGGAGTGAACTTAAAATGGAGCCGTCCCCATTGCCGTACCTCTTGAGGTAAGGCATCGCCGTTCACCGAATTCCAGATTTAGTTCAGCCAAATAAGCTCGAGATAGACGAAGCCTCGTAAGAGTAACAAAATGGACGTTCCGGATTTCATACGGTTACACGCTTTAGCTCTCCCACCTTTCGCGAAGTTTGCACTTGCGATGGCGATCATCGTGGGCATTCCCGCTCTCTCTCGCCGCATTAGGATCCCAGGTGTTGTTGGCTTGCTGCTCACTGGAGTTGTTATCGGGCCGCATGTCCTCAGGTTGTTTGCAGAGCATCACCCGGCTGTGGATTTCCTGGCCGAACTGGGAAAGCTGCTGCTCATGTTTTCGGCTGGCCTTGAGATTAACCTGGCCCTGTTTCGCCAGGCACAGCGCCGATCAGTGATCTTTGGGCTCTTAACAACCTCGCTTCCCCTGCTGCTCGGTACGATCGTTGGGCTGTGGTCGGGCTATCAATTCGTTTCAGCCGTCGTATTATGTTCTTTACTCGCCTCTCATACCCTTTTGGCGTTCTCGATCATTCTCCGACTTGGGGCAACCCGCCTTGAGCCAATCGTGATTACGGTGGGCGCCACCGTCATGTCTGACACCCTGTCCTTGATCGTCTTCGCAATCTGTGCTTCCACCTACCACAGTGGGTTCTCCGTTTCGATTCTCGCCATTCAAATCCTCGAGATCGCCATCTTCGTTCCATTCATCCTGATCGGTCTGAGCCGCCTGGGCGCGTACTTGCTGAATAAAGTGGAAGCTGACGAGAATGCGTATTTTGTCGTTATGCTCGGGATCATGGGCGTGGCCGCCGTGCTCGCGCAAAGCATCAACCTGCCAGGCATCGTTGGGGCGTTTCTCGCCGGATTGGCGGTCAATGCGGCGGTCCAGGAAAAGCCCGCCAAGGAAAAGTTGGAGTTCTTTGGAAATTCGTTTTTTATCCCCATTTTTTTCCTTGCGACTGGATTCTTGATCGATCCGGTCGTATTTTTCCGAAGCATTGCTCAGCATTTCGCCCTGACCGCAGGAATCATCCTTGTGCTGTTCGTTGGCAAATGGGTCGCCGCCGAGATAGCTGTTCGGGCATTCAAATATAGCCGTGCCGCGCGGATGACCATGTGGTCGCTCACCTTGCCCCAAGTCGCGGCCACCCTTGCTGCAACGCTTGTCGCCTACGATACTTTCAACCCGGCCGGGCAACGTTTGGTCGACGGTCATTTGCTCAACGCCGTGCTCGCGCTAATGCTGGTCACCTCCATACTTGGACCGACCCTGACTGAACGCTTCGTTCCGGCTCTCCTTCAGGAATCCCCACAACCGGTCCTTACTTCCCGATAAAACGCGCCAATCGATAAGCGAGTAACTAGCGCGACGTGCCGGTTTCCGGGCAGTCGAACACGAGTCGCCATTGCTGGATCAAAGCTCATGTGCGTATGCAGTTAGGGGCGACGGAGCGGCTTAGCCGCGTTATCAGAGTAACCGACAAATCAACTCAGAAAATCTGAAAGCCAGGGTGACATTAGAACCCGAAAAAGTGTGCAATCTTCTTCCCACTTTCTTCTGTGTAGTACACCGCCACTTTCGCGCCCTTTTCCGTGCCAGCTCCCACGGCCTCGCCCATATCCTTCCCGGCTGTCTCGGTGAATTCGAACGCTTTCTCCGTCCCGTCGGCGCTTTTCACAACGACGGTCTTTGTGCCGTGATCCACTTTGACACAATCGTTCCCTCGGTGACTTTAACACCATCTTTGCTGATTTTGCCGATTTCCAAGCCAGTTTCCTTGGCGCCTTTCCCAGTCTCGTGAACCACTACTTCCGTTCCTTCCTTCAGTCCGTCAAAACCTTCTTTCGTTCCCTTGTAAGTGGTTTGGCCCGTAACCTTAATCGCATGTTCTGTCCCATCCGCGGTCTTCACTAGGACGGTCTTCGTCCCGTGATCCACCTTTGTTACCGTTCCATGGACCACGCTCACAACATCCTGTGCGACGCAGAGAAATGCTGCAGCTGCAAAACACACCGCAAGACGTCCGACGTTTCTCATTTTGTATTTTCCTCTCTCCCGAGAATTGAACTTCGACTCCGGCACCGTCGTCTGTTGGAGCACGCAATAGCGAGGGTAGACCGGGGTGAACTGGACGATCACGTAATGGATCATACTTTAAAGCAAATTCGTGGCAAATGAGCGGCCTGTTATTGGCCTAAGCTTGGATTCGGTCATGTGTCGCGGTAGGGACGATCATTCGCTGACCGCCCCCCGCACAGATCCGTACTAGCGCGTCGACGCATACGGCTCCCACCTTGGATGAGTGCGAGAAAGCGGATGACCGGATAGGGATGCAGAACGCGTTGTGCTGGGATCCAGTGAGCGGAAATTCGGGCGACCCGATCCCACTGCACAGGTTGCTGGCTGCGGCGTCGGAGCGTAAGCCACCACAAGCGTCGCAGCCGTTGCCCGAAGACACTCAGCTGATCGATGTTGCCTGGGACCGCGTGATACTGGTAATAGCCAGTCACGACCTTCCGTAGCCATGCACCGACTTCGGCAACGGGTTCGTGCATTCGGAGGCGCAGCTCAGCCTTAAGGGCATGTAGCTTGGCCACCATGCGTTTCTTCGCCGTTTTCCGCCAGACGGTGAACGTTCCGTTGCTCCGGCGCTTCCCGCAAAAGTGCGTGAAGCCCAGAAACGTGAAGGTCTCCGGCTTCCCTTCTCCACGCCTCTCCCGATCTTGAGCGGCGAACCGCCCAAACTCGTGATCCATTCGCTCCGTTTAGGATCAGCGTACTCGGTATACACATTCTGCTCGGAGTGAACCAGTCCCTCGTCGACGTTTTCTAGGCTATTTGATTCCTTGCCGATACACTTTATCTGGTCAATCTTGATGTGTCGCCTTTGCAGCAGTCCAGTCGTTTGCCCGTCGCACGGATTCCCAAGCGCGTCCGCGCATTTCGCCTCCGGGTGAAATTCGTACTCGGTAACAACGTCGCCATACGTTTTGACGCGAGCGGTCTGCCTCGACCCCGTGTAGTCAAAATACTCGCCGCGGCCCGAATCCTCCTGAAAAAAGCAAGTTTCTCCTTCTAATCGATGTCTCGGTGTCCGCTGCCTTCAACGAGCTGGTCGTTGAGCCGGTACAGCAAAAAATTCGGCAACCCACAACGGCGGAAGATGAAGGAGGGCAAACAGCCGGTTTGCCAGGTTTGCAAATTCGGCGCCCCGTTGAAATAGCTAAGTGATTGTGGCGCATAGCCTTAGCTTATTTTCCCCACTGTTCGCAACGAGGAGGTGTTAAGGCTAGGCTGCAATTTCCACAATTGGAATTTCAAACTTGACGGTGGGTGCAATCGGCAGGTTGCGCACCCCTGCAGCCAATCTTAATGGGTCCCACATCAGAATTCCTTGTCGCTTTTTTTGGGGCAATAGGGGGGCCTTCTTTCTCACGTTTCATTCGCATTTTGCCGCCATTCATCGCCGTTAATGTTAAGTTTTTGAGACAGCTGCATTACCGAGATGAACAGACCAGAGAGATCAAGATATTCTCTTTGCTTTGGCCACGTGAATCAATTTGCGTAAGGCCGTATTGACGGACTGCTCGTCAGGGAAATGCTCAGCCACATCCGGCGACAAGAGTACCAGATTGGTTCCCGCTTGATAGCGGGTGGTGTACTTGCCGCGGACGCCGCCCTCCAACTCGGACAGGTCATACTCTCGGCGTAGTTCGTCACGCAGTTTCCGTCGCTTACTTCTTTTCTTCATAATGTTTTCTCTCCTGCACAGTCGTCTTTCGGGCGCTGATAATCCTGATATTCTCGCCGCGATCGGAATGGGCCACAATCAACACGCGGTCGGTCCTCGACATCCCAACCGTGATGAACCGCTCTTCCGAGATCGAATGATCCGGGTCGTGATACGTCACCGCCAATGGATCGGCAAAAACTGTAGCCGCCTCGTGAAATGAAACCCCATGCTTTCTGCGATTCCGTGTTGCTTTTTCGGGGTCCCATTCAAAATTCACTGCCTCATTTTATCCGGCGCCCTCCAACCACACAATGACTTGGCTTGGCTCATCTTGCGAATCAAATCACCGACTTCCGGGTCGCGAACCGTCCTTTGGCGTGTGCAGCGGTCGCTGTAAGCGCCTTCCCGGGCTCCTTTTCTTCGCATCCATTTCGCTCGCGCGTTCTACTCCTGCTGATCTTCGGCCCTTTGCCAGCTCGAGTTGGGGTTGTATTCCTTCATCACCTTGCCCAGGGCTTCTGTCTGCTTCCCGAGGTCTTTCTGATACACAATTCCGTCTGTGCCAACGATGAAGGTCATGACCCCGCTCGATCTGTAAACCGCCGGGTACGCGACGAACCCAAACCCCTCGGTCATTTTGCCGTTCACGATGTAGCTCTTCGCACCGCCAGGCGCATCTTTCCCCTGAGTCGTCAGGACGTGGAACAAATAGCCACGGTAAGGCGTCGGAGGTCCGGCGTTGCCTTTGCTATAGCCCTCAGCGTTGGCTGCTGCCACCAATGGTCCGATGGGGCTCTGCGGTTCGCCTTCAGCAACTTTCCAATATAAGCCGTTGTGTTGACCTTCATCGCTGAAGGTTTGCTGCGCATACTCTTTATTCTGCTCGGCGTAGTATTCCTTTTGCGCCGCGACCAGTTGTTGGCAAATGTGAATGGCCGATATTTCATTCCGACCGATTCGCCTGAACAAAATTTCTCGCTTTCCAGCTGCTGTGTCGAAATACCAGGTGTTTCCCTTGTTCACTAGCGGTATGGGAGTGGGCCAATTTTCCCCACCGATGTAAAGAGTCGTTGTCCCGTCCGGTTCCATCACCAGCCGGTGCATTTGCTGATATCTCTTCACAAATCTTGCGCGGCTTTTCGCATCATCGACGGCATCTCCGGAAGAAATCGCTTCCCTTCCTTCGGGCCCGAAGATTTCGAGCAATGCTTGTTCGTCGTTGTTCTGCGCCGCCGTAACCAGCGCGCTGCTCGCCTCTTCTGCCGACGAAAATGTCTTCTGCCCCTGCTGCTGTGCTGTAGAGCGCCCGGGCATGCATGCAATAAGTAAAACGACGGTCGCGGCCAATTGTGAAAGACGGCAAAAGCAAAACTTCTTAAAATTCAGCTGTGTTCGCCGCATCTGGCTTCTCTCCATTCTATAATTCAGGAATCCCTGTGGATATATTCGGAGCTTTGATTAATGAGGCCTGGCTCCGCCGTGCGCCCCTCCGCCGCCACCGCCGAAACTAGTGCTCCCCCGCGAGGAATAGCTTCTTTCTTCGCCGCCATGGTCATAATTGCTGAATCCGCTCGTGTGGGTGTTGCTGTGGCTACCGGGCTGATCGTATCCTCTCGCCGCTTGCGTATTCCCTTCAAAAGGCTTGGGTGTTGCGCCGGGGTGGTTGTACACATTGCCGGGCTTGTCAAAGTTCCCGGCGGGAGGTTTGCCGGCATTTCCGGCCGAGGGCCTGCCCGCGATCTCGGTTGGAGGCCTGCTGCCCGTGTAGCCTCGCCCAGGAGGTCCGCCGCCCGAGCCTACTCCGCGATAGTAATTGCTGCGGTTGTAGAACGTTGTGCTTCGCGAGTAGTACATGTTGTGGTTGTAAATTACTGTTCGCCGGCCCCAATCAAATCCCCAACCGGGCCAGCCCCATCCATAACCTGCGTAAAATCCGATTCCAAATCCGACCCCGAATGAAAGGTACGGCCCGCCGAACCAGATCCCGGGATACGGATACCAACCCGGCCACGGCACGATAGGCGGCCCATAAATTACCCACGGGTCATACGCGGGTACGTATACTACCGTCGGATCCGCCGGCTGAATGACGACTGTTGACCCTTGCGTCGTCACTGTCTGCTGCGCTGTAGTCTGGAGATTGCCGGCTTGTTGCGCTCTCTGACGCATCACTTGTATTGCATCCATCAAGTCTTGCTGTTGATTGTAGTAGGCGTCCCCCAGCGATGACGTCCAGGAGAGATTCTTATCCATATTGCTAGCGGGCGCTCCGGCACTTATCGGGACAGGTTTTTCACCTGGCAACAACAGGCGTCTTTCAGGACGCACCATAACGGAGAGCTATAACAGAACTCTGGTGTAAACGACAGCAACTATGTTATTGATTCCACAATCCGATCGGAGTTTTGGCGAACCACAAGGGTTGACAGGGAATGCAGGAGGAGGAGAATGCCGGGGTCGCAAGACGGAAGTAAACAGAGGTCTGGGGGTACTGACGCGAAAGGGCTGCGGAGGAGACGCCATGCCGCCGACTTATATAACTTGCCAAGATCGTCCGCTCTGTCCCATTTATATCTCGCCGCCGAACGCGTTGCTCCGCCGAATCATCCGCCCGAAGCTTTTTATACCCCGGCGGCACTTTGGGGCTGGGTGAGGAATTATCTCGCCTACGTCTTTCGCCAAAAACATGACTTTCCTCCTTACACGGCCTCCCCTCAAAACGCGACTTACGACCTGCTGGACGAGAACGGAACAGAACAGGTTCGTATTGCCCTTGTGGGTGACTGGGGCACGGGTACGGATGAAGCGCAAAGCGTTGCGAAGCAGATGGGGGATTTCAAGCCCCACTTTACGATTCACATTGGGGACGTTTACTACGTGGGGGATGCGCCGGAGGTCAATGAAAATTGTCTTGGTGTCCGGAACCCCCAGAACAATTACGATCCCGTCTTTTGGCCGATCGGCTCGCGGGGTAGCTTTGCCATGAACGGTAACCACGAAATGTATGCGAATGGCGTGGGCTACTTCGAGGTGCTGCTCCCGGAATTGGGTCTCTCGGTGAACGGAAAGATGACGGGCCAGCAGACTAGCTTTTTCTGCCTGCACAACAGTCGCTGGTGCATCATCGCGATTGACACAGGTTACAATTCTATCGGGTTGCCGATACTGGGCCAAATACCTATTCTTAAAAAGATCCCCGGAGTCGGCGGTGATGCGGCGCTGCGTCCGGAGTTGCTCGAGTGGCTGGAGAAATGTGTGCTACCTCTGACCGACAAGCGAGGGATGATTCTCCTGTCACATCATCAGTATTACTCCGGATTTGAGGATCGATATCCCAAGCCGGCCCAGCAGTTGTGGAAGGCGGGAGTTAACCGGCCGGTGTTGTGGTTTTGGGGGCACGAGCACCGTCTAGCCGGGTACAACCTGTGTGGCCCAGATCAGCTGCAGGCGTTCGGGCGTTGTGTAGGCCACGGTGGTATGCCTCTGTCGCTGGGGGCCCCGACGAAACAGCCTGCTCCGAAGTTCTACGACGACAGAAAAGGAGCGAACGGTTACGGTGTAAACGGGCACGTGAATCTGTTGTTTGACGGTCCGAATTTGACGGCGACTTATGTCGATCTCGATAGTACGAAAATCCTAGAGGAAACGTGGTCGGTCGACGCTGCTGGGACGATTGCATTGGCATCTTTTACCAAGCGAACTACCGACCCTGATTTTCATGCCTAAGCGGCTCCGTCACGTGAGGTGCTGCTATGTCCATCACGTCTACTCGAAACCCTATGCGGATCCAAATCCACAAAGTTGCGGTGATCCGTAATCATGATAGGCGCGTCGGCTGCTATTCCAGAATCGAGCACCAAAACACGAATCTTATCCCGGTGAGATGGGGAAGTTTTGATTAGGCCGATTCGCTGCTTATATTCCGCATGATGGCCCCCGAGGTGAAAGTCCTTCGCAGACAGAGGTACCCGAGATGCCCAGAAGATGATTCGGCGAGCCGGTGAACTGGTAGTCCGATCGGCGCTGCAACTCCCCACGCAACTGCGCTGCCAATTGGAGTGTGACTTTTAGCAGTTCATGCTTATAGAAGAATTGCAGATACGTCGTGTCCCTCGCCAAGATGACGATCGATTTTTGTTCAGCAGGTTACGCATCGGCCTGTAACATGGTTAAAGGGGTGAAGCTGAGCATTGCCGGGTTCTGGCGAGGCACAGCGGTTGGAGACTTGTTTGGATGAGTTGTGCTCCTCGCTTCTCATGGCTCTTTGTGGCGCGCGGCGAGGCTTCTTAAGCTTTCCTAGGCGCTGGCAACCAGAAGAGCGTGAAACGATTTTACACAAGAGATCACAATCTGATAGTGTCGGTTGCCAGCTTTTGGTGCGAGGTGTTTCGCGGCTTTGGCGGCGACTAGCCGATCACCGACCTTCGGGACTGGTCGACGAATGTTCCCACCGCGAGGCGCGTAAGTCGTCTCCTGTCGAAGGTCACTTGATCCATGCTTTCGCCAACGTGAGGGTATCTAGCGATGCGGGTCTACGAGGCGATTGTCAAGGTATTGGAAGACGTGGGCGTGGATGTTGCCTTTGGCGGCGCGGGCGAGAATGCCGCGTTTATGATGCTAGCCCTCAAGCACTCAAAGATCAAACCGATCATCGTGCGGAACGAGCAGGCCGCATCGTTTATGGCATGCGGTTATGCGATTTATTCGGGCCGGTTGGGATTCTGCTTCGCCACGGCAGGTCCGGGAGCCTTCAATCTGTTCTCCGGCCTTGCAGTCGCGATGTCAGATTCTTATCCCGTCCTGGCAATTTCTGGATTTGCTTCGCTCGATTGGAAGGGTAGGGGTGCACTGAACGAAACATCGGGTGTCAGTCGTACGCCAGACTCACAAAAGATGTTTGCAGCCACCACCAAAGGTTCCTGGCTGCTCGATGATCCTGCGAAAACCTGTGACGTGATGGAAGAGGCGCTCAATCTGGCGTACGAGGGGCGACCCGGGCCAGTTCACATCCATGTTCCCGAAAATCTGACGAAGCACGGAATGTCAGTGGATAACTATCGCGACATCAAGCTAAATATCCGTCCCGTCTTGCCGGACGATCGCCAGATTGCCGCTGCGGCAGATCTACTAGCTAATGCTATCCGCAACAAGAAGAAGGTGATAGGCCTCTTCGGCTACGGCGCAGTTAGGAGCAATGCGGGGGCGGAAATGCGGGCGTTTGTCGAGCGATTCCAGTTTCCTTTCGTGACGACACTCGACGGCAAGGGGATCATTGGTGAAGATCATCCTCTGGCACTAGGAGTATTTGCCGACAGCGGACATGCCAGCGCCGCAAAGGCATTCGTTCAGGCCGATGTGGTTGTGGCTGTTGGCAACTCGTTCGCCCAGCATGCAACTTTCAACTTCCGGCCTGATCTGTTCAAAGACAAAGCCCTGATTCACATCAACATCTCAGCAGCAGAGATTAACAAGGTGTACCCGGCCGATTGCGTTATCGTGTCTGACGCTAAACCGGCGATTGTGAGTCTGATGAAAGAGCTCGCCAGTTCAGTGGGAGCGGTTGATCCGGTTCAAGTGGAGAAGGATCGTCACCTGGCTGCGCCGATTATCAACCTTGAACCAAATCATATCCACCCGGGACAGATGGCGCGATCGCTTTCGAAGTTGCTGCCTGCGAACAGTATCGTACTGGCTGACGCCGGCGCGCACCTGGCATGGCTCAGTTATTACCTCGTGCTCTCAGAAGGACAGCACTATCACAAACCGGGGAGTTTTGGGCCGATGGCCTGGGCCGTGAACGGAGGCCTAGGTACGAAATGTGCGTTTCCTGACCGGACGGTGGTCGTGGGTTGCGGCGACGGTGGGTACCTGCTCTCCGGCTTCGAACTTCTCACCGCCGTTCAGCACAACATTCCGGTGATCTGGATCATTTTCGATGATTCCGAATTCAAACTTATCAAGCTTTTTCAGATCACAGCGTGCGGTGAGTATGCGCTCGTCGATTTCACGAATCCGGACTACGTCGAATACGCGCGGGCGTGCGGCGCACAAGGCTTTCGAGTGAACACTCTGGAACAATTCGAGTCGGCATTTCGGGAGGCGCTGGCATCGGGTAAGCCGACTCTGATCGACGCCCATATTTCACGGCTCGCAGTTCCTCATTACAGTCCTAACCCCGCCGGTTTGCTGGCGACAATTGAAGAGGATTTGGCAAAAGCTCTGAAAGGTTCCTAGAGTCGTTCTCACATTGGTCATGCAGTTACGGAGATCTACGAGGTAGAAATCATGCCGGGGACGCATGTCGGCTTCGATGAGATGAGGAAGTATCCATTCTTCGAGGCCCTGTTCAAACGAAGATCGCGTCGCATCAGCATGGGACTTCCGTCTGTCCCTGCGGGTAGTAATAGCTTCACGTCCAATGCTCCGCCGCAGCCCCTCAGCGTGCTCGAAGAGGCGGTGCTGATCTCTGCGGTCGGAATGACCGGGATTACTCTGCCGGATAGGCCATTTCAAAGTCCGAGTGGCGAGAACATTCTGGGTACCCCGAATCTTAATTTCCCAGGCCGCGCCGCAGGAAGCACCGACAATGCGCAGGGAACCCATTTCTTTCTCATCAACGACACGGGCGTCTATCTGCTCAAGCGTGTGGAAGCGGCTGATCCCAGTGAACCTGTTACGCCGGACGTGCTGATAGCTCGCGCGGAGCAGTCCAAGGTGAAGATTCTCGACAAGCGTCCAGATTTTCCCCGCGAGTTTCCTTATTACCTCGATTCCAATCGATTTCTATCAAATCCTCCAGGTTCCACGATTCTTTTTCCCGTCGTGGAGATGACACGGCAGTACATCAACGCGCTGATGTATCTGCTGACCGAGCCGGATGGGCATCGTCCAATTATTTTGGATGACCGAAACTTCTATTGGCCCGCCGGAGGATTCAAGTGGATCCGCAATGGGTTTCTGAATAAGAAGATCAAGCTGTCTCTGGGCTACCTGTACACGATGCGCACCCAGATTGAAGCAGAACTTCTACTACAAAATCTCATGTTGATGCTACAGGCCATGGGCTTGGGCGGCTGGATCCACTCTTCGATTTCGCCGACCATGCTGCTGCCTGCGCTCGGATTTCAGTACGTAACTCCGCGCTATCGTGGCCTCGACTTCTTTCGCTGGGGAACATTTGTAACCACGCCCCGATCACAGCCCATTGGGCTTCCTCCGCACATCCAGTGCATGTGTCCGCCGTACCACAAATCAATGGCCGACGCTGTTCAGGCCGTGGTCGACGATAAGTACAAGAGCGGCGGACCCTATGGCGACGCCGCCTATTTCCGCCGAGTCTTTCGAGGTGACCGCGGCGATCGCTATCTTAGCGAAGTTCCTCATTACAAGCCTGAAGTCGTCGAGTGCGTCAAAGACATTTGCACTTACATTTACGAACGGCACCAGCGTTTTCCGGCTCACTGCGATGCAATTTATGCACCCGGTGTGTGGTTGCAAGCGCACCACCTGGATTTGAAGTACTACGACACTCTGTTCAAGAACGGCTACACGGAAACCCAACGTGAGCATCAACAGCGTTGGCACTCTTAGAGTAAGACGCAGGCCAAGACACGAGGATGGGAGCCCAGTTTTATGGATATTTCGAACGATTTTCCGGGCCAATCGCGCGCAAGGTTTTGGTTTGTATTCGCGCTTTTTGTCGCGCTGATGATCGCGGCTCATGCCGGTGCCGAGCTGCGAGGATGGCTCGACGCTCATCAGGCGCCTGGCCTCCCTGTCCATACGGTTCTTTACTATCGTGTGATTTTGACCGTCTGGGCAGCCATTCTTCTCTTAACCCCGGCACTTTGCTTTCACGTTTTCTCGGTGGCTGGCGCGCCGAACAGTTTTTGGCGGCCATTTTGGACCCTCGCCTATCTCGCTTTTCTGACCCATTTGTATTGGACCATCGTTGTGATGTTCCATCTCAATTGGTTTGAGATCTTCCACAGTCAGCAGGGTGTGGTGACCGATCCCGAACGAGCTGTTGATCATCCGGGACCGGACCTGTTCCTGGCGGCTTGGTGGGGATTGGATGTTTTGCTTGCGTGGCTGGCGGCGGATCACAAGTGGGTACGAGTGCAGCGGGGCGGCGTTCATTTGGTCGCATTTGCAATGTTTTTTGGAGCATTCACCCTGGCGACAAAGGCCAGCATTGTGGCCCATGTTCTTGGCATTATCATGTTCCTAGCTGTAACGGTTTCGTATCTGCTATCTGCGATCGTCCGTGAGCCAGATCCGAAATCTCTAGGGTTCGTGCTGAATATCACGGCGTTTCAGTTTCTCAACCGGTTTGTGGTCTGGCACAAATTGCCGACGTTCTTGGCTCTCGCTAACCTTAGCGCGCTACGCCAGGTGCTACGTGCAAAGAACCTGCACAATACTTCCGGTATTCCGGTTACCGAACCAAGTGGTCTGCGCCTGACCGTGCCATACCAGTCTGCATTTCTAACCGAGCGTGAGGAAGACGGCCAATACAACGACCTGTCGAAGCCCACGATGGGCAACGCCAGTGTGAATCCAAACGATCCGTTTAACAACGTGGAATACACGCTGAGCAATCCGAGTGCGCGCTTTGGCCGAAATATTCCGCTCAGTGAAGTGGACCCCACTCTCGATGCAGGGATCCTTGAACCGAATCCACGCCTCGTCAGCAATCGACTGCTCGGTCGGCAGGTAAGAAGGGATGGGACGGATGACTTCAAGCCGGCCAGCATCCTCAACTTGCTAGCCGCCGCCTGGATTCAATTTCAGACGCACGATTGGTTCAACCACGGTGCGCCACGCCCAATTAACGACGAGCCTTTCGATGTTCCGCTGCCTCCGGGTGATCCCTGGCCGAGCCAGAAGATGCTGGTGCGCCGTTCGCGCTCCGACCCGACGCGCCGATTCAACGACGGGGCGGGGCCAGTCACCTACAGCAATGCTGAAACGCACTGGTGGGACAGTTCGCAGATCTACGGAGACAGTCCTCTGTCAGGTGCCAAATACCGCTGTGGGACGGAGGGCAAGCTCCGAATTGATTCGAAGACTAAGCTTATTCCTCTGGACGCGGCCGGCGTAGAGGTCACCGGCCTGACTTCGAACTGGTGGTTGGGGCTCAGTATGCTCCATAACCTTTTTACTCTCGAGCACAACGCCATCTGCGACTACATCTTGGAGGCATTTCCAGAATGGAGACATCACCCAAATTGTGACGACGAGGTGTTTCGCGTCGCCCGCCTCGTCAACAGCGCTCTCATGGCCAAGATCCACACGGTCGACTGGACGACTGCGATCCTTACTCATCCCGCTCTGCAGATCGGAATGAATGCCAACTGGGCCGGGCTTGCTGGAGCGCACTTCAAGAAATACTTTGGACGCATCAGCGCCAGTGAGGTGATCAGCGGAATTCCCGGTTCCGTGACCAACCACGACGGTGCGGAGTATTGTTTAACCGAGGAGTTCGTCGCTGTCTATCGCCTCCACCCGCTTTTGCCCAATTTCATTCAGATTCTGTTCGCAGCTGATGGGAGAAAAGGCCGGGTACTGAAGTTTAGCTCGGATGACCCGAACGATCCTGATGTCATCGTCGGCCCAGACGCAATGAGGAACGCGCTTGGCAACGATGGAACTGCGTTCCTCGATCTGATTTATAGCTTCGGAATGCAGAATCCTGGAGCAGTTACTTTACGCAACTATCCGAACTGGATGCGGCGTATGAATCGGCGCAACGGCGCCAAGATAGAAGAGATGATCGATCTGGCAACGATCGACATTTTGCGCGACCGCGAACGCGGTGTGCCACGCTATAACCGTTTTCGCGAACTGTTCCACATGTCGCGCGTAAACTCGTTCGAAGAGATGACGGATGATCCTGAGCTTGTTCGTGAGTTGCGCGAAATCTACGGCCATCCGGACAAAGTAGACCTCATGGTCGGAATGTACGCGGAAAAGCCACCTGAGGGATTCGGATTCAGCGACACCGCATTTCGAGTCTTCATCCTCATGGCGTCGCGCCGATTTCGAAGTGACCGCTTTTTTACCGCTGATTTCACACCAGCAGTGTACACGCAGCCGGGAATGGATTGGATCAGCGACAACAACATGATTACCGTTTTGCTCCGCCACTTCCCGGAACTAGCGCCCGTGCTGATGCGGACCAAAAATGCATTCGCGCCATGGAATCTGGTCGGTCCGGCCCACTAAGGTTCGGTTGCGTTTTCTTATGCAATCACTAAGGGGCTGCCCATCGCCAAACCTTATCCGCCTCAAAATAAGGCGATTTCCCATCGCGAAATGTTTGAATATGACCCGCAAATTCAACCGGGAATCCTCCACTGACGCCCACATCCGCTGGCAGCGTGAGCGATGCAGAGGATCTCTCTGGCGGGGAATCGTTCAAGGGGTTGAAAACTCGCCGGAAGAAATCAGAAGTTCACGCGGATCCCAAATTCCATGGTGCGCGGGAAAGTTCCTTCAGTCGAAAGTTGCCCAAACGTTTGTGGGTTCTGCCCGGCTATGTTGAGAGTCGGATCCAGCAGTTGGTTGTGGTTCAGAACATTGATGAAATTAACCGAAGCCTCGGCACCGAAGCGCTCCGTGATTCGGAAGTTTTTCTTTATGCCCAGGTTCATGTTCCAGTACGGCAGTCCGCGGAATTGCCCGAAGCCGCCGCTGTTGCCATCGAGGCCCAGGATCAGCGGGCGAACGTGGCTGAATACGGCCGCGGGATTCGCAAACATGTCGGCGATCACCTGAGAGCCGGTTGGCGTTGTCACCGTAACGTGGTGAAACGACGCGCCTGTTCCGGATTTGGAGGTCAGCACGCAGTTCGCGTTTGTCCAGACATTAGCACCGTCTCCGGAGCCGAAATCCTGCGAACCGGTGTACCCTTCAGAAGAAAAACCTCCTGCATTAGTGTTACAAAAATCCGGAGCACCGCTGCCCGCGGTGAAGATCGGGGAAAAGGTCCAACCGCCCAGAAGATGTCCCAGCACGCCTTGCTGATTGCGATAGTAGGGCGGTTGGTAGACCAGGAACATCGTATCCACGAACTTGCGATCGAAGACTTGTGGGCCGTACTGGTGATTCAGGTCGAACGGATCAACGGCAGTTTCCTGACTCGTGGCTTGAACCACCGCTCCCGTCCCCAGCGCCTTACTGTAGGTGAAGTTATTCTGCAGCGTAACGCCGTGCCAATCGTTCATTTTAAGTGTGATAAACCCAGCGTTGTAATTGCCATGCCCGAGACTCGTACTCATGGTGACATTGCTGGACATTTGCTGAGCCGTGTTCATCATGCTGAACGGGAAATTGAATCCAGGTGCACTTCCACCCCTGTCCAGGTCAGACCACAACGTCCAAACACTCTGCGTTTGGAAGTTGGCGAATTCGTTCGCCACAACCGTTGCCGTGCAATTCCCTGGCGTGCAATACCCTGTGCCGCTCAGCGCGGCCTCAAAGAACGGCTGCGGTGCCACCGCCGCCTGGGTCGAAGCCACTGTCGCACTGCTGCACGCGGTCGCCGAGGTCGCGCAACCCATGGCCTTCTCGACGGCAGCGTACGCGGCCTGGACTTGCTGTCCACCCTTTGTCATCATGTACGGCACTGAGTTGATGTTCATGTATTGTAGTTCGTTATGAATCAACCGGCTGATAAATCCCACTTCCAGGGACATCTTGCTCGAGAGCTGGTGCTGGATGGTGAGATCAAACGAGTCCACCGAGTTCGGCCTGAAATTCGGGTCCAGCGGTGAGGCCGTGGAGCCCTCCGTGTTCCCGCTAATTCCCGGGAAATACGGCTGAGGCAATGTCGGGGCGGCTGCGGGCAGCGGAGCTGTGGTGCCATCCGTCCCAATGCGAAACGCGGTGTTGACATTCGGTATTACGCTTGGATTGCAAGCAGGCATCTTGTCGCCCGGCGTGGTTGTATAGTTCAAGACGCTTGGACAAATAACTGGCTGGATAAGGCCCGGGCTTAGCAGCGGGGTTAGCACCAGGTTCACTCCGTTCACTCGCCCATAGATTCGTCCGTAGCCGCCGCGGATCACCGTATTCTTTCCCCCGAGTCCCGGACCCAAATCGGGGTTCCAGGCAA
>Ga0306926_10003178_pt1 | contig 16924 bp, 19 predicted proteins | sample flu12Cox44000178_FD_203759 | JGI IMG/M metagenome (GOLD analysis project Ga0306926, IMG submission 203759) | Lab enrichment of tropical soil microbial communities from Luquillo Experimental Forest, Puerto Rico - flux8day.12C.oxic.44.000.178 (v2)... | ecosystem: Environmental > Terrestrial >... | reverse complement strand
CCTCCGCCCAAATTTTGCCCTGGAGCGATTTCAGTGGAGTTGACTTGCGATCACACTCGATCAGCCAGTCGATGTAGGGAACGAATGATTTCGGTTCGTTTGGATTTTTCACCGCGGGTGGACTGAAGCCTTGACTAGTGTCTTGCAAGTGTTCGCGCCGGAGTCCACTTAAATCTTCGAGCACGCCCGGCGATGATCCGTGCCGCTCAAGAAACTGCGCAGCATGTGAACGTGCGTAAGGAAAGAGGACATTAAAGACGAAGTCGATCGGCGTGGTCGTTCCCTCGATATCCAGGAGAACCGCATGAACCCCATAGTCGAATGACGCAGTCACGGCCGGATCAAAGGCCGCGACGGAACATAAGACGGTCCCAAGCACACCGGCTGGTAGCCGCGATCAATTCCGCTGTCGGTGTAGTGGGGTGTCCAGCCCGCCTGCTCTTGAAACAAACGAATCGCCCGGATCGTCCGGTCTCCGCAAAGATCAAACCAATGCCAGGTTCCCAGGGGCACGCGAATTAAGTCTCCCGATTCTACCTCGATTGCGGTAAGCGGGCCTTGGCGCGGGTGAATGTGAAACAGTCCATGACCGCGGATGATGAAACGCACCTCGTCTTCATCGTGCCAATGTTCGCGGCTGAATTTCGCCAACATGGCTTCTAGGTTCGGCGTCGCGGGACTCACTTCAATCACGTCCGCAGTGACGTAACCTCCCCGTTGTTTTAGGTTTTCGATCTGCTCGCTGTAGATCGCCAGAATCTCTTCGAGTGACGCGTCGTCACCAACTGCGTTGGGTAGATCCCAGCGTTCGTAGTCGATGCCTATGCCGGCGAGATAGTCGGTTATTTCTTCTTTCTCTCGCAATGTGCGATCTTCATTGGGAACTCGGACAATTGCCATACAACCTTCTTCTTCCCCAGCACGAGCCAGGCCTAACGAGCACCAGTTTTTGGGATAGTCTGCGCTCTTCCCACCACCTCTAACAGGAACTCCAGTATCTCAAGATGACGCTTTGCCTGTTCGAGATTCTCACCCCAGGTGTAAAGCCCGTGGCGACGCAAGAGAAAACCGTGAACGGTCGGATATTGGGCCAGCGTCGCCTCAACTCCTCCGGCTAATCGGGTCATGTCCTGATCGTTCTCGATAATCGGCAGCCATTCGCGGTGGCAATGTGACTTGACTCCTTCAAGTCCCTTCAACATCTCGTAGCCTTCGATCCAAAGCCCACCCGTATCGCCGTGAAGATCTGAAACAATAGTGCTCCATACCGAATGCGTGTGCAATACGGCGCCAGCATGCCTCACATTTGCCAGAAGCAAGTGCAGTGCAGTTTCAGCAGAAGGACGGCACGCTCCCTCGACCTTCGCTCCGTTCGCATCAACGCGTACGAAACTCTCCGGTGACAACGCTCCTTTGTCTAATCCTGTTGCCGTTATCGTCAGAACGAGGGGCTCACGGCTCACTACGGCGCTGAAGTTGCCGCTCGTACCCTGTGCCCAACCGCGTTCATGGCATTCCCTCGCGACTCGGGCCAAGTATGTTTCCGCATCAGCCGGTTCAGGCCCCAAATCTCGCTGAGTCCTTTGTGCCATTCACAGATTCTACTAGTAAGGCTTGAAGAGAACTTCCATGCTGGAGATGGTCAACCTCCGGTTTCGGCAAACCTAAGGTTATTCGGTCCCCGCAGTTCACCGCACACTCGATTTCTCCATCGCTCACATCAGCCACGAGCAGAACCTCGAAACCAGCGAACTGGCCAACCGCGCCGCCGTCGGCCGTAAGACCGCCTGACTGACTCCAGCCGTCATCACAGGGAATTTTCTCCAACGAAAAGAGGCCCCATTCATGCCGACAAATTGCGGGCTCAAACGGGGCCAAGAAGTACGAGTGTGGCTTGTGTGGCTTAAGAACTCAGTTACCTTGGTCGTGCGGAACGGTAACTATCGTCGAACCCGATCCCAGATTGCCGGCGTAATCGCTGGCACTGACTGTGATCGTGTATTGCCTACCGTCCAGATCGTCTCCGTTGCGCGAGGCCTGCAACTGGATGCTGAACGAATAGTTGCCTCCAGTTCCCAAGGTCACCGGCCCATGCGGTTGGATCAACCCGTACTCATCCGTAACGACGAAAGCGGCAGTACTGGGGTTGACCCCGGACAACGCGTCAGTGATCGTTCCAGAGACGGTTACAGGCACCATCTGGCCGTTTGGTGGCCACAGTGACGAGGGATTGGCTGCGACGTTCGCTGTTGGCGGCGTCACGTCGATCCCAAACGACGAAGTCGCGAGTGCGCTGATGTTCCCGGCGTTGTCAATCGCACGGAGTCCCACACTGTAAGACCCCTCCGCCGTCAGTTGGGTTGAAGCCGAGCTGCCGGCGAACGCCGACACCGGCCCATTGTTGATCCAGTAGCGAAGTTGCGCGACTCCGCTGCCCGAATCCGTGCCGTTCAGGTTGACGGTCACAGGCAGAGAACTGATCCACCCATTCCCATTCGCCCCCGGAGTCGTCGAGATTAACGCAACCGGCGGAGTCAGATCAAGGTTGACGGGCGCCGGCAGCAACACAACGCCCGTAAGAGCCGGTAGCGTTAGCTGTACGTTCCCTCCTCCGACACTGTACGTAGCGCCGGAAATCGCATCCTGCAACTGCGTGCCGTCGTTAAACACGCCGCCCACGGGAATTGTCGCTGTGTTGCTCGCTGATCCGTTGTTCATAGCAACAACCGCCGACGCTTCATTCGCCATGACTCTGGCATAGGCGTAAGTGCTGAGTGCCGTACTCGCCTGCTGCGTGTCACCAGTAAGCAGCGTCATGAACGACCCATTGCGCAACACCGGATACTGCTTCCGCAAGTGAGCCAGCTTCGTGTAGTACGCCTCCACCGATGTGTCCGGCGGCCCGTATATCTTCGGATCACCCGCCTGGTCGAGCCATGGGTACGGTGCCCGCGTGTAGGGATCGCCAATCGGCCCGTTGGAGCTGCTGCTTTGCGACGGAGAGCGAATCGCAACCTCGTCGCCGTAATAGGTCATGGGGGCGCCGATGTACGTGAACTGGAACAGCGCTGCCAGCTCCAGCCGCTGTTTCGCGTGTGCCAACCCGGTGTCACCCAGCTCAGTCGTCATTACGAAAAGTGCGCGATTGGTGTCGTGCGAATCCAGCAGGTCGAGCATGGCCGCAGTGGCCATCGGCGGATAATCATCGCGCACCGCGCGTATCGCGTGATCGAACTGGCTCGGCGTAAGTCCGGGAATGTCGTTGGTGCCGTTGTTGTTATCGTCGTGCCATTCGGCGTTGCGCACGAAGCCCGTGATGTTCTTGCGGAAGCGGTAGTTCATCACCGAGTCCATCTGGTCGCCCGCCAGCCACTGGCTGGCGTTGGGCCAGATTTCGCCAATGAGCGGCCCGTTTGGGTCGTAGTTCTTGGCGTAAGTGCGGTAGTCGTTCCACCAGGCGTGCGGGAAGTTAGGATCGTCGGCGACATCGAATCGCCAGCCGTTCGCCCCCTGGCTGTACCAATATTGGGTGACGTTGCCGGCGCCTTTATAGAAAAAGTCCTGGACGGCGGGATTGGTGTGGTCGAAGGTGGGCAGGCTGCTGAATCCGTCCCAGCCGGGGTAGTCGTTGGTAGTGCAAGGCACGTTGTTGTCGCTGAAGTGGAACCAGCTGCGATACATGGAGGCCAGCGACAAACAGGCGCCGATGCTGGGAGGCGTCCCTCCGTAGCGATCGTAGAGATCGAAGTAGAGGCCGTCGGACGACGCGTGATTGAACACACCATCGAGAATCACCGACATGCCGCGTCTGTTCAGTTCGGTCTCCAGCGCCGTAAACGCAGCATCGCCGCCCAACGCCGGGTCGATATGCAGATACTGGTCTGTGTCATACCGGTGGTACGAGCGCGCCATGAAGATGGGATTCATGTAGATGGTGTCGAAGCCGAGTGACTGAATGTAGTCGAGCTCGGCCAGCACGCCTGCCAGGTCGCCGTTGTAGAACTGGGTGAAGTTGTTGTAACAGGACGACGTGGGATTGCGCGGGTCGCACATCTGCGTGTTCCAAGTGTCATAGTGAATTACTGTGTTCGTAGGGCCGCCACCGTAGAACTTCGGGCAGCCGGTAGTGGAGCCAGCGCGGCAGTAGTCGTTGGTCTGGTCGCCGTTGCGGAAGCGGTCGGGCATGATGTGGTACACGTTGCCGTTCTGCAGCCACCCCGGCGTCTGGAAGTTCGGATCGTAGACCGTGATCTGGAACGAATTGAACGGCTCAAAGTTGCTCGCGATGCCGATTCCGTCCTTATGCACGTTGTCGTTATCGTCCAGATAATCGTCGCTATAGAAGCCGTTATACTGCGTGTTGCTGATCTTGAACTTGTAGTAGTAGACGCTGGTCGCCGATGGCATCGTCAGAGTTGTCTTCCAAACGTCGTATTTGGTTCCGTTTACAACAATGCTGGTGTCGGCTGCCATGACGGTTTCAATCGGACCTGTTGTATTGCCGCTGGCCGTATCGAAAATGTAGGCGCGAACGGTCACGTTCGATACAGCGGTTGCCGTCAGTGTCCGGAAGCGCAACGTCACGGGCGTATTCTCGGGCACCGCGCCTTCCTGGTCGCGATAAAACGGATCGAAGGTATCGTGCAGGAATCCCGCCTTGTCAGCTGGGGGGAACGCTCCAGGTGCTTCCTCGAGCGAGAATGGCGGAGTGCTGGTACCGTTACCGGTGTTTAAGACAGCATAGTAGGCCACTGCGGTTGCGTTAGTTCCTACAAACGCACCTGGATTGTCGGGCGGCGCCTGACCGTAAACGTACCCCCCGCTCGAAGTCAGAAACCCGAAGAATACAAAGGAAGATGGAATCCCGCCGCCTGTAATTGCAATCCACGGAATGGCCACCTCGCGCGTGTTGGTGTTGCTACTGTTGCTGGCGTAGAGGCCGTAAAACGAAGTTGCCCCAGTCCAGTTCCCGTTCCCATCCGAGTTGCGGTACTCGCGATAGCCATCCTTGAAGTAGGTCACGAACGCCGCGCGAAAGGGCAAGGTAGTAAATTGCTCGCCGTCGTAGTTGAAGCCCGACAGATTGCCATCCGTATTTGAGCAGCACGTCGGGGGATTCTGCGGATTCCCCTTGATGTAAATCACCGCGCCTTCTCTCAAGTTGGCGTTCACGATGCCCACATAAAGGTTGCTAGCGTCCCATGTTATGTACCAGGTCTGACCCGTGTTGCCGGCGTTGTTGAGCTGGTTATTGGTCCCATATTCACCGTTGGCGATGAAGCCATCGACTGTCGGCGTCGCCCACTGTGCCCACGCGGGCACGGCGATCGTAATGCAGATTGCGAACAGCACAAACGTCTTCAACGAAAATTGGCGATGCATAAAATCCTCGAAGTTCTCTGGCGAGCAGGGCCAGCGGGGAAAAGTGGGTGTGATCCTCGAAGCAGAAGGCGACAGCAAGTAGCACTTTTGTACCACATCGAAAGTGAGCTATTAGGGCCCAAAAAAACCGCCAATGACTGTACACCAAATTGCTAACCTGCGCAGTTCAAATTCTTCTGAACTTTGAAACTCGGGGCACTTCGCAAGTATGAATTCAGCGTTACAACCCAAAATTTTTTCCGTGCTCTCTGCACTCCCGTGGTGGGATTTGGCCTTTCGTATTTCTATCTCGGGAAATCCTGCAGGTTCGCTGTATTCCTCTGGGCCCTAACTTGGGCCGCGGTTCTCCGGGTGCATATAAGAACGACGCGACATCCCGAACAGGCCCAGCTGCCTTGCTGTCAGCGTCTCTTCGACATCTTGTGCTACTGTTCCTGGCTTCGCTTCTGCTTCGTGGTCTTGGCTATCTGCAACAAGGGGTTAGAGTCAGCGGCCCCTTGATCGCTGCTATCCATCGCCTCTTCTGTGGCCCAATCCAATCATGACCACATGGCGAGGATCTTCTTAAATCAGCTGCTGATCCGGACGGCCTTCACCGGACGCTCATGAGCGTATGCACTTTGGATTGTCGGTAACGCTCTGGTAACACGAATGCGAACAAAGGGATACAAGGTGACCTACGCCGAAATCAGGACGGAAGGCTCTGAACGCGCATAATACTTGCTAGAACTAAAAGCCGGCAAGCCGCTGCGAATTGAGCAAAAAATGCCTGATAAGCCCTTTCACGGCGATAACACGGGTTCAAATCCCGTCGGAGGACGCCAACACTTATCAACCACTTACGGTCGCTCCAATTTTCCGCGCTGCGGAAGTTCGGTGACGCGAGCCTCGAAGCTGGCGGGGCGGCCGGTCAACGGAATTGCATCCCGTCAGTACTGGAAAAAGGCGGCTGCGTACAATCGTTTGCATGGTATCCGCCAACGAAACCCTGGCTCAACTGGCCCTGCTCAAGCGAGTACAACTATTCTCCAGCCTCTCCGATGCAGAATTCGCTTTCCTCACGTCGCACGTTGTGCCCCGAACGTATGCGAGCGGCGAGATGGTATTCAGTGAAGGAGACCCGTGTGCGGGTTTGTATGTCGTGCACTCAGGCAACGTGCGAATTTTCAAGAGTTCGGCTAGCGGCCGCGAGCAGGTACTTTCCATCGATGGGCCTGGAAGCTCGATTGCGGAGCTTCCAGTGTTCGACGGTGGAAACTATCCTGCTTCGGCGCAGGCGCTGAACGACAGTACGTTATTGTTCTTCAGCCGACAGGATTTTCAGGCGCTGTGCCTGCAGCATCCGCAGGTTGCCTTGAAAGTGCTGAGCGTGATCGGCGGTCGTTTACGGCGTCTGGTTGGCATCATCGAAGAGCTGTCGTTCACCACCGTCAGGCACCGGTTGATCGCGTTACTCGTGCGGCTCGCCAAGGCAGCTTCAACCGGCAACGACGATTCCGTCACCTTCGTCATACCTGTAAACAACAGCGAGCTGGCCGCCCAGATCGGAACTGTGCGCGAATTAGTATCGCGCAATCTCAGCAGGTTGCAGTCGGAAGGACTGATATTGGTAAACAACCGCGAGATCACCGTTCCATCTCTGAAACAACTTCAAGCCGACTTGCAGGACACGGCGGACTAAACGCTGGTTGCATCTTCGATCACCTCGAACAAGTCCGGCCGCTTGATCGGACCTCCTCCGGTCAGTACGAACACAGGCTCTTCCTTGTGCGCATCGATCAACCGCAGACGAAAGCTCGAATGAATTGCGGTTCAACCGCGCTTGCGCGGCGATTGTGGTGATTTCAGCAGGTGCGGCTGCATCGCACAGTGACCAAAGTCTCACTGTGAGCAATTTCGTCGACGGTCGAGAAAGCGGGCCCGCCGTGACAGAAGTCATAGTCGCCGCCAAGGGGGCGCCAGTACGCTGCAACAGGAACGCGGACATGTTCCAACCGCTAGCAGGAGGCACAAGAAATGACGATTACAGCAACCAAGAGAGTCGGCGAGATCGTGGCGGAGACCCCGACCTGCGCCCGTGAATTCGAAGCAATGGGTATCGATTATTGTTGCGGCGGCAACCGAACCTTGAGCGAGGCCTGTACACAATTGAATGTCAGCGTTGATGAGACTCTGGCGCGGCTGCAGAAGAGCGTGGCGCAGGCGACGAGTGCAGAAGACAAGAACTGGCAGGCGCTGCCGCTAGCCGATCTCATTGCGCATATCAACAGCACGCACCACGTCTTTGTGCGCTCTGAGTGCCCCCGCATTCTTGCGCTGATAGCGAAAGTGGTTGGGGTCCACGGGAAGAACCATCCCGAACTGCTGGCGGTGCAGGCGATCTTCGCTGCGCTGAGCGAAGAGCTGCAGGTCCACCTCATGAAAGAGGAACATATCCTGTTCCCATATGTCTTACGAATGGAGGAGAGCGTTATAGCCAGCGAGATAGCGCCTCCAGCGATGTTTGGCACGGTGATGAATCCCATCCGCATGATGATGCAGGAGCATGACGGCGCGGGCGATGCCCTGCGATCCTTGCGTTCGGCGACTGGCGATTACAGCGTCCCGGAAGACGCCTGCATCAGCTATCAAACCCTTTACCGAGCCTTGCAGGATTTCGAAAGAGACTTGCACCAGCACATTCACCTGGAGAACAACATTCTGTTTCCACGCGTGAGTGCCATGGAGGCGGGCCGCTAAGGGGGCGGATCGATGGCTGCATCACCACAATCCAATCCGAACGGCAACGCGGCAGGCTCTCTTGCCCAGAGGCAACTTTTAGAGGCACTGTGACCAATGTCATAGGTCCTGGGGTATCCACGACCGTAAGCTCCAGATAGAGCGTGAACCATGTCAGCCTTAGCACAAGAACCATCACCAGCGACCGTCGTCGCGGTCGATCATCTCCCGCAGCCACGAGGGGGGCGTGACAACTCCGCGGAAGAAGCTTGTCCGCCGTACGGACCGCGATTATTCCCTAGGACTCCGCCGTTCGTTTCAGTTCGTATTCCTGGTCTTGAATGCGTGGATTGGTATCCAGTTCTATTTCTGGGTGCGCTGGGCAGAAACTGGGGGAGCCACCACTGAAGTCTCGCGCCCCGCAGGCGTGGAAGGCTGGCTACCAATCGAAGGGCTGATGCAAATGAAATATGTTCTGCTCACCCGGCAGCTTCCAACCGTGCATCCTGCAGGCTTCTTCCTGTTCACTGCATTTCTGGTGATGTCGCTCTTATTCCGCAAAGCGTTCTGTAGCTGGTTGTGCCCGGTCGGTACCTTTTCAGAATACCTGTGGCGCCTGGGCCGCCTCATCTTTCGGCGCAACTTCCATCTGCCTCAGTGCGCGGACGTTGCGCTGCGCTTACTGAAATACCTCCTGCTGGGATTCTTTGTTTATGCGATTACAAAGATGTCGGCTGTCGCGATCGCGCAATTCCTGCACAGCCCTTACGCGCTGGTTGTCGATGTGCGAATGCTCAACTTCTTCCGCTACCTGAGTGGCACGTCGGCTTATGTTGTGTTGGGCTTGGTTATAGCGTCCATGTTTGTGCAGAACTTCTGGTGCCGGTACCTGTGCCCCTACGGAGCATTTCTGGGGATCGCCTCGCTCCTAAGCCCATTGCGCATCACGCGCACCGAGAGTACGTGCATCGATTGCGCCAAGTGCGCCAAGGCCTGCCCATCGGCCTTACCAGTGGACAAGCTGGTGCAGATCCGCTCGGCCGAGTGCACCGGTTGTCTGGAGTGCGTGGCCGTCTGCCCGGCAAAAGACACACTGATGACTGCTGCGCCCTATGCATTCAAGACAAGACGCACGGTCCCCGCGTGGGCAATTGCGGCGATGGTCTCGGTCATTTTTTTCACCTCGATGGGGTATGCAAAGCTGTCGGGTCACTGGGACACGAAACTGCCCAAGCAGGTATTCCTGCAGCTGGTGCCAGTCGCATCCGAACAGCGCCACCCGATGCCGTCAGGGTTGAAATAGGCCAGAATTAAACGCGGAATTCAAAGCGAAACCAAAGCGGTGGACTTTCGCTGTTCCTGTCGGTGCTATCACTGATCGCGTTTCGCTCTTCTGTGTGCTAAACATTGGTTGCTACGTGGCGCATGATTACAGCTTGCAGCGGACCAGATGACTTCTCGCCCCCCACGGCCAGTACGGGCATGGTCAACTTCACCTGCTCGAAGATTTTGTTGTCCTTCGCGTCCTGAGAAAAGGCGGTGAACCGGGCAAAGCCAGCCCGCATGCCGCCCGGCTGCGCGTACGTGGCCGCAAAAAAGCTTCTGGTGGCCTCATCGGGCTTGGAAGGATCGGCGGTAAAGTCGTTCCATATGCGGTCAAAGTAGATACGCTCGCGGCCGGCTACAAGCCGTTCGGCATCTGGTCCATGAAAATTGAAGTGCCATACCGCAGGATTAAGGAGAATCTCATTTCAAGGGTCGATGCCCGGAATCGGTACATCCATTACCACCAGCCGCTCAACCTTGTCTGGGTACATTGCGGCGTAAGCATAGGCCACCATGTTGCCGATGTCGTGTGCGACTACAAACGTCTTGTCATATCCCATTTCGGTCACGACGGCACGAATGCCTTGCGCCTGCGTCTTCTTGTCGTACCCGCCTTCCGGCTTCGATGACTTCCGATTCCACGAAGGTCCGGCACCACCACGGCGTGATCCTTCATCAGATCTGAGGCCAGAGGGGCCCACGAGTCGCTGTTCTCCGCATATCCATGAATGAGTACAACCGCAGACCCCTTTCCTCCCCAACGTACGAAGATGTCCGCTCCGTCCGGCTGTGAATAGTCTTTGCCTGAAAGGTGGATGGCAAAGCCGGTCCCCCGTGACTGGCCGTCGCGCCGATCGCAGGTAAATCAACGGACGGAAAACGTTGAATCATGATTTCCTCCGCAAGCAAACTCTTAGTTTGTAGCGCGAATTCGGATTGCGCTCCGCCGCATCGAGCAGCGCAAGACTAATGACATCGGAGAACCTCGAAGCCTGCTACGTGGTACGTCTCAAAGAAGGGAGAGAGAAGCCGCCAGACCGCCGTGGTCTGGCGCTGGATCAGTCAGCCGAAGTTGAGGTCGACGGCTGCTGTTTCATCATCTCTTCCATCCCTTTCTTCATTTCTTTTGCCGAGGGTTCCGCTTTGTGGGTCGCGACCATCCAGCTGTAGCCATCGGGATCGACAACCGTACCGCAACGATCGCCCCAAAACATGTTCATTACCGGACCCTGAGGGGTAGCCCCCAGTTTCATCGCTTTCTCAACTACTTTGTCGACGTTCTCAACGTATAGATAAAGAGTGGCGGGAGAGGCGCCGACGCTCTTCGCACTTCGTCTTCCCATCGCAGCATTTTCTGGACCAAGCATCAGAGTTGTGCCCCGCAGTGTCAGTTCTGCGTGCATCGGCTTTCCGTCGGGACCGTTCATGATGCCGCGCTTCGTAAACCCAAATGCCTTCTGGTAAAAGCTGGCCGCAGCAGGAATGTCTGCAACTGTGACCGCTGCGGAGACTGCGCCATAGGCCTTCTTATTTAACGGATCAATCTTCTTCTTTGCCATAGTGCTCCTTCCATGCGGGGACATTGTAACGAAAAGCAGTGAGTGCCGCATCTGGCGGAAGAAAGGCGGTCACGCTTGAACCGCGGCGGCGAGTCTCTGAGACGAACTAATATAGATCACGTTGTGCTCTATGGTTCGGGCGAACCGCCAGAAACGGAAGCCACGCTGCACATAGGCGACTCGGCGCGCATTCTTGGCTCAGGGCTGATGCCGCTTCACCCGAACCTGCGTTGCCAGTCGCAGGCCACGGCCACTGTCCGTGTCTTCTTTTGGCGTTTCTGGGATGACACTGAAATGCGAACCCGAGGACCTCGTGAGCTGAGCGTGTGGGAACCCTCGACGAACTAAGATGTGCTGCGAGCCAAGCTTGATCACCCACATCCCCACAGCTACACGGATATAGCGTGTCCTGTACATTCCTGGATGTTCGCGAATCCAAGATTACCTTTGACCGCCGGTCGGGGCACAGAACCAATAAACTGGACACGTGATTGCCGCGTTCATTGATGGATACGGACGGGATCAAGTTCTTAAGATTGGAGATTTTTCCACACCCAAGCCTGGACCCTCAGACATCTTGGTGAAAGTTTATGCGGCAAGCGGGAATCCAATCGATTTCAAGTTGCGCGATAGCAAGCTGCGCCTTTTAAGGCATTATCGATTCCCCTTGATTCTGGGACATGACTGCGCAGGCGAAGCAGTCGAAATCGGGGAAAAGTCACGCGTTTCAAGCCTGGAGATAAGATCTTCTCTCGCCCAAGAAATCGGAGAATCGGCACTTTTGCTGAGTTCATCGCAATTGATCAACGCGACGTGGCGCTTATGCCTCTGGATTTGAATTATCAGGAAGCAACCAGCCGACCACTCGTAGCGCTGACCAGTTGGCAAGCAATCGTTGATGTCGCGCAGCTCAAACCTGGGCAAAAAGTCTTGATTCACGCAGGATCGGGAGGGATTGGGACGTTTGCCATCCAATTGGCAAAACAGTTAGGGGCGGAAGTACGGACGACAACCAGCGGTAAGAACGTAGAGTTCGTAAAAAGCTTAGGGGCCGATCACGTTATCAATTATCAACATGAAAAAATTGAAAATCATGTGAGCCACCTAAATAGATGTCGTCTTTGACACTCTGGGAGGAGACACTCCCGAAAAATCCTTTATGATCACCCAGCCTGATGGTTGGATCGTCTCCATCGCCGGATCACCGAATTATCGTACTGCGAAGGAATTGGGTTTGGATATATTCAAATCCCTGCTCCCGGGAGCCGTGGGATTTCGCGTCGATGGCAAGAGCCAGGCGAGCAAGAGTGAATTATCGGTTCATTTTCATGAAGCCGTCGGGCAACGAGTTGGAACAAATCGGCAACTTGCTTACGATGGGCGTGATCAGGCCAGTGGTGGACCGAGTTTTTCCCATTTCCGAGTGTCAATCTGCCATGGACTATTCTGAGTCGGGCAGAGCGCGAGGAAAGATCATTATTGGTGTGGCCGACTAACACTTGCGCAACCCGGAATGACCAGGCTGCCGAATTCCTCTGACCCTAATGAATTAGGAAAACTCGGGGTCGGGAGAGTCGAGGTTACTTGTTCCCCTCAGCTTCTAGACCGCGCAGCGGGAATTTACTGTGGTCGGTGGCGCCCCCCTGTTTCGAATGCCGGACCAAAGACGCTGGCAACGAAGGTCACAATCTCGTCGATTCTGTGCCGTTTCTTGCTGTAGAACCATTCGCGAGTGGCCCCGTAAATTGCCGAACTGACCGTGGAAGCAAGCACGTCTGGCGACACTTTGGCCCGAGTCGCACGTTTGGTGAGACCCTCAAGCACAACGATTCGAATCGCCTGTGTAATCGCCGAGTCCAGCAACGGACCAAAAGACCCCTTGCTGGCGCACTGCTTTTCGTTTCTGTGAATCTCTTTGAGATAATCACAGATGGCAAGAACGATGGCTTCAATTGCGGAAGCACACGCACCGCCAAAGCGAATGCTGCGCTCCTTCAATAGCTCGTGAAACTCGCCCGCCACCATCGCCTCGAACAAGGTGAACTTGTCGGTGTAATGGTCGTAAAAGGTTGCTCGATTGACGGTGGCCACCTCCGCAATATCCTGCACCAAAATGTCTTCGAACGCTTTTTCCTGTAACAACTTCCGCAGGGCATCTTGAAGAAGCTTTCGCGTCCGCTTCTGGCGCGGATCTCGTACCTCACAGTCCGATATCGGTATTGCCATTACGGGAAGCTTACCAGCACCTGAATCCTTTGTACAACACATGTCGTCTAATCGACAAGTGACGGTTACATTTGAGGTGAGTTGAGGATATCGGGGTTGCTACTTCTGCGATTGGCTGTGGGACTCACTCTGGCGGCGCACGGCACACAAAAACTGTTTGGATGGTTCGGGGGACCAGGGCTCAGCGCCACGGAACATTTCTTCACTGTCCTTGGTTTTCCGTCGTTCAACAGACCGTTAGCAAGTGAGCCTGCAAAGAATGATTTCAGAAGGAGGGAACGTGTCGAATCAACGTGGTGTCAATAGAGTGGTGAACGTTCCCCCGGCGGCACCTGGCTTCGTAGGTCCGGGGCACTTGGCAGCACCTGTGGTGTCTCCGGAGAACTTCGAAATGACCGATCCCTTCATCGTGTTGATGGACGATCACCTCGACATAGGGAACCGACCGGTCTGCGGTCCTCACCCGCACGCAGGTTTTGAGACCGTAACGCTCATTCTCGACGGCGCAATCTATGACCGCGATGAAGGCGGCACACTCAATGCCGGCGAGGTGCAGTGGATGACCGCAGGCAGCGGAGTTATTCACAACGAAGACGTGAAGACCAAAGGAAAAGTCCGGCTGCTTCAGTTGTGGCTCACCCTACCCAAAAACGAGCGATGGACTGCACCTAGCTTTCAAGCGATTCATGAGGATTCGATTCCTGTACGCCACGAGCCCGGAGCAGAGATCCGTGTCTATAGCGGTTCGTCCCGAGGAGTGCAATCAGCGACGCGAAACCGTGTACCGGTAACGATGGTCGAGATCAATTTGGAACCGCAAGCATCCGCCGAGCAAGAGGTGCCAGCTTCTTACAATGGATTTGCATTCGTGATTGATGGTTCGGTTCAGATCGGCAAGACTGTGCTGAACACTGGGCAGGTCGGTTGGCTTGATCGTCCGAATGATGACGGTACCAGCGTGCTTCGTGTGGCCGCGGGCGAATCCGGAGCGCGGCTGATTTTGTATGCGGGGCAACCTCAAGGAGACCCAATCGTTTCTTACGGTCCATTTATTGGAGACTCGAAGCAGGACATTGCTAGGCTCTTTACTGAGTCAAGCAGGACACTTTCCTCGCCTTAGCGAATTGAAAAACCAGCAGCTCTAACGGTCTACCGAAAGCAGTTCTCGCAAAATAGGCGGATCCGTGGCGACGTGTGAACCTCTGACTTCTGGATGTGAATTCGGTCATTCCCGACGTGGTCACTATCCATCAATGCGGGTCAGCGATCAGCGTAAGCCGTTTATTGGTCCCGGCCGCCATCTTACCCCATTAATGAAGCAGTCTATGGATATTACCAAGGGATTTCGGTCGGCTATCTACGGCTGCAAGTCAACGGGCCGCGAGTTCAGGTTGACGCTATGGGGGCTTCGGTCACGCGGCCGGTAGATTCCTAGCTTTACCATTCTGTGGATTGGCGTGGTGCGTGGCACCCCAATCTTGGCAGACGCACGAAGGTTCCGGTGACAAAACACGAGAGCAATGCGACGAAAGCGCACAGCTCATGGGGCGCTGGTGGATCGTTCATGCAAAGAATTCTGGCGCCTGCCCGCGCAGGTCAGCCAGGATTTGTTCTTGACTGTGCCCCATCGCGTCGAGCAAACGTGCGTAGTTGTTGATGGTAGCCTCCAATTTTGGATACGCCCGGTCAGTGGCTCGGCTGAACTTGACAAAGATTTCCACTTGTCTTCGCATGAGTGGCTCGGCCTCCCCCATCCGCTTCGTGGCTTTCAGCAATAGCGCCAGGTTGTTGAGGCCAGTCGCTATCTCTGGGTGATTTGGACTAACACTTTCTTCCCAAATCGCCAGGGCGGTCGCCGAGCACCGCAGCGATCGCACGACCGGCGCCGCGGCTCGCTCCTGTCACGACATACCCTGCTGCGTAATCCCGTCTTACTCCGTTTCTGATTTTGTTTTCCCATGGCCATCACGAACTCCCACTTAATTCGCCGTGCGGCTCACCACGGCTCGAAACCGTCATAGTGATGCTGGCGGGCGATGCGCCCGTCGCGAAAGCGTAGAAAAATAGCGGCATGATCGCGCATCTCACTGTTCGGAGGCAGGTTTTGGATCGGCACCGCTGAAGTTGGGCGATGTGAGATCGATGTTCTTGAAGGCCTAAGTTCACGCATGTGCGGCATCGGCGAGAAGCTCAGTTCCTTCGGCAACGTCGTCTCCAGCGCGTAGTTAGCGGCGCTGGTAAAAACCTGTCACCCGCGGGCGTGGGTCGAAAGGGCGCGCAATGATGGCCAACTTTCCGGCCGAGTGATTGGTCATTTTGCTCCTAAACACACTGGTCAAAACATATCTGACACCTGGCCGGTTACTCGTGCGCGGTGAGACGCTGGAAGTTCCCATAAGCCGATCTCTGGAGACTTATCTGAGCACTTATCGAATGAATCGCTGTGGGCCGCTACTCGAAGCAAATCAGCACTTGACTTGGCAAGACGGCTTCTGTCGGTGCCACTTCGATGGACTTGATTATCCCCGCAGATTGGGCATTAATTTTGATCTCCATCTTCATTGCATCCAGAGCAAGCAGCAGGTCGTTCGCCCGCACGCTGTCACCCGGCTTAACATGCAGACGAACCACTACACCCGCCAAAGGACTGCGGCACACCTTAGCCTCGTCAACTTCGGAGGACATTCCGGGTTTAGGAGCGGTCGGCAGCACGGAGGAGTAGATCGCCGCCGATGCCGGGGCCGACAACCCATGTTCAGCAGATGGTCCAGCTTCCTCGACCTCAACTTCGAAAGTCTTGCCTGCAATAACAATGTTCAGCTTCAAGGCTGGTCCTCAATTGGCAGTAATCGACATGCAGAAGATACGTAGCAGCGAAATCGGCCGTGCTTGTCAGTGCCTCTGTTGCACATTATTGTGCGAAGCGTGGATCGTGTCTCGCCCCCGCTGGAGCCAACGACCAGGTTCTCGGTTCGAATCAGGCAAGATTTTGATTGATAAGATTCGAACCCGCTTTCCAAAGAACTCGTTCGCCGCAGCCTGAACAACGGCGACGATTTCCGGAGTGATCCCCTCCGCCACTTGCGGTACTGGGGTAACCGATGAAGTCGCTTCTAACCTCTGAGCCCAATTCTCCGGAACGAGCACTGTACGAATCTGTACGACGTCACTCATGGCAAAATCCTGACTTCTACAGCGGAATGAGCCCGTGTTTCTTCGGCGGCCGGAACTCGCGTTTGGTGTGTAAACTCTCCAGTGCCTCGGCAAGGTATCGTCTGGTTTGCGAAGGTTCAATGACATCATCGACCAGACGGGTTCCGGCCGCTACAAAAGGATTGGAAAATGTGTTCCTATACAGATCGATCAATTCCTGCCGGCGTTGTTGACGCTCCTCTGCCGCATCAATCTCTCGCCGAAATACAATCTCCGCTGCTCCTTCCGCCCCCATTACCGCGATTTCGGCCGTCGGCCATGCTATCACCCGGTCTGCTCCCAAATCCTTGCAGCACATTGCGATGTATGCACCTCCGTAAGCCTTGCGCAGCACCACCGTTAACTTTGGTACCGTCGCGGCCGAATAGGCGAAGAGAATCTTGGCACCGTGGCGAATGATTCCGCCGTATTCCTGATCGACGCCCGGCAGGAACCCAGGCACATCCACGAAGGTCAAAAGCGGGATATTGAACGCATTGCAGAACCGCACAAACCATGCG
>Ga0306926_10003173_pt1 | contig 16943 bp, 12 predicted proteins | sample flu12Cox44000178_FD_203759 | JGI IMG/M metagenome (GOLD analysis project Ga0306926, IMG submission 203759) | Lab enrichment of tropical soil microbial communities from Luquillo Experimental Forest, Puerto Rico - flux8day.12C.oxic.44.000.178 (v2)... | ecosystem: Environmental > Terrestrial >... | reverse complement strand
AATCCTGATAATGCTCATTCGGACGGCTCCCCTGGCTGTGTGGATGCGCTCTCACAGTCTGGCACATCCGATGCCGTAGGGGGCCGTCCACCCCAACATGGCAGGCATAGATCCCGGCCTTTCGCCGGGATGACGCGTCATCGAGGTCGAGCGTAGTCAGACCTTCCCGTTGGGTCCCAGCACTGTCTCTATGCCGATGCCAATTCCGAGCAACCGGCGGTCGTCGTCGTGGCGGCCGACGACCATTAGCCCGACCGGTGCGGTGCCCGGCGGCTCGATCGGCAAACTCAGCGCGCAGCGATCGAGAAAATTGATGATCGCGGTGTTGCGCAACAGCTTGAGATTGAGCCGCGCGTAATCCTCGTCGCGCGCGAAAGCCGTCACTGGCGGCGCCGTCATCGGCACGGTCGGCATCACCAGCGCGTCGAACGCTTCGGTCTCGGCATCAAAGCGGCGGATGAAATCGGCGCGTGCCTCGACGAGACGGATGTATTCGGCTGCCGTCATGTCGCGGCCGCGTGCGATGCGGGTGCAGATCCGCGGGTCGTATTCCTGGCCTCGCCGCTCGATCAGCTTCTCGTGCCAGGCGAAGGCTTCGGCCACCGGTAAACCGCCCTTAATGTTGATCCTTGTGTAATCGCCAAGCATTTCGAGCGGCAGCTCTGTGATGCGCGCACCGGCGCGCGAGAGTGCCGATACAGCGCGCTCGAAAGCCGCTGCGACCGGCGCTTCGAGATCGTCGAGCATCACCGTTTGCGGAATGCCGAGGCGGAGGCCGTCGACCGGTAGAGCAACCGGCATCTCGGCCGGCTCGCCGGCGATGACCGCGTCGGCCAGCGCGCAGCAGGCAACGCTGGCGCCGATCGGCCCGATCGAATCCAAGGTGGTCGACAGCGGCGTGGCGCCATCGCGCGGGACCCGGTATTGCGTCGGCTTGAACCCGACGAGCCCGCACAATGCCGCCGGGATGCGCACCGACCCGCCAGTGTCGGTTCCGATAGCCACCGCCGCCATGCCGTCCGCCACCGAGACCGGCGCGCCGGCCGAGGAGCCACCCGGGATCAGGCTGCGGTCATAGGGATTGCCTGGCGTGCCGTTATGCGGGTTGATGCCGACCCCGGAGAAGGCAAACTCGGTCATGTTGGTGCGCCCGACGATGATCGCCCCCGCCGTCTTGAGCCGCGCCACGATAGGCGCGTCGGCCTGAGCCGGAGATGCGTCGTCGAGCGCCCGCGAACCGGCGAGTGTGACCTCGCCGGCGACGTCGAAGAGGTCCTTGATCGATACCGGGAGGCCCGCGAGTGGCGAAGCGACATAGCCGGCGCGGCGCAACCGGTCCTGCGCGTCGGCTGCCGCACGCGCCGCCTCCGCATAGACCTTGACGAAAACGCGCGAGCCCTCGCCGGCGGGGTCGGCGATGCGCGCCAAGGCTTCTTCCACCAGGGTGCGGCTCGTCGTCCGGTCGGCAGCGAGATCGGCCGCGAGCGCCGTCAGAGTAGGTCGTTCGATCCGGCTCACCCCGGCCCCGGCATTTTAGGGAAACGCTGCCGGTCGCCGCCGAGGCTGACCCAGGACTGGGCGCTGTCGCAATAGATCTCCATCGCCGGCCTGAGCGAGGCGGTGTTGTCCAGGGTCCCGGCCCTGATAATCGAGACGCCGGGCAGGGCGTCAGGCTCGGAAGTGATTGTTGATCCGCATTCCGGGCAGAAGCGCCGATGCACCTCTTTTCCGCTGTCGCCGCGGGCGCTAAACGTCTTCAGCGAGCCTTGGAGCGACAGCTCTGGCGTGGGGATCGCGACGACGACGTTGAACGCAGTGCCGGTTTCCTTTTGACAATCCTTGCAGTGGCAGACGCCGACAAACGCCGGCTCGGCATCTGCCGAATAGCGCACCTTGCCGCATAGGCAACCACCCTCGATCTTCATCCGCTCCTCCTCTATCTGCCGGCAGGATACGCTCGGCGGGCCGACCAAACAACGCGGACCGGCGGCCTAGCCGAGGGCCGCCTGGACGCGTTCGGGGCTGAGTGGCAGATCGCGCAAACGGTGGCCCGTCGCGTCGGCAAAGGCGTTGGCGATGGCGGCTGCCATTGGACCCTGCGAAGCTTCGCCAGCGCCGAGCGGTTTTTCGTCCGGCCGGTCGATCAGCACAGTCTCGACCTCGGGAACCTCCGGCATGGTCAGGATCGGGTAGCCACTCCAGTCGCGCGAGGTGATGCCGTTGCGGTCGAAGCGGACGGCTTCGTGCAGGGTCCAGCTGGCCGACTGGATCATGCCGCCCTCGATCTGGTTTTTAAGCCCATCGGGGTTGACGATCTGGCCGGCATCGGCCGCGGCAAAAGCCCGCGGCACCCGCACCAGGCCGCTATTGCGGTCGATTTCCACTTCGGCGACCACCGCCACATAGGTGGCCAAAGTTTTATACTTGGCAAAGCCGATGCCGCGTCCGCGGGTGCCGTCGCCCTTCTCGCCAGGCTTCCACCCCGCCTGCTTTGCCACTGCGTCGATCACCGCCCGCGCCCGCGGGTCGCCGAGATGAGCGAGGCGGAATGCCACCGGGTCCTGTCCGGCCGCAGCCGCCAGCTCGTCGATGAACGATTCGACGGCAAAAACGTTGGTGTATCCGCCGAGCGTGCGCAATGCCGAGACCCGCAATGGCATTGCGGTGATCAGGTGGTTGACCACGCGCTGGTTGGGAAAATCGTAGAGCGGCACGGCGTTGCGATCGCCGCCGCCCGCCGGCTGCGGGATATTGGCCGGCGGCCCCGGCTTACTGGGTTCAGCGACATACCAGCTGGCCAACAGATTGTTGTCCCCGTCTGGTGCCGCCGGCCGGGTGCTGTGCGTATTGCTCCAGACTTCATATGCCCAGTCGACGATCTTGCCGCCGACGTCGAGCGAGGCTTTGGCGCGCGCCAGCATTGCCGCGCCATAAGGCTCCCAAGCGAACTCGTCATCGCGCATCCATTGCAGGCGCACCGGCCGTCCGGCAACCGCGCGGGCCAGCAATGCGGCGTCGAGAGCCGCATCGTCGGCGCCGTTATGCCCATAGCAGCCCGCGCCCTCGGCATGCACGCAGCGGACTGCCTCGGTGTCGAGCTTCAACGCCTTGGCGAGGTCGCGGCGGAGCGGGAAGACACCCTGCGAGTGGGTCCACACCGTCAGCCTGCCGTTCTCGTATATCGCGACCGCGCAGGACGGCCCGATCGAGGCATGCGCGATATACGGCCTGGTATAGGTCGCCTCGAGGGTCTTTGCGCTTGGCGCAACCGATGCCTGCTTCTCGCTGACTACGGAAGATTGGGTCGGCATTGCCATCAGCTGCTCGTGCAGCCGCGCAGGGTCGGGCAGCTCCGACCCGCCGCTCCATTTGGCCGCACGGGTCAGCGCCTCGCACGCCTTGATCGCATGCTCCTCGCGTTCGGCGACGACGCCGAGAAAGCTGCCGTCGCGCACCACGGCGACGACACCCGGCAGCGCGCGCACCGGCGCCTCGTCGAGATTGTCGAGCCGGGCGCCATAGCGCGCCGGCCGCACGACGCGGCCATGCGCCATATGGGGGAGGCGGATATCCTGCACGTAGGCGGCACCGCCCGTCACCTTGGCCGGGATGTCGCGCCGCGGCACGGGGTGCCCGACGATCCTGTGCTGTGCCGCCGGCTTTGGCGCCGCCGATGCGGTGACCTCGCGGTCGAAATCGAGCTCGGCTGCGAGCTCGCCATAGCCGAGCTTGCGGCCGTCGGAAGCGGTGATGACGCCGTCCCGAACTTGCAGAGCATCGCCGGGCACGCCGAGGCGTTTGGCCGCTTGGCCGACCAGCAAAGAGCGCGCCTCCGCGCAGGCTAGCCGGAGCGCGGTGCCGCCTTGCTCGATCGACTGGCTGCCGGAGGTATGGCCCTCGTCCGGGGTTTGCGCCGTGTCGCCGGAAACCATCTTGATCCGAGCGAGCGGCAGATCGAGCTCTTCGGCGGCGATTTGCGCCAACGCCGTCGAGATACCCTGACCAAGCTCGACCTTGCCGGTGAAGATGATCGCCGACCCGTCGGCGTTGATGCGCAGCCAGGCGTCGAGCATGCGGTTGTTGTTCAGGCTGCCTGACAGTTTCGGCGCTTGCGCGCCGGCCGGGCGCGGCGCCAGGGTGAAGGCGAGGACCAGCGCGCCAGCGGCTTGGCCGAACTGTCGCCGAGTGAGGTTCACCGTGGCTTCGCTCATGTCTTCCGCGCGCTTTCCGCCGCGCGCAGCACAGCGTGGATGATGCGACCGTGGGTGCCGCATCGGCACAGGTTCTGCGCCAGCCCCTCGCGCACCTCGGCCGCAGTCGGGTGCGGGTTGCGGTCGAGAAGGTCCTTCGCGGACATGATCATCCCGTTGATGCAGTAGCCGCACTGGGCGGCCTGCTCGTCGATAAAGGCCTGTTGCAGCGGGTGCGGCTTGTCGATCGTGCCGAGCCCTTCGATCGTCGTCACTTCGGACGCACCGATGCTGCCGATCTCGGTGACGCAGGAGCGCACCGCCCGGCCGTCGAGCAATACCGTGCAGGCCCCGCACTGGGCCAGCCCGCAGCCGAATTTGGCGCCGTTCAGCGCGAGGTCGTTGCGCAATACGTAGAGCAACGGCGTATCGGCCGCCGCCGGCACCGATCGCTGCGCCCCGTTGACCTTGAGGCTGATCGCCATCTTCACCCCGTTTTGAGCGGCTTTCGCAAATGCTATGGGCGGCCATTGTGCCGCGACGCACCTCCGTCGTCGAGAATTGCACCCTGATGCTTTCGCGCAAGTCTGATTTGCTGCCCTGTTCGACCGCTTAGGGTTGGCGGCTCGTCGCGCCGCGTGCTAGCGTGGCTTCCGCGATGCGCCAGGGAAGTCCGGTGCAACACCGGCGCTGCCCCCGCAACTGTTAGCGGCGAGCCCGCGGCAATGGCCACTGGTTTGGGCGACGGCCCGGCCGGGAAGGCGCCGCGGGTGACGACCCCGAGCCAGGAGACCTCCGCATCGCCGCTTTTGGGACGATTCCTCGGGTGGAGGAGGGACCATTGTCACCATCGCTCGTAGGCCGAACATGTCTGCCGCCGGTCGCTCTGGTGCTGGGCGGCGCGCGCTCGGGCAAGAGCCGCTACGCCGAACGGCTCACGGAAGGCGCTGCCCCCAGCGGCACTTATTGCGCGACGGCGGAAGCCCGTGATGCCGAGATGGCCTGCCGCATCGCCGCCCATCGGTCACGGCGCGGCCCGTTCTGGCACACGGTCGAGGAACCGCTGGCGCTGGCGCCGGTCATCGCCAGCGAGGCGAAGAGCGAACGTCCGCTGCTCGTCGATTGTCTGACCCTGTGGCTGTCGAACCTGCTGCTCGCCGGCAAGCCGGTCGACAACGAAATCGCGGCGCTGTGCGCGGCGTTGCGATTGGCCGCGGGCCCGGTCGTGCTGGTCGCCAACGAGGTCGGGATGGGGCTCGTCCCGGAGACGCCGCTCGGGCGCCAGTTCCGCGACGCCGCCGGGCGCCTCAACCAGGAGATCGCTGCCATCGCCGACCGCGTTGTCTTTGTCGCCGCCGGGCTGCCGCTCGTGCTGAAGGAGGGCCGATGACGGCGAAGGAGCCTTTCCCCTCACCCTCCTCCCCGGACTGGATCCGGGGATTCGCAGGCCCCTCCCTTTCCCCGCACGCGGGGCGAGGGTCTTCTCGGCTTTCCTCCGTCGTCCCAGCAGGCGGGGAGAGGGCCGGGGTGAGGGGCAGCTGATATGCGGCGTGTTCCGGCTACGGTCATCACCGGCTTTCTCGGGGCCGGGAAGACCAGCCTCGTGCGGTATCTGCTGGCGCATGCGAACGGGCGGCGGCTCGCCGTCGTCGTCAACGAGTTCGGCGAACTCGGCATCGACCGCGAATTGCTGCTCGGCTGCGGCGACGCGGCGTGCGGCGAAGACGACATCGTCGAGCTCGCCAATGGTTGTTTGTGCTGCACCGTGGCCGAGGATTTTCTGCCGACACTGACGCGGCTGCTCGACCGTACGGCAACCCCCGAGCACATCCTGATCGAGACTTCCGGTCTGGCGTTGCCAAAGCCGCTGGTGCAGGCCTTCGCCTGGCCGGAGATCCGCACCCGCACAACTGTCGACGGGGTATTGACGGTGATCGACGCGGCGGCGGTGGCCGCCGGTCGCTTTGCCGACGATCCCGAGGCCGTCGCCCAGCAGCGCGCGACGGACCCGGCGCTGGCTCACGACAACCCGCTCGAGGAGGTCTTCACCGATCAGCTCGCCTGCGCCGACCTCGTCCTGCTCAACAAGATCGACCTTGTTGCTGCGTCGGAGCTGGCGGCGCTGAGCGATCAGATCGAGGCGCGGTTGCGCCGCGGGGTAAAGCTGGTGACCGCCCAGGACGGCAGAGTGCCGCCCGAAGTCGCGCTCGGGCTTGCTGCCGCCGCCGAGGACGACCTCTCTGCGCGGCCGTCGCTACACGACCTCGAAGCCGAGCACGACCACGACGATTTCGAGAGCTTTGTCGTGATGTCGGGTGCCGTCGATGACGACGCAGCGTTTCTCGCTCGCCTGCGCGCTACGATCGACTGGCACGAGGTGTTGCGGGTCAAGGGGTTTCTGGCCCGGCCGGGTCGCGACCGGCGCCAGGTCGTACAGGCCGTCGGCAGCCGCGTGCAACACCATTACGATCGGCCCTGGCATGAGGGCGAAAGGCGCGAGACCCGGCTGGTCGTGATCGGCAAGAAGGGCCTCGACCGCGCGGCGATCCGCGCGGCGCTCGCGGCGGCGAGCGGCTAGAATGCATCTGCTCGCTACCATACCGGGGACGATCCCCGACGGCTCGGCGGCGGTCGACCTCGCGCAGAGCCCGGGCGACATCGTGCTGTTGTCGAGCGCCGACACCGAACTGGCGCTGCTGGCGGTGGCCCAGACCCGGCTCCGGGCCCGGGATCCCCTTGTGCCCTGCCTGCGGCTCGCCTCGGTCCTGCGTCTCGGCCACAATTTCTCTGTCGATCTCTACACGGAGACGGTAGCGAGTGCACGTCTGATCATCGCCCGATTGCTCGGCGGTCGCGGCTATTGGCCTTACGGTGTCGAGAGCCTGGTCGAAACCTGCCGTACGCACGGCATTCCGCTGGCGCTGTTGCCGGGTGACGACAAGCCCGACCCCGAGCTGGCCGATGCCTCGACCCTCCCGCCCGATGCGGTGCACCGGCTGTGGCGTTATCTGGTCGAAGGCGGCCCGGCGAACGCCGAGAATTTGCTGCGCTATACAAGATCACTGATCGGGCACGAGACGGCTTGGGCCGAGCCCGCGGCACTGGTCCGCGCGGGGTTCTATTGGCCAGGGCGGACATTGCCGAGCCGTGAGGAGATCGCCGCAGCATGGCGTAGCGACGGCGGGCTCGTGCCGATCGTCTTTTATCGGGCGCTCGTCCAATCGGGCAACACCGCGCCGGTCGACGCGCTCGTCGATGCGCTCGCGGCCCGCCGTCTGCGGCCATTGCCGATATTTGTACACAGCTTGAAAGACGGCGAGGCAACCGCCTTGCTCGGCGCGGCCTTCGCAGCGGCGCCGCCCGCGGTAATCCTCAATGCTACCGGGTTTTCGGTGCGGATGGGCGCCGGCAGCGATCCGCTCGCGGCGGCGGATTGTCCCATCTTGCAGGTCGTCTTCGCCGGCAACGACGAGGACAGCTGGCGTGCGGGGAGCCGCGGTCTCGGCCCCCGCGATCTGGCGATGAATGTGGCGCTGCCCGAGATTGACGGGCGCATTATGTCGCGCGCAGTCTCGTTCAAGGCGCCGCTCGGCCGCGACCCCGAGACCGAAGCCGATCTGGTCGGCTACCGGCCGGTCGCCGACCGCGTCGCCTTTGTCGCCGATCTGGCGCGCAACTGGGCGCGCCTGCGCGCCAAACCGCCGGCGGAGCGCCGTGTCGCGCTGATCCTTGCCAATTACCCGAACCGTGACGGTCGCATCGGCAACGGAGTGGGGCTCGACACACCGGCATCGGCGGTAGCGATCCTGCGGGGGCTCGCCGGGGCCGGCTACCGGATCGCCGATCCGCCGGAGGACGCGGAGACGCTCGTGCGCCGGCTGCTCGCCGGTCCGACCAACGCCAACCCCGAAGCCCCGGCCGAGGAAACGCTGTCCTTCGCCGACTATTCGGTATTCTTGCCGTCCAGCAGGCGGTCGCCGCCTGCTGGGGACCGGGCGAGCGCGATCCGTTCTTCCGGCCGGGCCGGCTCGATTGCGGCCGGTTTGCCATTCCCGGCTTCTGCGCCGGCAATGTCACGGTGCTGATCCAGCCGGCGCGCGGCTACAACATCGATCCGAAGGCGACCTATCACGATCCTGCGTTGGTGCCGCCGCACGGCTATTTCGCGATCTATGCCTGGCTCGCCGAGGATTTTCGCGCCGATGCGCTAATTCACCTCGGCAAGCACGGCACCCTCGAATGGCTCCCCGGCAAGGCCCTCGCTCTCTCGGCCGAATGCTTCCCCGAGGCGGTGCTGGCACCGTTGCCGCATCTTTATCCGTTTATCGTCAACGACCCCGGCGAAGGCACCCAAGCCAAACGGCGTGCCCAGGCGGTGATCATCGATCACCTGACCCCGCCCTTGACCCGCGCCGGTAGCTACGGCGGGCTCGCCGAGCTCGAACGCCTGATCGACGAATATTACGAAGCCGCCCAGGGCGATGCGCGGCGGGTCGGGGTGCTCGCCGCGGCGATCCTCGACGAGGCGCGCGCCGCCGGCCTCGACGGCGATTGCGGCATCACCGGCGCCGACGACCCGGCGAGCGCGCTGCGCAAGCTCGACGGGTTTCTGTGTGAGCTCAAGGAGCTGCAGATCCGCGACGGGCTGCATGTCTTCGGCGCCAGTCCCGAGGGCGAGCGGCTCGACGCGCTGCTGCTCGCCTTCGCCCGCGCCGGACGCGGTGCCGCACCCGAGGACGCCTCGCTGTTGCGCGCGCTCGCCGCCGATCTCGGCCTCGGCGAGGACCCGCTCGCACTGGATCTCGGCGAGCCGTGGATTGGTCCTTGTCCGGGGGTACTGACCGGCGACGGGCCGTGGCGCACCGCCGGGGATACCGTAGAGCGCCTGGAGGCGTTGGCCTTGCGGCTGGTCTCGGGCGAAGCCAGCGCGGAAGAGGGGTGGCCCCGGACCCGCGCCGTTCTCGACTGGATTGAGCACCGGCTGCGCCCGGCCGTTGCCGGATGCGGCGAAGCTGAGCTCGCGGGTGTCCTCGCCGGGCTCGACGGGCGTCTTGTGGCGCCGGGCCCTGCCGGCGCGCCGAGCCGCGGCCGGCCCGAGGTGTTGCCGACCGGGCGCAATTTCTTCTCGGTCGATACCCGTGCGGTACCGACCCAGGCGGCCTGGCAGCTCGGCTGGAAATCGGCCGCATTGCTGCTCGAGCGCCACGCGCAGGAATACGGCAGCTATCCGGCGCGGGTTGCGTTGTCGGCCTGGGGTACGGCGAACATGCGGACCGGCGGCGATGATGTCGCGCAGGCGCTGGCTTTGATGGGGGTGCGGCCGGTATGGGAGCCGGCGAGCGGCCGCGTTACCGGGTTCGAGATCCTGCCGGTCTCGGTGCTCGACCGGCCGCGGGTCGATGTCACATTGCGGGTCTCTGGGTTCTTTCGTGACGCGTTTCCCGGGCTGATCGATCTCGTCGACGCGGCGGCCCGCGCGGTAGCGGCGCTCGATGAGCCGCCCGAGGCCAATCCGCTCGCTGCGCGATACGCCGATGACCGTCGTGCGCTCGAAAATCAAGGGGTGGCGCCCGATGAAGCCGCGCACCGCGCTGGCTACCGTGTCTTCGGGTCGAAACCGGGAGCCTACGGCGCCGGGCTGCAGACACTGATCGACGAGCGGATTTGGCAGGACGAGGCCGATCTCGCAGAGGCCTATCTCGGCTGGAGCGCCTACGCCTATGGCGCCGGTGTGGAGGGTGTCGCCGAAAGGGCGATGCTCGAAGCGCGGCTCGCCGCTGCCGACGCGGTGCTGCACAATCAGGACAACCGCGAGCACGACCTGCTCGACAGCGACGATTATTACCAATTCGAAGGCGGGCTCGCCCTCGTCGTCCGACAGCTCTCGGGCCGCGTGCCGGCGGTCTGGCACAACGACCATTCGCGGCCCGAGACGCCGCGGATTCGCAGCCTGCGCGAGGAGCTGGGGCGGATCGTCCGCGGCCGCGCGGCAAATCCGCGCTGGATCTCTGGGGTGATGCGCCACGGCTACAAGGGGGCCGCCGAGATAGCCGCGACGGTCGATTATCTCTTCGCCTTCGCCGCGACTTCGCGGGCGGTCGACGACACGCATTTCGATGCGCTCTACGAGGCCTACCTCGGCGACGACGCGGTGCGCGGCTTTATGGCCGAGCACAACCCGGCAGCCCTCGCCGAGACCCGCCGCCGCTTCGCCGAGGCGATCGACCGCGGGCTGTGGCGGCCGCGCAGCAACAGCGCTCGCGAGGCTCTCGCCGGGTGGAGCGCGCCGTGAGCGATCTCATCGACACCGAAGAAGAGGTAAACCGCCGCCACAATGAGAAGATGGCGCGGCGCAAGGCGGCTCGCGAGCGGATCCTGGCGACCAAGACCGAGGAGCGGGGGCTGCTAATCGTCCACACCGGAAAAGGCAAGGGCAAGTCGACCGCGGCCTTTGGGCTGGTGCTGCGCTGTCTCGGTCACGGCATGCCGGTTGGCATCGTCCAATTCGTCAAGGGAGTTTGGACCACCGGCGAGCGTCTCGCGCTCGAACGCTTTGGCGATCTCGTGACTTGCCGGGCGATGGGCGAAGGGTTCACCTGGGACACGCAAGACCGCGCCCGCGACATCGCCGCAGCGCGCAAGGCGTGGGAGGCTGCGAAGGCGATGATCGCCGACCCGTCCTTCCGGCTGGTGGTGCTCGACGAGCTCAACATCGTGTTGCGCTACGACTATCTGCCGCTCGACGAGGTCCTCGCGGCATTGAACGCCAAGCGGGACGATCTGCATATCGTCGTCACCGGCCGCAACGCCCGTCCCGAGCTTCTCGAGGCGGCCGACCTGGTGACCGAGATGACGCTCGTCAAGCACCCGTTCCGCAGCGGCGTCAAGGCCCAGATCGGGATCGAGTTCTGATGCCGCTGGCGCTGATGGTGCAGGGCACCGGCTCGGATGTCGGCAAGTCGGTGCTGCTCGCCGGGCTGGCCCGCGCCTTCACCCGGCGCGGGCTCGAGGTGCGGCCGTTCAAGCCGCAGAACATGTCGAACAACGCTGCGGTGACCGCCGATGGCGGCGAGATCGGCCGGGCTCAGGCATTGCAGGCGCGCGCTTGCGGTGTGGCGCCTGTCACCGACATGAACCCGGTGCTGCTGAAACCGCAATCCGAAAGCGGGGCGCAGATCATAGTGGGTGGCCGAATCTCGGGCACAGCCTGCGCCGCCGAGTATCGTCGGCTCGCCCCTGGCCTGATGCCGGCGGTGCTCGCCGCGTTTACCCGGCTCGCTGAGGAGGCGGATCTCGTGCTGGTCGAAGGGGCCGGGAGCCCGGCCGAGATCAATCTGCGGGCCGGCGACATCGCCAACATGGGCTTCGCTGAGGCCGCGAGCGTACCGGTCGTGCTGATCGGCGACATCGAGCGCGGCGGCGTCATCGCCCAGCTGGTCGGCACGTGGGAGCTGCTGTCGGAGAGCGAAAGGGCGCTGCTCGCTGGTTACATCGTAAACAAATTCCGCGGGAACATCCGGCTCTTCGACGGCGGCCTAACTGCGATAGGCGCACGCACCGGGCTGCGCTGCTTTGGTGTCGTACCGTATTTTCCGGCGGCGGCGAGACTTCCAGCCGAAGATTCGCTGGCGCTCACCCGTCGCGCTCTCTCCAACAGCTCGTCGGGAGGGGGCCGCCTTCGGATCGCGGTTCCGCGGCTGCCGCATATCGCCAATTTCGACGATCTCGACCCGTTGCGGGCCGAGCCCGATGTCGAGCTGGTGATGGTCCCGCCGGGCCAGCCATTGCCGCGGGACGCGGGCTTGGTGATTTTGCCGGGATCCAAGGCGACGATCGGCGATCTCGAATTTCTGCGCCGCGAAGGCTGGGACATCGACGTGCTGGCGCATCGGCGCCAGGGTGGTCATATCCTCGGCCTCTGCGGCGGCTACCAGATGCTGGGGCGGACAATCGCGGACCCTTTGGGCATCGAAGGGCGAAAGGAAACCGTCGACGGGGTCGGGCTGCTCGAGGTCGACACCGTGCTCGGCGGCGCCAAGCGGCTCGTCCAGACGTCCGGCCTCGAGTGTTCGACCGGCATCCCGGTCAGCGGATACGAAATGCATATCGGCGACACAACCGGGCCCGGCCTCGACCGGCCGATGCTGCGCCTATCAGGTGGCCCCGATGGCTGCGTCAGCCACGATGGCCGAGTCGCCGGATGCTATCTGCACGGTCTCTTTGCCAGCGATCCCTTCCGCAGCGCCTTTCTCGAGGGACTGGGTGCCGGTTCGAGCGAGCTCGGCTACGAGCAGCAAGTCGAGACCACGCTCGACGGACTCGCCGATCATCTCGAGCAAAACCTCGATCTTGCCGCACTTCTCGCCGCCGCGCGGCCGCCCCGCCTCAAGCCGACAAGGTAAGATGCGCAGCGAGCCAGGCGCCCAGCAGCAGACCGGCCTCGATCAGGCAGGCGAGCCGGTAAAGGTGCAGCGCGCGAGCGATGTCGGAGGTCGCTGCCCGAGCGCTGCCGTCACCGAGCCAGGGATCGGCGCCCAGACCTTCCGGGTAATGACGCGGTCCCGCCAGCGCCAGGCCGAGCGCCCCCGCCATCGCGCTCTCCGGCCAGCCGGCGTTCGGCGAGTGGTGCTTGCGTCCGTCACGCAACATGATCGCCAACGCCCGCTCGGCGCGGCCGTTTTTGGCAAACACCGCGGCGGCGACGAGCAGCAAGCCGCTGATCGGCGCAGGCACCAGATTGAGGACATCGTCAAGGCGCGCCGCGGCCCAGCCGAAGCTGCGATAGCGAGGGGTACGATGCCCGACCATGCTGTCGAGCGTGTTCGCCATCTTGTAGGCGAAGAGCCCGGGCAGGCCGAGCAGCAGGTACCAGAACACCGGGGCGACGACGCCGTCGCTGAAGTTCTCCGCCAGGCTTTCGATCGCCGCCCGCGCCACGCCGTGTGTGTCGAGGCTCATCGGATCGCGGCCGACGATGCGCCGCACCGCATTTCGACCAGCCCCCAGCCCACCCGCATCGAGCGCCTCGGCAACGGCGGCGACATGCTCGTACAGACTGCGCTGCGCGACGAGCACCGCGATCAGCAGCGCTTCGATCACACCACCGAGAAGATGGCCGCGGCAGAGCCGCTCGATCGCGAGCCCCAACGAGGCCGCAACGACGACCAGGCAAATCACCGCGATGATGCCGCGGTTGCGGCGCGATGCCTCGCTGCGAATTTCGCGGTTGAGCTTGCGGTCGAAAAACGCGATGGCGCGGCCGGCGAGCACGACCGGATGGCTGATATGGCGAAAGACCGTGGGCATATCACCAAAGAGCCCGTCGATTGCGAGACCGCCGACGAGCAACAACAAGCGGTCGACGCCCGCCGGGCCGATCATCGGCTCAGGCCGCGCCGCAAGTCGGGGGTAGATAGTCGATGACCGAGACCGCGGTTCTGATTTGCGGGCACGGCAGCCGAGATCCGGAAGCGATCGCCGAATTCGAGCTGGTCGCCGCGGCGCTGCGGCCGCGCCTGCCGGAATTCGATTTCGCCACCGGTTATCTCGAGTTCGCCCAACCAACGATCCACGACGGGCTCGCCGTCCTCGCCGCTCGTGGTGCGCGGCGAATTCTCGCGATACCGGGCATGTTGTTCGCCGCCAGCCATGTCAAGAACGACCTGCCTTGGGAAATGAACAGCTTTATGGCCGACAATCCGGGGATCGATGTCCGCCTCGGACGCGATCTGGGCATCGATCCAAAGCTGTTGCAGGCCGCTGCCGCGCGTATTGCTGCCGCGGCGGATCCCGGCATCGCCCGTGCCGAGACCCTGCTCGTCGTCGTCGGGCGCGGCACCAACGATCCCGACGCCAACTCCAACATTTCCAAGCTCACGCGCATGCTGTGGGAGGGAATGGGGTTCGGCTGGGCCGAGATTGCGTTCAGCGGGGTCGCCCATCCGCGCGTCGACGCGGCGTTGACGCGCGCCGCGCGGCTCGGCTTTCGCCGCATTATCGTGTTTCCTTATTTCCTGTTTACCGGCGTGCTGGTCAAACGCATCTACGCGCAGACCGAGACAGTCGCCCGTCTCTTTCCCGAAATCGAATTTATCAAAGCGCTCTATTTGCGCGACCACCCCGAGGTGATAGGCGCGTTCGGCGACCGCGTCGGCGAGGTCAGCGATGCGCAGCCGGCGATGAACTGCCAGCTCTGCAAATATCGCACCCAAATTATCGGCTACGAGAGCGACGCCGGCGCGCCGCAAGCGGCGCATCACCATCACGTGCGCGGGATCGGGATCGACCACGGTCACCCACACCACCATCATTGCTGATGTTCGACGCATACGTAATGGTCGATTGGAGTGCGGCGAATGTGCCGCGGACGGGCCGCGACAGCATCTGGATCTGCTGGCACGACCGGGCGGGTGAGAGGCTCGCCAATCCGGCCACGCGGCACCAGGCAAAGGCACTGCTCACCGACTGGCTGGCCGAACCGGTGGCAAGTGGCGAGCGGGTATTGCTCGGCTTCGACTTTCCGTTCGGCTACCCTGCCGGTTTCGCCGCCCGGCTCGGCCTTGCCGGGACGCCGTGGCGGGCGGCTTGGGATGAGATCGCCAGACTCCTTGAGGACACCGAGGACAACCGCAACAACCGGTTCCTGGTCGGCGCCGAGCTAAACCGCCGGGTGTCCGGCGGGCGCTTCCCGTTCTGGGGCTGCCCCGCGGGTTTTTCCCACGAGTTTCTGGGGCCGAAGCATCACCGCCGCCACCAGCATGGGAGCCTCGCCGAAAAGCGGCTGATCGATTGCTGGATGCGCGGTGCACAACCGTGCTGGAAGCTCGCCTACACCGGCTCTGTCGGCAGCCAGGTGTTGACCGGCATCCCGGTGGTGAAGGCATTGCGCGGAAACACAGCCTGGGCGGATCGAGCGCGGATTTGGCCGTTCGAGACAGGTTTGCTGCCACCCGAGGACGCGCAGATCGTCTTTGCCGAGGTCTGGCCGTCGTGGTGGACCACCCAACGGGAGCTAGGTCCGCCCAACGACAAGGCGCAGGTGCGAACGGTCGCTGCGCTGTTTGCTGCACGCGACCGCGCCGGCGAGCTCGCATCCTGGTTCGCACCGCCTGTTCACGAGGGTGAAGTTCGGCAGATCGTCTCGGAGGAAGCCTGGACCCTCGGTGTTATGGAACCCCGCCGGGCAAAAAGACCCGCTTCCTCTTCCGCGATACCGGATGACAAAACCAATTTCGACTATCTGCGCGACCCTGCCGAAATCTCACGGCGCTCTTTTGCTCTGGTGCGAGCCGAGGGCGATCTCGCCCGCTTTCCGCGGGCTCTCCGCCCGCTCGCACAGCGCTTGGCGCACGCAGCGGGCGAAAGCACGATCTTGGACGATCTGGCGTGGTCGCGCGGGCCGGTGGCCGCAGGGCGGCGGGCGCTCGCCGCCGGCGCGCCGATCCTCGTCGATTCGGCGATGGTGGCGGCAGGGATCGGCAACGAACGGCTCGCTGCCGGTAATCGGGTCCTGTGCACCTTGCACGACCCGCGGACAGCCGAAATTGCCGCTGCATTCGGCACCACACGGTCGGCCGCCGCGGTCGAATTGTGGCGGCCGCATTTGGCGGGTGCGATCGTCGCGATCGGCAATGCGCCGACCGCGTTATATCATCTGCTCGAAATCATCGCGGCAGGGGCTGGAAAGCCGGCGCTCGTGCTCGGTTTTCCGGTGGGCTTTGTCGGTGCGGCGGAGGCCAAGGAGGCGTTGGCGAGCTTTGGCCGCGGTATCGCCTATGTCACGCTGATGGGCCGCCGGGGCGGCAGCGCGCTCGCCGCGGCGGCCGTCAATGCATTGGCACGCACCAAGTGAAGCGGTGGCTCTCGGTCGTCGGCATCGGCGAGGATGGGCTGGCCGGTCTCGCCCCGGTCGCACGCGCGCTGGTCGAGACCGCCGAGGTGCTGGTCGGCGGCGCTCGCCATCTCGGCATGGTGCCGCAGGGCGGCGCCGAGCGGCTCGTCTGGGAACGCCCGCTCGACCGCACGATCGAGGCGATTGCCCATCGTCGCGGCCGGAATGTGACTGTGCTCGCGAGCGGCGACCCCCTCTGGCACGGCGTCGGCGTCACTTTGGCTCGCCGCTTCATGCGCGACGAGATAACGATCGTGCCGCAGCCGAGCGCGTTCGGCCTCGCCGCCGCTCGGCTCGGCTGGCCTGTCGCCGACTGCGCGACGATTACGCTGTGCGGGCGGCCGCTCGATACGCTGCGGCTCCACCTTGCGCCGGGGCGCCGCATCCTGGCCTTGTCCGAGAACGGCGACACCCCGCGCGCCGCGGCGCAGCTGTTGACCGGGCTCGGCTGGGGACCGAGCCAGCTCGTTGTCCTCGGCAATCTCGGTGGGGCGCGCGAGAGCGTCGTCGAGGCGCAAGCTCAGGACTGGGGCGACCGGAGGGCACCCGCTCTAAACACTCTGGCGATTACCTGCCGCGGCATGCCCGGCGCGCGCGCATTGCCGCTTCTCGCCGGGCTCCCCGACGATGCTTTCGAGCATGACGGCCAGCTGACCAAGCGCGAGGTCCGCGCCGCGACACTCGCCGCGCTCGCGCCGCTGCCCGGCGAGACCCTGTGGGATGTCGGTGCAGGCTGCGGTTCGATCGCGATCGAATGGCTACGCGCCGGCGCCGGCCGCTCGGCGATCGCGATCGAGCGCGTCGCGGGCCGCGCCGCGCTCATCGCCCGCAATGCCAATTGCCTCGGCGTGCCGGAACTGCGC
>Ga0306926_10003172_pt1 | contig 16944 bp, 14 predicted proteins | sample flu12Cox44000178_FD_203759 | JGI IMG/M metagenome (GOLD analysis project Ga0306926, IMG submission 203759) | Lab enrichment of tropical soil microbial communities from Luquillo Experimental Forest, Puerto Rico - flux8day.12C.oxic.44.000.178 (v2)... | ecosystem: Environmental > Terrestrial >... | reverse complement strand
GTTCCAGCAACGCGGTGTATTCGTCGAAATTCCGGATTCCGCGCGTGGCGACGCCGGAGTCCAATGCCGCTTTCGCGACCGCCGGCGCAATCCGCTGGATCAATCGCGGATCGAACGGGCTTGGGATCAACGAACCCGGCCCAAAACCCTGCGCCTCGCCGCTGTCAAAGCCGCGTGCGACCACATCCGACGGCGGATCGCGCGCCAGCTGTGCGATCGCGGCGACCGCGGCAAGCTTCATTTGCTCGTTGATGGCGGTGGCGCCGACATCGAGCGCGCCGCGGAAAATAAAGGGAAAGCACAGCACGTTGTTGACCTGATTGGGAAAATCCGACCGTCCCGTGCAGATCATCGCATCCGGCCGGGCGGCGCGGGCTTCATCCGGCATGATCTCCGGCGTCGGATTGGCGAGCGCCATGACTAGCGGTTTGTCAGCCATGCGTTTGACCATGTCCTGGGTCAGCACGTTCGGCGCGGAAAGCCCGAGGAAAATATCGGCGCCGCCGATTACGTCCGCGAGCTTCCGCTTCTCGGTCTTTTGCGCGTAGACCGCCTTCCAGCGATCCATCAAAGTGGCGCGGCCCTCGTAGACCAAGCCCTCGATATCGCAGACCCAGATGTTGTTTCGCTGCGCGCCCATCGAGACGAGCAGATTGAGGCAGGCGAGCGCCGCCGCACCCGCGCCGGAGGCCACAATCTTCACATCGGGAAGCTTCTTGCCGTTGAGCATCAGCGCGTTGGTGATCGCGGCGGCGACAATGATCGCGGTGCCGTGTTGATCGTCATGGAACACCGGAATCTTCATGCGCTCTCGCAGGTGCGCTTCGATCTCGAAGCAATCCGGCCCCTTGATGTCCTCCAGATTGATGCCGCCGAAAGTCGGCTCCAGTGCCGCAACCGTTTCAACCACGCGCTCGATGGTGTCGGCGGCGATCTCGATGTCGAACACGTCGATGCCGGCAAATTTCTTGAACAGCACCGCCTTGCCCTCCATGACCGGCTTCGAGGCGAGCGGTCCGATATTGCCGAGCCCAAGCACTGCCGTGCCGTTGGAGACCACCGCAACAAGGTTGGCACGCGCGGTCAACGTGGCGGCTTCGGCCGGATTGCCGGCGATCTCCGTGCAGGCCGCGGCGACGCCTGGCGAATAGGCGAGCGCCAAGTCGCGCTGATTGGCGAGGGGCTTGGTTGCCTGGATCTCCAGCTTCCCCGGTCGCGGCAGCCGGTGATAGGCCAGTGCCGCGGAATGCAGGTCTTCGGAATTGGATGACATTGCTCCCCCCTGCGCGGGCTTGCTTTTGGTCCCTCGACGTCAGTCGCTTGGACCAATCTCTTAGGACAATCTCCTGGATCGTCAGTTTTGGGGCAGATTGAGCCGGATGTGAAGCTCACGCAACTGCTTGGGCGTGACTTCGGTTGGCGCGCCCATCATGAGGTCCATGGCCTGCTGGTTCATCGGGAACAGCGAGATTTCGCGCAAATTGGTGGTGCCGCACAGAAGCATGACAATGCGATCGATGCCGGCCGCCATGCCGCCATGCGGCGGGGCGCCAAACTGGAAAGCCCGGTACATACCGCCGAAACGCTCCACGACCTCCTTTTCGCCATAGCCTGCGATCTCGAACGCCTTCACCATCGCCTCAGGCCGATGGTTGCGGATACCGCCGGAGGCGATCTCGTAGCCGTTGCAGGTGACGTCGTACTGAAAGGCCTTGATCGTCAGCGGATCCTGCGCGTTCAGCGCGTCGAGCCCGCCTTGCGGCATCGAGAACGGATTGTGCGAAAAGTCGACTTTCTTGTCCTCCTCGTTGTACTCGTACATCGGGAAATCGACGACCCAAGCCAGTTCGAAGCAGTCCTTGTCGACGAGATTGAGCTCCTCGCCGAGTTTGGTGCGCGCAAGGCCCGCAAATTTCCAGAATTTTTCGGGATCGCCGGCAACAAAGAAGGCGGCGTCGCCTTCCTTCGTGCCGAGCTGATCGCGGACCGCCGAAGTGCGCTCGGGCCCGATGTTGTTGGCGAGCGGACCTGCGCCCTCGCCGCCTTCGCGCCACATGATATAGCCGAGCCCCGGCTGGCCCTCGCCCTGCGCCCACGAATTCATGCGGTCGCAGAAGGCGCGGCCGCCGCCACCCTTCGCCGGGATCGCCCAGACCTGGTTTTTTGCGTCTTCCAGCAGCCGCGCGAACACCTTGAAGCCAGAGCCGCGGAAATGCTCCGAGACGTCCTGCATTTCGATTGGGTTGCGCAGGTCCGGCTTGTCGCTGCCATATTTGCGAATGGCCTCCGCAAAGGGAATTCGCGGCCAGTTTTTCGTTACCGGCTTGCCGTTGGCAAATTCCTCGAACACGCCGCCGATCACCGGCTCCATCGCCGCGAACACGTCCTCCTGCGTGACAAAGCTCATCTCGATATCGAGCTGGTAAAATTCGCCCGGCAGGCGGTCGGCGCGCGGATCCTCGTCGCGAAAACAGGGCGCGATCTGGAAATAGCGGTCGAAGCCGCTCATCATCAAGAGCTGCTTGTATTGCTGCGGCGCCTGCGGCAGCGCGTAGAAGCGGCCCGGATGAATGCGCGACGGCACCAGGAAGTCGCGAGCCCCTTCCGGGGAGGATGCCGTCAGGATCGGGGTCTGGAACTCGAAGAACCCCTGCTCCTTCATGCGCCGGCGCATGGAGTCGATGATCGCGCCGCGCGTCATGATGTTCTGGTGCAGCTTTTCGCGGCGCAGGTCGAGGAAGCGGTATTTGAGGCGGATATCCTCCGGATAGTCCTGCTCGCCGAATACCGGCAGCGGCAATTCGCCGGCCGACCCCAGCACCTCGATGCCACTGACATAGAGCTCGACCATGCCGGTTGATAGTTCCGGATTGTCGGTGCCCTCCGGGCGGCGGCGCACCCTGCCCTCCATCCGCACCACCCATTCCGAGCGCAATGTCTCGGCATCGCGGAACGCCGGCGAATCGGGATCAGCGACACATTGCGTCAGGCCATAATGGTCGCGCAGGTCGATGAACAGCACGCCACCATGGTCGCGGATGCGGTGACACCAGCCGGACAGGCGAACCGTCTCGCCGATGTCGCTCTCGCGGAGCGCGCCGCAGGTATGGGTCCGGTAACGATGCATGGATGTCTCAAGCCGGGTGTCGGGATGCGATTCGGGGCCAAACGGGTGGGTCCGAAACGCGGGAGGGTTTACCCGACGCAACGTGATGCGGCAACCGAAGTGCGGCCGGTTTTGGGCTCGAAAAATCGTCTCGGCGCGCCTATCTTGGTTGCATGACGGTGCAATTTCCCTTCCAGAACAGTTATGCGGCCATGCCGGCGAACTTTTTCGCCCGTGTCGCCCCGACCCCGGTCGCCTCGCCCAGGCTGATCAAGCTCAATCGCGCGCTCGCCGCCCATCTCGGACTTGACCCTGATCTGCTCGAGAGCCCCGAGGGCGCCGAAATCCTTTCCGGCAAGACCCTGCCCGCCGGAGCCGATCCGATCGCGATGGCCTATGCCGGGCACCAATTCGGGCATTTCGTGCCGCAGCTCGGCGATGGCCGCGCCATCCTGCTTGGTGAGGTCGTCGACAGGGACGGGGTCCGCCGCGACATCCAGCTCAAGGGATCGGGCCCGACGCCGTTCTCCCGCCGCGGCGACGGCCGCGCCGCGCTCGGACCGGTGCTGCGCGAATACATCGTCAGCGAGGCGATGTTTGCGCTGGGCATTCCGACTACGCGCTCGCTTGCCGCCGTCATCACCGGCGAGAGCGTGCTGCGCGAAACCGCGCTTCCCGGCGCGGTCCTGACCCGGGTTGCCTCAAGCCACATCCGCGTTGGCACCTTCCAATATTTCGCTGCGCGCGGCGACACCGAGGCGGTGCGGCGGCTCGCCGACCACGCGATCGCAAGGCACTACGTAGAACTCGCCGGCACTGAGCGGCCCTACCACGCGTTCCTGTCGGCGGTTACCGCGCGCCAGGCCGAGCTCGTCGCGCGCTGGCTGCTGGTCGGTTTTATTCATGGCGTCATGAACACCGACAACACGTCGATCTCGGGCGAGACCATCGACTACGGCCCGTGCGCCTTCATGGACCATTTCGATCCCGCGCAGGTGTTCAGCTCGATCGACGAGTACGGTCGCTACGCCTATGCCAACCAGCCCAGGATCGCGCTGTGGAATTTGACGCGCTTTGCCGAATGCCTGCTGCCGCTGTTGTCAGACGATCAGGACAGGGCGGTGGCCGAGGCGCAGGTGGCGCTGGGCGACTTTGCGCAGACGTTTAACACCGCCTACAAGGCCGGTTTGCGCAAAAAGCTCGGCCTCTTCACCGAACGCGACGGCGATCAGGTATTGGCGCAGGCGTTGCTCGACACCATGACCGCAGGCAAGGCGGATTTTACCCTCGCCTTCCGGAAGCTTGGCGATGCCGCCGGTGAAAATGCGGACGACAGCGTGCGCAACCTGTTCGCGGAGCCCGAGGCGTTTGACGAATGGGCCCAGCGCTGGCGCCAACGGCTGGCCGAGGAGGTGGAACCTGCGGCCGAACGGCAGGCGGCCATGCGTGCCGTCAACCCTGCCTTTATCCCGCGCAACCACCGCGTCGAGGCCGTGATCCAGGCCGCCGTCGCTAATGACGATTACGCGCCGTTCGAAGAGCTCTGGACGGTGCTGTCGAAGCCTTACGAGGAGCAACCGGCGTTTGCGGACTATGCCAATCCGCCGCAGCCGCATGAGCGGGTCTGCCAGACGTTCTGCGGGACATAGTGGTCGCTCCGTTAGCGGTGCTTAACTCCGCATCCACCATTCCGTGACCCAGATCCGCTCGATTAAGAAACGGTCAATGCGACCTCGACAAGCTTCCCTCTACGCCGGGGGATTTTGTCGTGGACGCACTTGTATTCGAATTCATGGGATTGGCCGTGCTCGCGCTCTGCGTCGTCGTAGTTGCCGTTCCATCGGCGCCCAATTCCGATCGGCGCGCCCGCCGCCACTGATATCCCATTCGAACCTGCGGCTCCCAATCACCGCGCCGCCTTGCGCCCGGCTGACCCGGCTGCGATTCCTAGCCCGTATGCAAGGCTCGAATTTTTGCCCAGACCCTTGACATACCGACGCTTTCGGCCGAACGGCTGTCGGCTTGTGGAGCGGATTTGACGTTCGCTACCCTGCTGCCGCGATTGCTTCATGCGAACGTCAAATCCAAAGCTCCACTAGCATCAATAAGTTACTAGTGGTCCTCGGATTCTAACATTCGCAAAAGCGGCTCTCCAGATGGGTAGCGAATGTTAGAATCGGACCACTAGCGTCACGGATTGTCTATGGACCTGATCACCACCACTTCCAAACTCGAAGCCGCCTGCGAGCGTCTCGCCCGGCATCCGGTGATTACCGTCGATACCGAGTTCCTGCGGGAAACCACCTATTATCCGCTGCTCTGCGTAGTCCAGATGGCAAGCCCCGACGAAGCCATGGTAATCGACGCGCTGGCCAAGGGGATCGACCTTAAATGCTTCTTCGAGCTGATGGCCAACGAGAAGGTCTTGAAGGTGTTTCATGCGGCCCGTCAGGACATCGAGATCATCTGGCACCGTGCCGCCATCGTTCCGCACCCGGTCTTCGACACCCAGGTCGCGGCCATGGTGCTCGGTCATGGCGACAGCATCGGTTACGACCAGTTGGTCGAGCGCATCACCGGTCACCGCCCGGACAAGACCCACCGATTCACCGACTGGTCGCGGCGGCCTCTGACCAAAGAACAGATCATCTACGCGGTTTCCGACGTTACCCACCTGCGCGACGTGTTCCTGGCACTTGAGCCCGATCTCAGGAAGCGCGGCCGCAGCGATTGGGTGAGCGAGGAGATGGAGGTTCTGACCTCACCGAGGACTTACGACTTCCATCCCGAGCGCGCCTGGGAGCGGCTGAAGACCAGGGTGCGCAAGCCGAAGGAACTGGCGGTTTTGATGGAGGTCGCCGCCTGGCGCGAACAGGAGGCGCAGAGCCGCGACGTCCCGCGCGGCCGCGTGCTGAAGGACGATGCGATCGGCGACATCGCAACCCATGCACCGACCACGGTCGAACGGCTCGCCGGCCTACGCTCGCTGCCGAAGGGTTTCGACCGTTCGAAATGGGGCGCCGAGATCGTGACCGCCGTACAACGAGGGCTGGCGCGCGATCCCGCAACGCTGCCGAAACTTGAAAAGCCGCGCAACAATTCGAACGGAGCCGCGATCGTCGAGCTGCTCAAGGTCCTGCTGCGCATGACGTCGGAGCGCCATGCCGTGGCGAGCAAGGTCATCGCAACCGTCGACGATCTCGAGCTGATCGCAGCCGACGATCACGCCGACGTAGCCGCCCTTCACGGTTGGCGCCGCGAGCTATTCGGGGAAGCCGCGCTCTCGCTGAAGCACGGCCGACTTGCGCTCGCCATCGAGAAGGGCCGGGTGGTGAGGGTGGATCGGGCCTGAGGCGTGTTATGTTTTGACGCGTTTTCTTCACGCGAACCGCATACACTTCGCTTGAAAACCGCCTACACCGCAATTCTGCCGCTGGCGCCGATCAAGTCGGCGCTGCGCCGGATGCCGGCGAAATTGCCAATCACCTTGATGACGGCCGTCTTGTACGAAGCGGTGTCACCCACGCCTGTCCGCCGGCACGCCACCGCATCGCCGACGACCTGGTAGCGATGACTGCGGTGAAATCCGTCGACCGCCGTGGCCAGGATGGTTTCGTCGAGGGAAAATCCCAGCAGCACGCAGCGGACGCTCTTGATGTTTGTCGTGTATTCGGCAAACCGCGCCGAGCTGTAGGCCGACGGCAACGGATGCTCGAAGGCGAGCTCCCCCGGCCGCGGTTTCAGCTCGGTGATCCAGTTCGTCAGGTTCGACGCCGGATTGAACCAGGCCGCCTGCGCGATCCGCTTCAAATGCATCACCGGCCAAAGGTTGTCACGCCAGAACGCGATCAGTTCGTGGCAACGCGACATGATCTCCTCCGCATCCGAAATAGCATGGCTGCGGCCTTCCGTGAGATATTCGGATTGCAAATCGGCGCAGACGAGGATTGGCGGATCATCATCGATTGAAGCGAGCATGTTGCAGTTCCGCGTCAGGAACGGGCCGATTGGGCCGCATTGCGCAACGGTGACGTCACCGCGCGGCCGGCAGAAACATCGAGCACGCCCGGCCGATCCCAATCACCTTCGGGACGGATGATCACGTAGGGATCGCTATCGAGCGTGATTGCTTCGGGGCCGGGCTCGATGTCGAGCACCATCTCGGTATAGGAGAAATCCGAGAAAGCGATCTTGCGATTGTGACCGAGCGGCTTTGCCCCGAAATGCGCCCAGAAATCGACGAGCCGATCCTGGGCTTGACCGTAGATCTTTCGAAACCCCTTGCGTCTGATGTATTCCACGCTCGCCTGCACGAGCTTGAACGATACCCGTGAACGGCGAAACTGGTGACGAACGGCCAGCCTCTCCACCTTGGCGAACTCGCCGAAAAACCGCACGCGAAGGCAACCGGCGGGTTCGCTGCCAACAAACCCGATGAAATGGGCGGCGACCAGATCGTTACCGTCGAATTCTTCCTCGATCGGGCAATCCTGCTCGGCCAGATAGACCGCCGAGCGGATCGCAGTCACCAGCATGAGGTCGTTGGGATCACGCGCTATACGGATCGTGATCGCCCGCGACCCGGCGCCTTGCGCCATGACGCGACTAGTGCCGTGCATCTGCATGACTCCCCGGTGAGAGCGAGAAACCAGCAACCGGCAACATCAGTGAGGGACGGTTCCAGGGGCGCTCGTAGCACCAGAGGTCCGCCTGGAAGCTGGGTATTGGCTCAAATCCTAGCGCAATCAGCAAATCGCGCCCCGCGCTGCTCGAGGGCTGGGCAAAGTAGTTTGCGCCGGCAAAGCGTGGCCTGCGCAAGTAGGCGGCGACATTGGCTATTCCCATGACCGCGCGGCCATAGGCCGCGAGCGCCCAAACATAAATCGCCGAAACTTCTTCATCGGAGGCGGCGAGAAATTCACGGTCGGGATTTTTCAAGTCGACGTTGTCGAGCAGCAACGCGTCATGACCGCGGCAGTTGAAATAGAGGAAGGCGATACCGCCGAGCAGGCGGTCGCCGCGTCGAAACGTGAAGATAGACTCGGGATCGGCGCGCAGAAAACGGGCCAGACCTACCTTGGCGTTGACGCCCGGGATTTCACGTTTGGCAATTTCGGCAAGAGCAGGCAATTGCTCCTGCATCGCGGGCTCAGCACTGATCACGGGAGCGGGAACGAGCGCGTCCAGCTCGTGCCGCAAGCCAAAATCTCCACTTCCTCGGAGCTTTTTCTGCATCTAATGTTCCATCCATGTGTAACAGTCATCATACCTGACGGGGTTGGCGGGTATGCCGCAACATTTGCATCGGGGTGCTGCACCAACGCAGCACAGGAAATTTGACGAAACACTTGGCATTTCCTGGGAGGATTTGCGGTCCTTTCTGCTCTGCACGAGGCATCAAAGTTTCCGAAACGCGGCTGAAGCGCTCGGCCTGACCGGAACGACCCTGATGCGGAAGATCGACCGGCTGGAAGAGGAACTCGGCTGCAAGCTGTTCCTGCGCGATCAGTCGGGCTTGTCACTGAGTGACGAGGGCCGGGCGTTGCTGTTCGACGTGGAACAAATGGAGCGGTTGAGCTTCAATATCTTTCGTCGTGCTTCGCTCTCGACGCAGACCCAAGGATCGGTGCGGGTTGCGATGACTGAGGGACCCGGCAATTTCTGGGTGCTTCCCCGATTGATCGACTTCCAGAAGACCTATCGCAACATCATGGTCGACCTCCGCTGTGCGATGGAGCAGGCCGATGTGTCCCGCCTGGAAGCGGACATCTCAATCCAGCTTGAACGACCGACCGATCCCGACCTCATCGTCACCAGGCTCGGCCGGTTGCATATCTACACCTTTGCCTCGGAAGCCTATCGAGATGCTTACGGCATTCCGGAAAATCTTATGGATCTTCGAAATCATCGTATCGTCCGACAACATGGTGTACAGCTCGACGAGAGCGGCTACTCGCGCATCCTGGGGCTTAAGTCGCTGGAAGGGGTTGTCAGCATTTCGACAAACTCAAGCGTCGCGGTTCTCTACGCCATCGAGCGAGGAGCCGGCATAGGTTTTCTGCCGACCTCGGCGATTGCGCTAGGTGCGCCGCTGGTCGCAATCGACCTCGGCATTAACTATCACATGGATCTGTGGCTCACCTATCATCGCGGGTTCCGCGACTCCGACCGCCACAAGGTGGTGATCGATTGGTTGAAGAGCATCTTCGACCCGAAGGTCTACGCCTGTTTCCGCGACGAATTCATCCATCCCGACGAGCTGGTGTCGTTGATGACCGCGTCGCGGCAGAACTACGGGCTCAAGGGATACGCCGCGGCGCAACCATTGTGAGCGCCTCCGCTACCATTTGATTTCCAAGCCGAGCGTTCCTTGATGCGACTGCAGCACGGAACGGAACTTGCCGTCGTAGTTGAGATAGACACGCGCGGTGTTGCTCAGGGAGAGTGAAGCCGAGGCGCCGGTGTCGACGCCATTCTGACCTTCTCCGATTCCCTGCACGGCGATGGCCTGTGGCCCGAAGCTGACAAGCACTGAATTGAAGTTTTGCGAAAAATTGTCGACGAATTTGCCGTAGGCCGAAAGATCCAGAATTTTTCGGTCGAAAATCCAGTAGTGCCCTACCTCGGCACCCACCAGGACACGCGCCCGTTCGAGTGCAGCACCACTGGCCGCAACGGGATCGAGTCCGCCCATTTCCTGGAAGGCTCCCGTTGTCGCGCGCACATATTCGAGGTCTACCTTCGGCACGATGCGGCTGCCCTGCTTCAGGTCCACAAAGTAGGCAAGCTCCGTCAGTGCGCCATCGAGCTGCGTGCCGTAGCCGGCGGTGGCCGGGCCGAAGATGGTGTCACGCCGTGAACCGATATTGCCTGTCCCGTGCACCAGCGCCAACGCCCAGGTCCACGGTCCCTTGTCAACCGAGGCATTGAAGCCGAACTGGGTCAGGTCGATGGTCGCCGTTTGCAGGGCCAGAGGTACATCGATGGCGGTATAGCTCTGGTCGATCGAGAAACCGATATTGACGCCGGGCGCGATCCGCGCGCCGAAGCCGGCAACGCCGCCGACGATACGGCGCCTGTCGCCGAAGAAATCGCCCTGCGGACCTGTTGTGACCGAAATGCCGTAGGCCTCGCCCCAGCCCCGGTAAGGCGGCGCTTCGGTGGCCTCCGAGGCGCCGCCGCCAGCCGGGTTGTTGCGCAACACGAAGCCGTATCCATTGGTCGCCTGATTACCTAGCCGTTCCAGGAAGTTGCTGCCGAGGTAGAGCACCTGCGAAGCCGCAGAGATTTCGGAATTGATCTCGATCGGACTGGGCCCCCGCAGGGGCGGCGGAAGGTTTTGCGCGTGCGCCGGCATCAAAGCCGCCATACCCAAGGCTATCGCGACGACGATCGCGCGCACCGCTCTCGCCCCACTCTGCTTTACCGGCGGTCGACTGCGCATGATGCCGCTTCCACGGTGGCGAACGCCCGAAATCCCGTAAGTTCCGGTCGATTTGCCCCCAGTTCGGCCAAGGGGTCAATCGGTTGTGCCGGTGGTAGCGGGTGATTGACCCACGTTGTGCCCCCTCAGCCACAGCAAATCTCCGGCGATTCGCCGCGAGCGTCGATTTGCGAGCCACGCCAGAAGCTTGCTAAGCCGGAAAATTCGTGTTGCAATCCGAGGTGCAATCGGAACTGGCCGTTCGACTGTGCGTTTCGCGAACTTGATATCCAAGACTGGGAAATTGAGCAGGCTACCGCAAGCCCGTTTGTGGCGTGGCACGCGTCAAGCGTGGCCGCGTCTTTTTTATGACTAGAGCAGGAGACAGGCGATGCCGAAGGGTACCGTCAAATGGTTCAATCCGACCAAGGGTTATGGGTTTATCAAGCCGGCGGCTGGCGAGAAGGACGTGTTCGTCCATATTTCAGCCGTCGAGCGTGCCGGACTCACCACCCTCAACGAAAATCAGGTCGTGGAATATGACCTCGTGGAAAACCGCGGCAAGACGTCCGCGGAAAACCTGAAGGTGTCCTAAAGCACGTTAGCGTCAAAGCTAGTCGCTATCGCGCTTGAGGTTGCCGGTTTGCGCATGATCTTTCGGAAAATTCAATTTTCCGGATCATCGGCTAGACTTTCCAGGGAACCGCCTCATCGGTGAGCCCCACCCCCTTGCAGGGGGATTTTGTTTTTTGCCTTCCACCGTTCGCCTTTCGCGCTCAACTCGACGAGCCCTCGGCACTGGCGACCGGCGAGATCAGGAAATTTCCGGAGCCGGCACTTTCGGGGGTCTTGCAGATACCGCCCTCCAGCCGAACCGCGCCGGTAGCCAGCAGCCGCAACGCATCGGGGTAGATGCGATGCTCGACCTCGAGGATGCGCTCGGCAAGAGTTTCCGCCGTATCGTGATCGCTGACGGCGACTGCGCCCTGCATCAGGATCGGACCGGCGTCGGTTTCGGCAGTGACGAAATGGACGGTGGCGCCCGAAATCTTGACCCCGGCGCGCAGCGCCTGCCCGTGCGGATCAAGTCCCGGAAAGGACGGCAACAGCGAGGGATGGATATTGAGCATCCTGCCGTACCAGCGCTGCACGAACGCGGCCGTGAACAACCGCATGAAGCCGCCGAGGCAAATCAGCTCTATGCTGTGCTGATCCAACACCGTCTGCAACGCGTGCTCGAAAGCGGCACGGTCCTTTCCGAAGGGCGTGCTCTCAACCACGGCGGTCGGCACGCCGTTCGCCTTGGCCCTGCCGAGACCCGCCGCATCCGCGCGGTTGGAGATGACCACCGCAATGCTTGCGGGATAATCCTCCGCGACAGCGGCCTTGATCAGCGCGGCCATGTTCGACCCACGCCCGGAAATAAGGATGGCGACACGGCGTTTCATGCGCTCACCACGCCAGATCCAGCTCGCCGCGGTAGACCACTCGGCTTTCCCCACTTGCCGGGACGACCTCGCCGAGCCGGGCAACGCTCTCCCCGTTTGTGGCAAGTACCTCGGTTACCTTCCCAATGGCATCAGGCTCCACGATCGCGATCATGCCGATGCCGCAGTTGAACGTGCGGAGCATTTCCGCGCCGGCCACGCCGCCCTGCTGCGCCAGCCACTTGAACACCGGCAAGACGGTCAACCGTGGCAGATCGATTGCGACACCAAGATGCCTCGGCAGGACGCGCGGGATGTTGTCGGTAAAGCCGCCGCCCGTGATATGCGCCAGCCCCTTTACCGCGCCTGTTTCGCGGATCGCACGCAGACAGGATTTCACATAAAGCCGTGTTGGCGTCAGCAACGCGCCGCCGAGCGTCATGACCGGCGAAAACGGCGCCTGTGCGTCAAACGCGAGGGCGGACTGTTCGACGATCCGCCGCACCAGCGAAAACCCGTTGGAATGAAGCCCTGAGGAAGCGAGTCCGAGAACGGCATCGCCGGGTGCGATGTCGGAGCGCGGCAGCAGCGCGCCGCGTTCGGCCGCACCGACTGCAAAGCCCGCAAGATCATAGTCGCCGTCCCTGTAGAGACCGGGCATCTCGGCAGTTTCTCCACCGATCAGCGCGCAACCGCTTTCCCGGCATCCCTCCGCGATGCCCGCAACGATCGAAGCGACCGCTTCCGGATCGAGCTTGCCGCAGGCGAAGTAGTCCAGGAAAAACAGCGGTTCGGCGCCCTGCACCACCAGGTCGTTAACCGACATGGCCACCAGGTCGATGCCGATGCCGCCATGCAGTCCGCTCTCGATTGCGATCTTCAGCTTGGTGCCGACACCATCGGTCGCGGCGACCAGCACGGGGTCCCTGAAGCCCGCCGCTTTCAGGTCGAACAAACCGCCAAAGCCGCCGATCTCGGCATCGGCGCCGGCACGCGCTGTGGCGCGAACCATCGGCTTTATGAGCTCGACCAGGCGATTGCCCGCGTCGATATCAACACCCGAATCGGCGTAAGTGAGCCCGTTTTTACGTTCGGCCATGCCCGGTATCCGGAGTATTTCGGGCTGGTTACGTCGGATTCCGCGTCCGCGCAATGGCTCGCAAGGCCACAAGCCTTGTACTATGTAGATAACGACCGGATTAGCCGCCAATGGGCCGGATCTTTCGCGCCGGGAAGCGCCGAGTGAGCATTCCAAACAGTATCCCCAACCTGATCACGCTGGGCCGGATCCTGCTGGTCCCGATCATTGTATGGGCAATCGCTTCCGGCCAGATGGAGTTTGCCTTCGCGGTTTTCATCGTTGCCGGCGTCAGTGACGCCGTCGACGGATTTCTCGCCAAGCGTTTCAACATGACGAGCGAGCTTGGGGCGCTGCTTGATCCTCTTGCCGACAAGGCGCTTCTGGTCTCGATCTACATCGCGCTCGGAATCTGGGGTGCCGTACCGCGGTGGCTCGTCATCCTGGTGGTCTCGCGCGATATCATGATCGTGGCGGCCGTGATTGTGTCATGGTTATTCGACAAGCCGGTTGCGATGAAGCCTTCGATGGTATCGAAGCTCAATACGGTGGCGCAGGTGGCCTTCGCGGCACTGGTACTGGCCTCTCTCGGATTCGACTTCCAGCCAACGCCATACGATCTTGTTTTGATGGGTTTGGTTACGATCTTCACGCTTTCTTCCGTATCGCTCTATCTCGTGGAATGGGTACGGCACATGAGCACGATCTGATTTCCACGGCGTCGGCGCCGGGCTGTTCCGGCATGGAGTATTTTCGCGTGGCAGGCAGCGCTCATCCCCGTCAACTGGCATTTGCCTTGCCGCATGCCGATAGCCTGACCCGCGACAATTTCCTGGCGGGAGAGCCCAACGCGGCCGCCGTCGCGCTGATCGATGCCTGGCCGGAGTGGCCAAGCCGGACCATGCTGCTGGTTGGACCGCAAGGCTCGGGCAAGAGTCACCTTGCCACGATCTGGGCGGAACTTTCCGGCGCCCGCCGCTCCGCCGCTCACGTCCTGACCATCTCCAGTGTCCCCGCGGCGCTCGCGACAGGCGCGCTCGTGGTGGAAGATTTGAGGGCCGGTGGGTTCGATGAGCAAGCGCTGTTTCATCTCTTGAACCTTGCGCGGGAGGAACAGGCATTCGTGCTCATTACGGCGCGCGAAGCCCCATCGACGCTGGAAATCGAGCTGCGCGATCTCCGTTCACGCTTTCGCGCGCTGCCCGCCATTTCCCTCCTCCAACCGGACGATCGGCTGTTGCGTGCGCTGATCGTCAAGTTTTGCACCGATCGTCAACTCCTCATCGATGAAACCGTGGTGAGTTACCTCCTCACCCGAGTCGATCGATCCTATGTTGCAGTACGGCAAGCGGTCGAACTTCTCGACAGCGAAGCCTTGCGGCTCGGCCGGCCGGTGACCCGGGCGCTTGCCGCCGAATTACTGCGCAAAGCCTGAATCATTCCCCGGTCTTGACGCCGCTCCTAGCGGGGACATCATGTTACAGAACGTCAATTCGGCGGCGCACCGGTTGGGTTGCCGTGCGGCTTTGCGTAACGACCTGCCATCGGATCGAGTTCTCATGGAATCTGAACAAGCTATTGTAATTGAAGAGAAAGAAATCGGTGTTCCCGATGTCTTGTCGATTGCCGAAAGCCCCGAGCGCTTTATCAATCGCGAGCTTTCCTGGCTGCATTTCAACCGCCGGGTCCTGGAGGAGTCGGTCAATTCCGGCCATCCCCTGCTCGAGCGCGTGCGGTTCCTGTCGATTTCCGCCAATAACCTTGATGAGTTCTTCATGGTCCGCGTCGCCGGTATCAAGGCACAGGTGCGGGAGGGCATCGCCGAGCGCAGCCCAGACGGACTGACGCCATCAGAACAGCTCGCACTGATCAATGAAAGGGTTTCAAAGCTTGCCAACGATCAGCAGGCGATCTGGCGCGACCTGCGCCATGTTCTGGCCGATGCCGGCATTGCCATGGTCGATGGGCGCGACGTTACCAGAGCCGAGCGGTCCTGGATCGAGGATCATTTCCTCCACAACATCTTTCCGCTTCTGACGCCGCTTGCGATCGATCCGGCCCATCCCTTCCCATTCATCCCGAGCCTCGGCTTTACCATGGCGCTGCAGCTTGCGCGCGTCTCCGACGGCAAGCCGATGAATGCGCTCATTCGCATGCCCGGCAAGATCGATCGGTTCATCCGCATCCCTTCGGGCAAGGACGGCGGCGCGGTGCGGCTGATTACCCTCGAGCAGGCCACCGGGCTGTTCATCGGTCGGCTGTTCCCGGGCTACACCGTCAAGGGTCAGGGGGCCTTCCGCATCATCCGCGACTCCGAAATCGAAATCGAGGAAGAGGCCGAAGATCTGGTGCGCGTTTTCGAGACCGCGCTTAAGCGGAGGCGGCGCGGATCGGTGATCCGCCTCGAGATCGAGGCCAACATGCCGGAGGAACTCCGCGCCTTCGTTCAGCGTGCGCTCGCCACCGCCGACGACGAAGTCCTGCTCGTCGACGGCGTGCTTGCCATGAACGAGCTGTCGCAGCTGACCCGGCTCGACCGGCCCGACCTCGAATTCCCGCCTTACGTCCCGCGCCATCCCGAGCGAGTGCGTGACCATGGCGGCGACATCTTTGCCGCCATCCGGCAGAAGGATCTGATCGTCCATCATCCCTATGAATCCTTCGATGTCGTGGTGCAGTTCCTGCAGCAGGCCGCACGCGATCCCGATGTCGTCGCCATCAAGCAGACGCTCTACCGCACTTCCATCAACTCGCCGATTGTGCGCGCGCTGGCGGAGGCCGCCGAGGCCGGCAAGTCGGTGACCGCGCTGATCGAGCTCAAGGCGCGTTTTGACGAGGAAGCCAATATCCGCTGGGCGCGGGACCTCGAGCGCGCCGGCGTCCAGGTCGTGTACGGTTTCCTCGAGCTGAAGACCCACGCCAAGCTGTCGCTGATCGTGCGCCGTGAGGGCGGCAACCTCACGACCTACGTTCACACCGGCACCGGCAATTACCACCCGGTGACCGCGCGCATCTATACCGACCTCTCCTACTTCACATCTGATCCGATCATCGGCCGCGACGTGGCGCGCGTATTCAATTACATCACCGGCTATGCGGAGCCGATCGACATCGAGAAGATGGCGGTCTCTCCGCTGACGCTGCGCAAGCGCATGATCGAGCATATCCAGGCCGAGACCCATCACGGCCGCCACGGCAGGTCGGGCGCCATCTGGATGAAGATGAACTCGCTTGTCGATCCCGAAATCATCGATGCGTTGTATGAGGCATCGCGCGCCGGCGTCTCGGTCGAACTCGTGGTACGCGGCGTCTGCTGCCTGCGGCCGGGGCTGCCGGGACTTTCCGAGAACATCCGCGTCAAGTCGGTGATCGGCCGCTTCCTCGAGCACGGCCGAATCTACTGCTTTGGCATGGGACAGGGCCTGCCGAACCCCAAAGCAGCTGTGTATATCTCCTCCGCAGACATGATGCCGCGCAACCTCGACCGCCGTGTCGAAGTGCTGTGTCCGCTGCAAAATCCCACGGTGCATCAGCAGGTTCTCGATCAAATCATGGTGGCGAACCTGAAGGACAATGAGCAGAGTTGGCAATTGTTGCCGGATGGATCGTCAACGCGTATGAAGGCCGCGAAAGGCGAGGAGTCTTTCAACTTGCACAACTATTTCATGACGAATCCGAGTCTGTCCGGCCGTGGAAAGTCGCTCAAGGAATCTTCACCGCGCCGCCTCACGCGCCGTACCGAACGTCACCATCCGGCCTAGTGTGGTGGTTCGGAAGTTCTCTTCATTTTTGCTGCGAGTCAGTCAAGAGAACTTCCGAACCAAAACCACATTGGAATCATAGGTTTCTAGTGCCCTTTCGAATCCGAAGTTCGCAGAAGAGCTTGCAGCAAAAATGCAGCGAACTTCGG
>Ga0306926_10003163_pt1 | contig 16969 bp, 8 predicted proteins | sample flu12Cox44000178_FD_203759 | JGI IMG/M metagenome (GOLD analysis project Ga0306926, IMG submission 203759) | Lab enrichment of tropical soil microbial communities from Luquillo Experimental Forest, Puerto Rico - flux8day.12C.oxic.44.000.178 (v2)... | ecosystem: Environmental > Terrestrial > Soil... | reverse complement strand
TCCGGACAGCCGCGAGTTCGCGGATGGCAACGAAATCGTCAAACAAGGTGCCCCGCCGCCGCTAGTGCGCGCCAACACGACGCTCGCGGTGGTGGCAACGAATGCGGCGCTCAGCAAAGTGGAGGCGACTCTGCTCGCGCAGTTCGCCAGTCTGGGGATGGCGCGAGCCATTTACCCGGTCAATACCACCAACGACGGTGACACGGTTTTTGCTCTTTCGCATGGCGAACGCCGCGCGGACATCAACTCGCTGGGCGTGGCTGCCGCCGACGCCGTGGCACAGGGGATTTTGCGTGCCGTCCGGTTGGCCAAAACCCTCGGCGGCGTGCCGGGACTCGGTTGACCACCGTACCGCGGAGGACCGAACCAGGCGATCGCCGGCAGGCATTTCGAGTCCGGCGGGGATTTCGAGTGGCTGACCCGCGAAAGCCGACGTGATCCCGACGCCCGGCCCAATAGCGCCCGGTTGCCTGCTGCGCTCTCCGATACCGCGCCCCTCAACCAGCCCCGCAGCACGCTTCTCATCAGACACCATACTTACTGGGGCTTGTACGCGATCGCGTCAATTTCCACCCGGATGTTGGGGATTACGAAGGCGGTGACCACCGTGCTGCGCGCGGGCTTGGCCTCGCCGAAGAACTCCGCGTAGACGGTGTTCATGGCGGCGAAATCCCTACCCTCGGCCAAGAAGACGGTGCATTTGACGACGTCGGCAAGACTCGCCCCGCAGCCTTCGAGAATGCCCTTTACGTTGTTCAGCACCTGCCGGGTTTCGTGTGCCACGTCACCGGGTTGAGGAGGTACCTGGCCGGAAACGAAGATAAAATCTCCCGCGCGCACCGCCGGCGAATAGGGCCCGCGCGGCGCGGGCGCTCCGGGAGGATGAATTCGCTCGATCATGCCTTTCAATGTCCTTCCGCTTCGAGGTACCGTTCGGCTTCCAGGGCCGCCATGCAACCCGCGCCGGAAGCGGTGACGGCTTGACGGTAGAGGCGGTCCTGCACGTCACCGGCATGAAACACTCCGGCGACGTTGGTACGCGCGCCACCTTGGGAAATAATGTACCCCTCGGCATCCGTTTGGATCTGGCCGTGGAAAACCGCCGTGTTGGGAATGTGTCCGATGGCCACGAAGAAACCGTCCACTGGTTCGTCCCAGGTCTGGCCGGTTTTCAGATTGCGCAGGCGCGCCCCGGTGACCAGGTTTTGTGAAACGTCGTAGATTTCCTCTACTACGGTGTTGGTCACGAATTTGATCTTGGGATTTTGACGCGCGCGGTCTAGCATGATCTTGGACGCCCGGAACTCCTCGCGCCGGTGGACCAGCAGAACCTCCCGTCCGAAGCGCGTCAAGAAGGTGGCTTCCTCCATCGCCGAATCGCCCCCGCCGATGACCATGATCTTTTTCTCACGGTAGAAGAAGCCGTCGCAGGTCGCGCAGGAGCTCACGCCGTGGCCGATCAACTTTTGCTCGGAGGGGAGGCCCAGCCAGCGCGCTGCGGCGCCCGAAGCCACAATCACCGTGCGGGCCTCGACCCAGTCGCCTTCCACACTCAGGCGAAACGGCCGCTTCGACAGATGGGCTTCGAGCACGTTGCCATGCACGTAGTCGGCACCAAAATTCTGCGCCTGTTTCCTCATGTTCTCGATCAGGTCGGGCCCGTTGATGCCTTCAGGAAAACCCGGAAAGTTCTCAACTAAGGTGGTTAAGGAAAGCTGTCCTCCGGCTTCGTGGCCGCTCACGACCAGAGGCTTCAAATTGGCGCGCGCGGCATAGATTGCCGCCGTATTACCAGCGCAGCCGGACCCAATGATGACGACATTACGCATGGAATTCCTCAATGTAACAGAATCCGGGCGGCGCAGGCCTCCTTTTTGGTGGCCCTGCGCGATCCGTCGAGAAGAACCGCCGCCGCGGCCGAACGGCGGGGGAAAACGTTTCGGGGAATGTTTTTCAGTGACATTCGCGGTGAGTGCTTGCCGACGGATTCGAAACGGCCGTCGGCACCCCTTATCCGATCGGTACCTCACCACACGAATTCGTGCGATCGGGGCCTGAAACGCAGCCCCGGCTATGCTCACTACTCAGGTAAGGAGCAGAGGCCGATATGGATCATGGAAGCATCAGCCGGCAACGAGCCCAATGCCACCCACCCTCGTTTCATCCCCGCTCTGTTCACAGGAGCGTTCGGCTGCACGGCGAACGGCCGGCCGGCACGCCGATTCCTCGAACATTCGTCAACCGCTCGTTCAATCCTCCCCAAGCACTCACCTCCGTTGTGTTGGGCTCGTGCAGTTGACCGCGATCGTCGCCGGTAGCGGCGAGGGGCGCCTGTATCGCGTTGGCGGTCGAGGCGTGTCTGCCGGCCGCCGTCGGCGAGGCGGGCAATCTCTGCGTTCTCGGCTTCCTCGGTGGCCGCACCGGGCGCCAACTCCACCTCGGCCGCCCAGTGAGCGAGGCCGCGCGGCGCTCCGGCGCTTGCTCGTTCCTAAGGCTGGTCGCAACGATGGAGCCGAGAACGCAGAGATTTTGAGCAGGTAAGCCGATTGCGCAGTCCATCTCGAAACCCCGAAGATGCAACCCTCGGTGGCGATTTTGGGAGGCGGAGTCCCAGCTCTGAGCGCGGCTCACGAACTTTGCCGAGCGCCTTTAGGGTTCGCGTCTAGGAACGCAAACCCGGGTTTGCGGCAAAAAGCTCACAGCATTCCCCTGGCCCAGCCGGGCTTGGGCGGCCGCGCCGACCCTTTGGCGGCGCCACGGATTGCGCTTTTTGCCGGGATTTTACCAACGCGTTATCGACACGATGTCGGCGGACACCTTACGGCGCCAACGGGATTCGACAACCTCATCCATCGCCAGCCGCATTCTTGGGTCATCCGCAAGCGGATCGGAAACGAACCGGTGACGTTGATCGCCCGTGTCGCGAGGAGAAAGCGGCTGCCGAAGGGGGTTATAATCTTACGCCGACCGGACGGCGCACCAGCGAGCCGAAGACGCCACTTCCCACAATCAAGAGAAGGGTCACGGAGTCAAACGGCTACAGGCACTCGGCGATTTCTTTCTCATCGATCGTCCCGGATTTGATCAGCTTCCAGGACGGCTCAGTGACATCGACGGTGGTGGCACCCGCACCGGAGCAGACGCCGCCGTCGATCACCAAGTCCACGCGTCCATCCATGACGCCGAAGACTTCGATGCCACTGCGGCAAGTGGGGTGGCCAGAAATGTTGGCGCTGGTCGCGACGAGGGGCTGGTTCAACAGCGCGATCAAATCGTTGGCGATTCTAGAGCGGGGCTGGCGCAGCGCAAGCCGGCCTGTGTTGCCGGTCACTTTGAGCGGCACTTTGGCCGAAGCGGGGACGATGATGGTGAGCGGACCCGGCCAGAAGCGGCGGGCAAGAATGAAGAACCGGTTGCTGAGCTCGCTCGCCAGATCTTCGGCCATGACGATGTCGTTGACTAATAGCGGCAGCGAGCGGTGCGCCTCGCGGCCTTTGGCGCGGAACACGCGGACCACCGCTCCCAGGTTGAAGGGGTCGGCGACCAGCGTATAGAGGGCGTCGGTGGGGAGCGCAACAACGCGACCGCGGCGCACCGCTGCCGCAGCCCGCTCAAGCACTTCCGGCGGCGGACTGTCGGGATTGACTTCCACCAGGTCGGTTGCCATGAGATTTCTCGATTCTCACCGGGAGCCGATGGCTTCGGCAACGTCCACGGCCAATTGGTAGCGGCCGAAAGGCGCGCTCAGCTGGACGCCCTCGACCAGTGGGCGGACACGCCGGACCATTTCGCGGGCGATGGCCACGCCTTCTTCGCGGGCTTTGTCGCCGCTATCCGCGATGCGCATGCGGTCCAGGAATGGCTCGGGCACCGGCACGCGCAGTTCATTGACCATGAACTCGGCGTTGCGGAAGCTGGTGAGCGGCCAGATACCGCAGATTACCGGGATTTTGAGGGTTTCGATGCGACGGAGAAAATTCTCCAGCAGGTCGAGATCAAAGACCGGCTGCGTCACGACATACTCGGCGCCGGCCTCGACCTTCCACCGTAACCGGCGCAGTTCCTCTTCCGGGTTCACCGCGCCGGGATTGGCGCCGACGCCGATCAAAAAGCGGGTCTGTGACCCAATCGGGTTGCCGCCGATATCGAGGCCGTGGTTCAGGTTGTTAACGATGTTCACGAGGCCGATCGAATCGACGTCGAAGACCGCCGTGGCGTCAGGGTAGGTCCCCATGCGCGGCGGATCGCCGGTGATGCAGATGAGATTGTGAATTCCCACAGCGAACGCTCCAAGCAGCTCGGACTGGATGCCGAGGATGTTGCGGTCGCGGCAGCAGAAGTGATTGACAGCCTCGATGCCGGCCTGCTGCTGGATGAGCTGGCAGGTGACCTGAGAGCTCATGCGGGTGCTGGCGCGGGGACCGTCGGGCACGTTGATGCAGTCGATGCCAGCTTGGAGGCAGAGGCGCGCGCCGGCGATCTCGCGCGAGGCATCGACGCCGCGCGGAGGCAGAATCTCAACCAACGCGACGAATTGCCGGGCGGCCAGCTTGGCGCCGAGCTTGGATTTTTCCGCCATTGGCACGGCGGGCATGGCCTGGGCGTTGGCTGCGGGCTCCTCCACGCTGATGGTCAGGGCTTTCTGTTGCGGCTGCAGCGAGCGGGTTTCTGAAGCGATGAGCTTGATGTGTTCCGGCGTGGTGCCGCAGCAGCCGCCCACGATCCTCACGCCAGCCCACAGCATGCGGCGCGCGTACTGGGCCATGTACTCGGGCGACGACAGATAGATGTTCCGACCTTCGACCGACGTGGGAAGCCCGGCATTCGGCATGGCGGAGAGCGGCTTGGAGGAATAATGGACCATCTGCTCGACGGTCTCGAGCATGGCACGAGGACCAACCGAACAGTTGAGGCCTAGCACGTCCACCGGCCAAGCGTCCATCTGGCGGGTGAAGGCCTCGACGGAGGCGCCGCCGTGGAGCCGGCCATCATCATCAATGGTGACTTGCGCGATGAGGACGGGATCGGGGCCGCCGGTTTCCCGGGCTGCGTAGACGGCCTCACGGAGTTCGTTTAAATCGCCAAAGGTCTCGAAGATGACCAGATCGATGCCGGCGCCGAACAGGGCCTCAAGTTGTTCGCGGAAAAATGTGCGAGCTTCGGCGAAGGAAGTCGGACCCAGCGGCTCGATGCGCAGCCCGAGCGGACCGACGGCGGCGGCCACGAAAGCGCTGCCCTGTGTGCCTTCGCGAGCGAGGCGCACCCCTGCTTCGTTAATGGCTTTCAATTTTTCGGCCAGGCCGAAACCGGCCAGGCGCGCGCGGTTGGCGCCGAAGGTGTTGGTCTCGATCAGGTGGGCTCCGGCTTTGACGTACTCCTGATGGATCTGACGGACCATGTCGGGCGCCGACAGGTTCAATTCGTCAAAACAGCGGTTGATGAATGCTCCGCGCGCGTAGAGCATGGTACCCAGCGCACCGTCGGCCACCAAGACCTGGCGCGACAACTGGTCGCGGAATTCCAGAGCGCGGCTTTTCAAAGCAGTCTGCATGGAGGCTCACCCGGTCCGACAGACCGATGATACTTGTGATTCTAGCGCAGCGCTCGAGGTCGAGCGATTCCGGAGCGCGGAGCAGTACTACGGCTGAACCGGCTAGGCTTTTGTGGATCGGGTCGACCGCGTCCTTGCTGAGGGCGTCAAGGGGTCTCATCAACAAAGACTGCTCACGAGCTCGGAGGCGCATGCACCCGGTTTGGAGGCCCGGAGCCGGGCCTACGGCCGCGCCCTGGGAAGAACCAACCGGTGAACCAGCAGCTTGCTCATGGAAGCGCAAGGACAGCGGGGGCAGCGGGCGGGCTGGCCGCCTGCGCCTGTCCTGCGAGAGACGCCCACGGGCCGGGACCCCCCGGGGCCGAGGCGGTTTCGCCCATCCGGCGGACTGCACGCAGCAGGTCCAGCGCTTCGGGTAGCGCAAACTGCTCGCCCAAGAACGCGGAAATAAAGCGGCCGCCTCGAATTTCGCCGCGGGATTCCAGCCGCCGCAATACCCCTAGCAGATCACGCCACACCGGCGCCAACGGCTCCCGGTATGCGGCGTCCCGGAAAATCACACCCCAGCGGAGCAGAAGTTGATGCGCGAAGGCCTCCGTGTGGTTCTCATGGGGAACTTCGGTGTGGCGCAGTAGCGTCCAGCGGCCGGGAGCGTGGCGCGGCCGCGCCGCGCGACCACGGCCCTCCCCGCGACGACGTTTAGGATCGAGCAAGGCGCGCAGGTTCTCGAAACCATCGGCGGTGACCAAGCCGGCGGCCACCAATTCCCAGAGCGCTTCTTCGATTTCACTGGCGAGCCGGCCGGTGGCACGGGTCAGGTCGGCAAAAAAGGACGCGCCGCGAGTCTCCAGCACGGCCAGCGTCTCCCGCGCCGGGTGTGAGAGCGACTCTTTGGGCTGTGGTTGTGGTGTGGCCAACAGCCAGGAAGCGTCGTCGCGCAGGAAGATAGCAAGTGGCGCTACGCGAGTGGGGCGAACCCGCCGGGCGTCGTCACTATCGCGCTCAAAGGCGGGGTGAGGAGAGAGGCGTCCCCAGCTCACCTCACCGGCCAGGCAGAGATGGTCGAGATATTCGGGCTTGTATTGTGCTATGCGACGCGGCAGGACCTCCGATTCCCAGGCGGCCGCCGCGAACTCGCTGCCCTGCAACTGCCGGATAATCTCTAGCGTGCCGTCGAGCCCGTGCAGCTGCTGCCCTGGCGCCAGATGCTGCCAGCGGTTCAGGAACGCAAAGAATTCGGCGGTGGTGACCGGCTCGATTTCGCGGCGAAGCCGGCCGACCGTCAGCCGGTGGATGCGGGCCAACAAACGTCGATGGCACCATTCGAGCTCCGCGCCCCCGGTAAATTGCCCACGTAGGATCTGTCCTTCCGCTTCGAGCTGCGCGAGCGCCTGGTCCACCAATTCGCGCGGTATCGCCAGGTCAGCGGACAACTGGGAGGCGCGGCGCGGGCCGGAACATTCAAACCAGCCGCGCAGGATTTCGGCCACGCAAGCTTCGACGTTCTGGGGAATCGGACGGGTCGAGGGAGGTGCGGCGATCGGCGGACGCATCGCCGCAGTGGGATGGACTCGGAGCACCAAATTCAGCCGCTCGGCGGGGACCCAGAAATCGCGATCGTCAATGGTCAGAGTCGTCGCGCGGCGGGATTCCACCAGCGTTAAAAAGAACTCCCCGCTTTCGGGGGCACAAGCCAGGAGGCTGAGGCCACATAAGGCTTCGTGCAGCTCGTCGGCGTCGCGGATCGGCGGCCAAGCCTCGGCGGCGACTTGGGCGATGGCCTGCGGGTCCAAGGCTCCGGCACCATCGGCATGGTCCGCACGGAGCGTGCTGCGCATTTGCACGGCGCGGGCACGCCGCTCTTCGAGCGGGGCATCGTCCAGGAAGGCGTAGGGATTGGCGTTCAGGATCTCATGCGAGAACGGGGACGGCTCGGCGGTGTCGATGGCGCAGGTCTGGATCCGGCCATTGCCGAGGGCGATGAGCAGACTCCGGAGACCGTCCAGATCCATCGCTTCGTTCAGGCAGTTGTCGATCGTCTCTTTGACCAAAGGATGGTTGGGGATGCGGATCTCGCCCTGGAGATTTTCGGCGCACGCGGCCTGATCGGGGAAAACGGCCGCCATCAGGTCGTCGGCGCGCATGCGCTGGATGGGCGGCGGCACCTTGCGTCCTCCAGAGAAACGGGGGATGGCCAGCGCCCGGCTGGCATTCCACCGCCAGCGCGCGGTAAACATGGGGGCGGCCAGCAGGGCTTGGACCAGCACGTTTTCCACCGTATCCGGGTACAGAAACTCGAAGACGATCTCGAGCGGAAACGAGTGCTGCTCGCCGAGTGAAATGCAGATCCCGTTATCGGTGGCCGCGGCTTGCAACTCGAAGTTGAAGGAGCGGCAGAAGCGCTTGCGCAACGCCAAACCCCACGCTCGGTTGATGCGGGCGCCAAACGGCGCGTGCAGCACCAACTGCATGCCACCGCCTTCATCGAAGAAGCGCTCGGCGATGATCCGCTCGGCCGAGGGGATCCCACCTAGGGCGGCCCGGCCGGCCACCACGTACTCGATGGCCTGAGCGGCGCCGCGGCGATCCAGCCCGCATTCCTGCTCGAGCCATTCCGCGCTTGGGCGCTGGGCGATCTCTTCTCGGAGGTTGGCCATGGCGCGCGACAACTCGAGTGTGCGTCCGGGCGCTTCGCCCGTCCAGAATGGAATCGAGGGTGCTGCGCCGTGAGCGTCTTCCACGCGCACGCGTCCGGATTCCACCCTTCGAATCCGCCAGGAGGTCGTGCCGAGCAGAAAGACATCGCCGACCATGCTCTCCACCGCGAAATCCTCGTCGACGGAGCCGACCGTGGCTCCCTCCGGCTCGGCCACGACCAGATATTGAGCGGTATCCGGGATCGCACCGCCGGAAGTGATGGCCGTCAAGCGCGCTCCACGACGGGCGTGCAGCCGCCGGTTCACGGCGTCCCGGTGAAGGTAAGCTCCGGCGCGGCCACGCCCGGTCGCAATGCCTTCGGAAAGCGTTTCCAAGACCGCGTCGAAGCTTTCCCGTGTCAGCGATCGATACGGCCAGGCCCGGCGTATCAGGGCGAACAGATCGTCCTCGCCGAAGTCCTCGGCCGCGCAGCAGGCGGTCATCTGTTGCGCCAGGATGTCCAAGGCATTGAGCGGAATCTCGAGCCGATCCAGGTCGCCAGCGTGGATGGCCCGCACCAGCGCCGCGCATTCGATCAGCTCATCGCGCGTGGTGGCGAACAAGCGGCCTTTCGGCAACGCGCCGACCCAGTGCCCGGCGCGTCCGACGCGCTGCAGGGCGACGGCGATCGAGCGCGGCGAGCCGATCTGGCACACCAGGTCGACGGTGCCAATATCGATGCCCAGCTCGAGCGAGGCAGTAGCCACCACGGCGCGCAGCTCACCGCTTTTCAGGAGCTTTTCTGCGTTGAGACGCAGGGCGCGGGAAAGACTGCCGTGGTGCGGCAGTACGGCATTGTCGCCCAGCCGTTCGGCGAGATTGTGAGCTACACGCTCGGCCAGACGGCGGGTATTGACGAACACCAGCGTGGTGCGGTTTGCCTGGATCAATTGCGTCACACGATCGTAAATTTCGCCCCACATCTCATTGGTAGCGACAGGCCCGAGTTCATCGCCGGGCACTTCCACCGCAAGCTCCATCTGGCGGCGATGTCCGACGTGGATAACCTGCGCGCGGTCGCTCAGGAAGGCGGCGACGTCTTCGAGCGGTTTCACTGTGGCCGAAAGACCGATCCGCTGGGGCTTCGATCCACCGTGCTGTTCCACCAGGTGGTCGAGGCGGGCGAGCGAGAGCGCGAGGTGCGAGCCGCGCTTGTCATCTGCCACCGCGTGGATCTCGTCGACGATGAGGGTGCTCACGTTGGCCAGCATTTCGCGCGGCTTGGCGGCCGTGAGCAGGATGAACAATGATTCCGGCGTCGTAACCAGGATGTGCGGCCGCTCGCGCGTCATCTGCTGCCGCTCCCATTGCGGCGTATCGCCGGTGCGTAGCGCCGTTCGCATCGGTGCGAGCGTCACGCCGCGCTCGACCCCTAGTTGGGCGATCTCCCGGAGCGGGATTTCGAGATTTTTGTGGACGTCGTTGCTGAGCGCCTTCAGAGGTGAGACATAGACCACCTGGGTTTGGTCGGGCAGGGGGCCGAGGCGGGCGCGCCGGACCAGATCGTCAATACAAAGCAGGAACGCGGCCAGGGTCTTGCCCGAGCCGGTGGGAGCCGAGATCAGTACGTCGTGTCCTTCCCGGATGACCGGCCAGCCACGGAGTTGCGGTTCCGTGGCCGCGGCAAAACGGCTGCTGAACCATTCGGCAACGAGGGGGTCAAATCCGGAGAGCACGCTTCCTATTTTAGTTGTTCGCCCCGTGATAGGCGTCGCTTCCGTTGGGAGCTGCGCCATGGTCAGAGTCGAGCGCCGCGCGCACACTGTAGATCCGGTCGGCAGCCCGGTTACGGCTACTTGCCCGGACGACGGCCTCGGCGGGTCTGTTTTGACGAAAGCTGTGGGCCCGAGTCGCAGCCGAGATCCTCGGGTAGGTGAATTCCACCACGTCCAACACCTCTGTATAGTGGGTCACTGCTTTGGCGGCCCGCGACCCGGCGCGGTTTTTGCGTTGGTCATCGGGCAAGGTTTGCGCTTAGGCGGGTCGCAACACCTCTGAACAGCACCCCAAATCAACGCCACCACTTATAACACTCGGGTCGAGTGTAATCGAGGCCACTTGGGAGTGCCATTTCGCTCGACTGGATCGGGAAAATAGTTTTTTATTTCCTTTATTTCGATCGCTTTCGTGTTCCTATGCGAAAATGTATAAAGCTTCACTTTTCTGTGCAGTTTTATGTTGACTGATGTTACAGTGTAAGTCAAAATCCCCGTAACTATGTTGCCTGGTAACAACCGTTCTGTCGGCGAACGGGACTCCCCCGCGGCCCCAAGAGCTTTGCCAAAGCCCCTGTCGACTCGTATAGGCAAGTACGAAGTAGAGGCTGAAATTGGGTCCTCCAGCGGTGGCCGTGTCCGGGTTTTTCGGGCTTTAGATCGGGATACCGGGCGGCCGGTGACGCTGAAATTGCTGGCCGACGTAACGGACAAGCGGCGGGGCGATAGGTTTCGCCGGGAGGTCGCGTGTGTCGCTAAGCTCCGCCATCCCAACGTAGTAGCGGTTTATGAACTGGGCGAGCATGTGGGTTTACCTTTTGCCGCCATTGAGCATTTGGGTGACCATGACTTGTCGGCCGCGATTCGCAGCCAGCAGCAGCTCACGCTCCTTCAGAAACTGCTGACTGTGAGCCAGGTGGTGGACGGTGTTCGGGCGGTCCATCGTTGTGGCCTCGCGCACCTGGGCCTGAGGCCCTCGGCGATCGCGCTCGATAGTGACGGCTCGGCGACAATTCACGAGTTCGGCGTGGTCCGCCTTAGCGGCGGCGACCGCGATGATGTCGGCCGCTACGCGGCTCCGGAAGAATTCACTACGGGTTTTGTGGCCGATTCGTTGTGCGATGTGTTCGCGTTCGGCGTGGTTTGTTATGAGTTTCTGACCGGAGGCCACCCTTTCCGGGGGGACGGCGCCAGCGCCAGCGAAACCATGATCAGCATTCTGCACCGCGAACCATCGTCCCTGCGTGACTTGGTACCGGAATGCCCCGAGGCGTTGGAGCGGTTGGTCCACCGTTCGCTCGAGAAGCGCCGGGAGCTGCGTTACCAGAATTTTGACGATATCCGGGACGAAACCGCGCTGATTGTTCAGGAAGTGAAGCGTTCCCAGGCCAATACGCTGTGGACGGATTCCCGCCGGATGGTCGGCGAACCGGAATCGGACAAGCCCCAACGCGTGACTCGCGAGCCCCTACAGTTTCCCTCCGATCACGACAGCGGCCAACCCATGGGCACCGAGCTTCGCGGTTTGCTCCAAACCCGGACGGCCCGTTCCCGCGTCGAAGGCCTGTGGCGGCGGGCCGATGAGGAAGCCTCGGCACGCCGGTTCAGCCGTGCCGTCGAAATTCTCCGATCGGCGCTACAACTCGACGCCGACAATCCGGAAACCCGGGATCGGCTGGACCGGATGACCGAGCAGCTAGAGCAAGTCGAGCGGGCCGCGCAGTTGGTGGCCGAGGCCCAGTCTCTCGTCGATAATCAGTCGTTCAACGAAGCGCACGACAAAGTTCTCGAAGCGCTCGAACGGGATTCGCAGAGTGCCGAAGCCAACCAGCTGCTAACGGTCATCACGGGTGCGATCGAACGCCGGGAGCGGGAGGCCAAAGTCGAGAAGGAGTTGGAAAAAGCTAAGTCCTTGCTCCTCCTAGAATCCTTCGAACCCGCGCTGGCCATTCTGGCCGCATTGCGTGCGGAAAGCCCCGACCCCTGGCTTATCGACCAGTGGATTGCCCATGTGCAGGCCCAGCAGAGGGAGTCGCACCGGCAATCCCGTGTCCAGGACGTGGCGCGCGAGACGGAGGCTCTACTGGCCCAGCAACGATATTCCGACGCAGCTGCGCTGTTGGACGCCGCAGACAGGGAGTTCCCGGATGCTTGGCTGCTGACGGATTTACGGACTCGGACCAGGGAAGCTCTGGAAAACTCGGAAACGATCTCGAAGGTCTTGGCGCAGTCTGTCCAACTGCGGCAGGACGAACAGTTCGAGGAGGCCCTTGGGGTTCTGGATGCAGCATTGAGAACCTATCCCGCTGAAACCGCATTGGTCGCGGCGCGGCGCGAGTTGGAATCTCAGCAGCAGAACTCAAAACAGGCGGCCGCGGTTCGCCAAGCGCTGGATGAAGTCCAATGGCTACTCGATCAGGACCGTCCCGATCTGGCCGTCCGGTTCCTCCGGGAGCGGTCAACTGTTGCGGCAAACGACCCACGGCTCGCTTCCCGGCTCGATGATATCGAAAAGTCTCTGCCGGAATGGGAGCAGCGGCGCTTCTTGCACGTAATCCAGGACTATTGCTTGAGCCGCGTTGCGGCCTTGGAGCAACTGGAGCAATGGCCGGTGGCGCTCACGGTGCTCGACGAAGCCCTGGTGGCTTGTCCCGCCTCGGGAGAGATGATGGAGGCGGCCGAACGGCTGCGGCGGCGGCTCCAAGATCAGGAAAAGCGAAAAAAGGTGGCGCGCCGCGTGGAGGCGATCGAGCAGAAGATCGCCGCCAAGGCTTGGACGGATGCGCTCTCGTTGATTGAATCGGCCCACAAGGATTTCCCCGGCGAACCGCAGTTGGAGGCGCTGACGGAAAAAGTTCACCAAGCCAGGCGCCGTGCCGATCTGGACACCACCGTGAGCGAGGTGCGGCTGCACCTCACCGAAGGGGAGACTGACCAAGCCGACCAGGTCCTTCGCAAGGCGATGAAGTCCCGGACGTCAGAACCAACTCTGCTGGCGCTCCAGGACGAATTGTCCGCTTCCAAGAAGTATCGGGACGAGTGGCGAAAGGCCCAGGTCCTGGTCGGCCGGCGCCAATTCGCAGAGGCTGAGCAGATGCTGGTTCGGCTCGTAGCCCCGGACCGGCCTGAGGTTCGGATCCTCCTGGACATGGTGCGGGAAGCGCGCAGCGCCAGCGACGAAAAGGATTTTTACAAGCGCCGCCGCGAGGAAGCTCTCCGCCTGTTGCAACAAGGGAGCCGAGAACAGGCAGTGGAACTGCTGCACAAGCTGCTGGTGCTCTATCCCGAGGACCCGGTCCTGGAGAAAGACCTCCAGTCGGTTCATTCAGGCGACGTCGATGAGCGGCGTCCCCTCGAGCAGGAGCGGCGTCCCCTCCTCGAGCAGGAGCGACGTTCTGTCGAGCAGGAGCGGCGTCCCCTCGAGCAGGAGCGACGTTCTGTCGAGCAGGAGCGGCGTTCCCTCGAGCAGGAGCGACGTATCCTCGAGCTAGAGCGGCGTTCCCTCGAGCAAGAGCGGCGTTCCGTCGAGCCGGAGCGGCGTTCCGTCGAGCCGGAGCGGCGTTCTGTTCCGCACGAGCGGCGTTCCGTTGAACCCGAACGGCGGCCAATAGAACCCGAACGGCGGCCGATAGAACCCGAACGGCGACCGATAGAACCCGAACGGCGCACCGTGGAGCCTGAGCGGCGGGGTGTCGAACAAGAGTGGCTGCCAGCCGAGAACTCAGCCATTGATGTGACTTTCGTGGCGGTTCCAGAGCCCAGCGAGGCGCGACCTTTTGGTGATCTCGTGCCGAACCTGGTGTGGCCGGCTCCTGTCGCCCGAAAACTCGTTGTGGTCGTCGGGTTGTCCTTGGCCGGTGTGGCCGGCATCGCGCTCTGGACCGTTTCCTCATGGCGTGCTCCAACGGAAGCGGCTACGCGAGCCCCTGCCGCCGCCCACCCTGCCGACACGCAGGTGGCCAAAGCGGCTCTTCCCTCCGCCTTCGACGAAGCTCCCAAACCTTCTCCGTCGGGTCCGAGACGCTCCGAGCGTTTGCCGGAGCGCCCGCTAGACCCCCTTTCCTCGCCCCAGTTTGCGGAGTCGCCCCCCTTGCGCCGCGCCTTTGTTCCGCCACCATCCCGCCCAGCTGACTCGGGTGGTCCGCCAACCTCGATCCCGGTTCCGCCGGGCCTTGCTCCGGCCAGTGGGGGCGACGGCGTTCAGGCGCTCGTCGAAGCTGTTTCCCGACGCGCATCACCGACCGCTCCGGTCGCTCAACCGGTCGAGGTAACCATCGCGCCGCCAGAGCCCGCACGGGTAGGTGGCCAGTCTCAGGTAGTACGGAGAATCAGCTCTCCACCCCCGGTCTATCCCGCCTTTGCCAAAGAACAGCACGTATCCGGCGCAGTGGCTTTGGAGGCCACGGTGGATAAGCAGGGCGCGGTCACGCAGGTCAACGCGCTGCGCGGGCACCCGTACCTGGTTCGGGCGGCAAAAGACGCCGTTCTCAAATGGCGGTACCAACCGGCGATGCTTAACGGCCAGCCGATCGAGGCCAAGGTCACGATCACGATTAATTTCGAGACCAAGTAGGCCCCGACAGTTTCATCCCGGGCCAGCCCAGTTTTTTGAGCCCGCTCGCAGCGAAGGTTTCTCCGGTCGCGGTCCCCCCTTCTTGCCCGGGTTTGTGGGTGTGTGCTCCTCCAGAGCCTTTGCGCGCATCGGCCCGGTTCATCCCGATCCGCAAGATATGGCTCCCAATTCATTCAATAGCTGGTCAGCAGTGGTTCCTACGAACCGGGCGTTCATCCGCGTGGCACCGCCTGCTCGAGTGACGCCAAACAATGGCCAGGTTTAGCCGGAGCCGGTTACGGTCCGTCTATGCTCATGTCATTAACGGAAAACGCCGGTGTGGCCTAGCGAATACCGGCCGGGCTGCGGATAAACGCACAGCCCGTGGGGGCCGTGGCCGACCGGAATGCGTGCCAGCAAATGGCCGTTACTGGTGTCGATAGCGTAAACTTCTGAGTTGTAGCGGCCGGAAAGCCACAATACCTTCCCATCGGCCGAGACGCCGCCCATATCGGGGCTGCCGCCTCCCGGCAGTTGCCACTTGCCGATCAGTGCGCGCTTCGCCAAGTCGATTTGCGAAATGCTGCCTTCTTCGCGGTTGGAGACGTAGAGCACGCGCGAATCTCGGCTCACATACAGGCCGTGCGCGCCCTTCCCCGTGGGCAGGAACCCGATCTGCTGGAACTTGTCGCCGTCGATCAGGTGTACACCGTTGGCGTGCATATCTGCCACGTAGAAGACCTTGCCATCCGGTGACGCCTTGACATCCTGCGGCATCCCGGCCGGGAATATCGCCAGCCGTGCCAAATACTTCTGTTCCGCGACGTCCACTTTGATTACCGCCTCGCCGAATTCGCAGCTCGCGATGAGATAGCGGCCGTCGGCGGAAAAATCCATGTGATCGATGCCCTTGCACGGCACCCACAGCTCATGGGCCAACTTCATGCTCTCTGCGTGGTAAAATTCCAGCCGCTCGCGCTGCTCGGCGACGACGACGGCGTATTGGCCGTCGGGCGTGTAGTACATGTTGTAGGGATCGCGCACGCGAACGCTTCCGAGCGGCTTGCCGGTCTGGGGGTCGATGCGAGTCAGGCTGTTGCCCTTGTCGTTAAGCACCCACAGCGTCTTCAGGTCCCAGGACGGCGTGACGTGCTGCGGCAGCCGGCCTACGCGAAAGTGGCCAATTACTTTGTAAGTGGCCGGGTCGATGACGTCTACCGTATTGCTCTCGGTGTTGGGGACATAGACCCGGGCCGGGAAGCCGCGCACCACGGGGCTCAGCGCGCCCGGCCGGTCGGCGGCGTAGATGTCTTTGGGATCCAGAACAGGCGGCATGCCCGGTAAGGGCCCTTGAGCCGGTGCGGCGATGGCGAACGCGAACAGGAGTGCTAGTCTCATCTCTGCGAAGCCGCGATGGCCTGGTCGAGATCCCAGAGAATATCCTCGATGTCCTCGATGCCCACCGAAATTCGGACCAAGTCCTTGGTCACTCCAGCTTCCAGTTGCTGGTCATCGCTGAGTTGCTGGTGCGTGGTCGAAGCCGGATGAATGATCAGGCTCTTGGCGTCGCCCAGATTGGCCAGATGCGAGAACAGTTGCACGCTGTCGATCAGCTTGCGACCGGCCTCCAAGCCACCCTTGATCCCAAACGTGACGATCGATCCGCATCCGTTGGGCAAATACTTCTGCGCCAGCTTGTAATACGGGCTGGATTTCAATCCCGGAAATTTCACCCACGACACGGCGTTGTGTTTCGAAAGCCATTCCGCTGCCGCCAGCGCGTTGCGGCTGTGCTGCTCCATGCGGAACTTCAGGGTTTCGATACCCTGGAGAAACAGGAACGAGTTGAAGGGGCTGAGGCACGGCCCGAAGTCGCGCAAGCCCTCCACGCGCGCCTTGATGATGAACGCCAGGTTCCCGAATGTCTCGGCAAACTTCATTCCGTGATAGCCGGGGCTCGGCTGGGTGATGGCGGAAAACTTGTTGCTCCACGCGAACTTACCACTGTCGACGATGATGCCGCCGATCGAGGTCCCATGGCCACCCAGGAACTTGGTGGCCGAGTGCACCACGATATCGGCGCCGTACTCGATCGGTCGGCAAAGGTATGGGGAGGCCATGGTGTTATCGATGACCAGAGGCACCCCGGCTTCGTGCGCGATCGCCGCCACCCGCTCGATATCGAGCACGTTCATCCGGGGGTTGGCGATCGTCTCGCCGTAAAGCGCTCGCGTCTTGGGCGTAAGCACCTTACGGAAATTTTCCGGATCGTCCGGCTCCACGAATTTGACATCGATGCCGATGCGACGGAAGCTCACATCGAACTGTGTATAAGTGCCGCCGTAGAGCGTGCTTGCCGCGACTACTTCCTCGCCCTGGCCGACGAGGCTCGAAATCGCCAAAAACTGCGCCGACTGGCCACTCGATGTGGCCAAACCGGCGATACCGCCTTCG
>Ga0306926_10003158_pt1 | contig 16980 bp, 15 predicted proteins | sample flu12Cox44000178_FD_203759 | JGI IMG/M metagenome (GOLD analysis project Ga0306926, IMG submission 203759) | Lab enrichment of tropical soil microbial communities from Luquillo Experimental Forest, Puerto Rico - flux8day.12C.oxic.44.000.178 (v2)... | ecosystem: Environmental > Terrestrial >... | reverse complement strand
CCGTTCGACATCTTCCAGAAGATCTCGCCGTCGGTCTGCTTCTGGACCGCATCGGACGTCCAGTTCGCCGGCTTCGGCGGAGGCAGCGCCGCGGCGGCCGGGCCGTCGCCCTTGCCTCCGGGACCGTGACAGGAGACGCAGTTCGTCTCGACCGCCTTCTTCGCATTGCCGACGCCCTTGACCGGATTCTTCGTCGCCTTCGCATCGGGCGGCGCCACCCACGGCCCCTGGGCCGATACCACCGCCGCGCCGGCCGACACGCCGAGGATGATCGCGGCCACGGCGACGCTGAGCGACTTCTCGAACGCGCTCATGAAGCCTCCTCTCGTACGATCGTGACGATCTTCACAAAATCGAACCCATTTAACACTCCTCCGACGAAAGAGGTCAAGGAGTTATTCGGCGATTTCGCGCTGTGGCCAGCCAGCAGAGCGCGGCCAGGACGCCGTAGGCGCCGGCCAGGTGGCCCGGGACCGCCGACGGCGGCGCCCACGGCCAGAAGAGCGCCCCGTTCGTGAGCGGCGAATGGATGGCGCCGCACAGCGACGCGGCGCTCGCGATCGCGAACAGGAGCCCCGCCAGCACCAATTGGTGATCGATGATCGCCGCCAGCGCCCAGCCCCAGAGGACGGCGGTCAGGATGAACCCGTTGCCGAGCACGACGAGCGCCTGATAGCCGAGCGCCGCGTCGCCGCCGAGCGCGGTCGGCGCGGTGCCGAGCGCCGCGAAGAGGCTCCCCGTCTCGATCAGCACGACGGCCGCCGCGACCGGCACGAAGGTCAGCGCGACCGCGGCACCGTGGCGCGGCGGGGTGGCGAGGAAGCCCTGTGCCGTGATCTCGAGCCCGATGAAGACGAGGATCGGCGCGATCGCCGCCTCCGGGAGCAGCGCGACGAGGAGCGAGAGCACGCCCGTGGCGGCGCCGACGCCGATCACGAGGCCGGTGGCCAGGGTGTATCCCGCCCGCGCGCCCATCGCCTTGTACGCGGGATGCCCGATGTAGGGCGTGTTCTGCACGACACCGCCGCAGCAGCCGGCCAGCACGGTCGCGGCGGCTTCGGTCAGGAGGATGTCGCGGGCGCGGTACTCGTCGCCGGCGGCCGCCGCGCTTTCGGTGTTGTCGATGCCGCCGATGATCGTGACGAGCGCGAACGGGAGCGCGATCGAGAGATACGGCAAGGTCTGCGGCATGGCTTCGAGCCAGGCGAGCGTCGGCCACGGCAGGGACAGCCGCAGCGGGCCCAGCGCGATTGCTCCGCTCGGTCCCAGGCCGAGCGCCGCGCGTCCCCAGAAGATGGCGGTGCCCGCGAGGACCGCGGCGAACGCCCCCGGAAGCCCGAGCGGCATCCGCACGCGGCCGAAGAGCGCCAGCAGCAGGAGGATCAGCGAGACGAGGCCGACCAGCGGATCGCGGACGATCTTGAGAGTGGGGAGAAAGGCGATCAGCAGAATCGAGACGCCGCCGATCGAGCCGAGCAGCGCCGCGCGGGGCACCACGCGCCGCGCCCAGTCGCCCGCGAAGGCGAGGCCGAGCTTGGCCAGGCCGATCGCGATCGTCGCGGCCATGCCGACCTTCCACGCGAGCACCGGGTCGCCGGTCGCATCACCGGCCCGAGCACGCCGAACACCATCGCGAACAGGGTCGGCGTGTCGATGCCGAACGGCATCGCCGTCACGTCGGCGCGTCCCGTCCGCTGCGCGAGCCGCACCGCGAGCCACGTGTAGGCCAGATCGCCGACGAGCACGCCGAGCGCCGTCCCCGGGACCATGCGCTGGAGCACCAGATCGGCGGGGAACTTGAAGACGCCGATCAGGAGCGATGAAAGGATGACGAGCTGTGTGACGTTGTCGAGGGCCAGCCCGAGGAACCCGTTGAGGTCCCCCGACCGGATCCAGCGCGGGCTGCTAGGACTTCCGGGCGTCGACGGTCCCCCGCGTGGCGGCCATCAGCTCGCGGGCGGCGGCCTTGGTGCGCTCGGCGAGCGCCGAGCACCACGCGAGGCTCCCGCGATTGTCGGCGACCTCGCGGAACTCGAAGTCGATGGTCGGCCCGAGATGCCGGAGGAAGCTCAGGCGCGCGCCGTAGGACTTCCCTTCACGCTCGTCCTCGGCGTCCAGCTCCACCTCGAAGCGCGGATCGACGCGCTTGGCGTGCGCGGTCAGGAAATTCCAGAGCCAGCGAGCGACTTCCGGGTAGGTCCCGCCGGAGAACACGCGAGGATTCTAGCAGAGGCTACCCTGGACGGGGCCGGCGACCGGCCCCGTCCACAGTCGCCATCAGCACTCGTTGAAGCCGCACGAGAGGCACTTCTTGCAGCCTTCCTCGTAGACGAACGTCGCCTGGCCGCACTCCTTGCAGAGGTCGCCGATCTGCTTGCGCGGATCGACGGCCACCGGCAGCTCGGGCGCGGCCTTCAGCTCGCCGATGTGCTCGGCGAGGACGCGCGAGAGCGCGTCCGGCAGCGAGAGGATCTTGGTGGGGCCGAAGCCGGTCGGCTGGCCGCCGCCGATGCGCGCGAGCTGGCTGATGACCTCTTCGAGCCGGCGCTGAGCCGAGAACGGCGAAGGCAGCCTGAGAATGAGCGAAATCAATCGTCCGAGAGACTCCGCCACGGCCATCGTGTCCGAGCCGCCCTTGCCCACCTGCACGAAGACCTCGAAGGGCTCGTGCTCGCTGTTCTCGGTGATGGTGATCCACGCCGTGCCGATCGGCGTCTCCGTCCGGTAGGTCGAGCCCTTGAGGCTCCGCGGGCGGGGCTTGATCACGGCCGCGCCCATCGGCGCGGCAGCGGCCGCACTCTTGTCCTTCTTGTTCGAGACGCCGATGTTCAGGACCTGCTCGCCCTTGCACCCGTCGCGGAACACGGTGATGCCGAGACACCCGAGCTCCCACGCCAGACGGTAGGCGCGCGCCACGTCGTCCTCGCTCGCGTTGTTCGGCAGGTTGATCGTCTTCGACACCCCGTTGTCGGTCGAGCGCTGGAACGCGGCCTGATGGCGCACGTGCCACTCGAAGCCGATCTCGTGCGAGGTCTTGAACACGCGGGTGGCGTGCTCCGGCAGGCCGGGGATGCCGTGGAGCGAGCCGCGCTTGGCGATCTCCTGCATGAGCGCGTCCGAGTAGATCCCCTGATCCTTCGCGATCCGCTCGAAGGTCTCGTTGACGAAGGTGAGCACCCGCTCCCCGTCCGGCTGCTTCACGCGGTGCTCGAAGGCCAGCGCGAAGATCGGCTCGACGCCCGACGAGCAGCCGGCGATCATCGAGATCGTACCGGTCGGCGCGATCGTCGTGACCGTCGAGTTTCGCATCGGACGCTGGCTGCGATAGATCGAGCGGTCCCAGTTCGTGAACGGCCCGCGCTCCTCGGCCAGCTTCGCCGACTGGTCGTGCGACTTCTCCTTCACGAACGCCATGAGCCGGTCGGCGAGCTCGATCGCGTCCTGGGAGTCGTAGGGAATGCCCATCGTGAAGAGGAGGTCGGCCCAGCCCATGATGCCGAGCCCGATGCGGCGATTGGCCTTCACGGTCTCGTCGATCACCGGCAGCGGATACGGATTCATCTCGATCACGTCGTCGAGGAACCGCACCGCCAGCCGCACCGCGCTCTCCATCTCGTCCCAGTCGACCGACCACTCGCCCGCGTCGCCCTTGCGGGCGAACTTCGAGACGTTGAGCGAGCCGAGATTGCATGCCTCGTTCGGCAAGAGCGGCTGCTCGCCGCACGGATTGGTCGCCTCGACCACGCCGATCGCCGGCGTCGGGTTCGCCGGGCTCGCGTTGATCCGGTCGATGAACACCATGCCCGGATCGCCGGTGCGCCACGCGGCGCGGACGATGCGGTCGAAGACCTCCTTCGCGAGGAGCCGGCCGGTGACCTCGCCGGAGTGCGGGTTGATCAGCTCGTACTCCCCGCCCGAGGCGAGCGCGTCCATGAAGCGGTCGGTCGCCGCCACGGAGATGTTGAAGTTGGTGATGCCGCCGTCGAGCTTGCAGTCGATGAACTCGAGGACGTCCGGGTGATCGACGCGGAGGATCCCCATGTTCGCGCCGCGGCGCGTGCCGCCCTGCTTCACCGCCTCGGTGGCGCTGTTGAAGACGCGCAGGAACGACACCGGGCCCGACGCGCGGCCGCCGGTTGAGGCGACGATGTCGTCCTTCGGGCGCAGCCGCGAGAATGCGAACCCGGTCCCGCCGCCGGACTTGTGGATGATGGCGGCGGCTTTCACCGAGTCGAAGATCTCTTCCATCGAGTCGCCGACCGGCAGCACGTAGCACGCGGAGTACTGCAGGCCATTACCCTTGCCGGCGTTCATGAGCGTAGGCGAGTTCGGCAGAAAGCTCCCCTCGATCATGATGTCGTAGAAGGCCTCGGCGATCTCCCGGACGGCCGCCTCGCTCCGCCCGTACCGCGCCTCGCCCCGCGCGATCGTGAGCGCGACCCGCCAGCACATCTCCTCCGGAGTCTCGACGACCTCGCCCCCCTGCCTCGTGAGGTAGCGCTCCCGGAGAACTCGCAAGGCAGGCTCGGTCCACTTGCCGACTTTCGCTGGGCGAGTTTCAGACAGCATGTCAGGGCCTCCTCATCAATGATACCCGCAGAATCCTTCCAGTCACTAGATCTTGTGGTGAGCGCGACTCTAGCACGCTGAATCTAGCGTGCGTCAAGAAAAAAGGTATCCACCGCGCATCCACCGATTGTCCACCGCGAGCGCGCAACCGGCCTTCCGTCGCAGCGTGGTATTCTCTTGTGCCTATGTCCCGTCCTCGCGGAGTCGCGGCGCTCACCCCGATCGCCCTCTTCGTTTTCGGCCTGTTCACGAGCGGCGTCGGCGCACAGACGCCGACCCAGACGCCGCCGACGCCGAACCAACCGGCGCCCGCGCCGGCCCCCGCCCCGCCGTCGACGCAGGTCGCGGGGCGAGTGCTCACGCTCGAGGAATGCATCGCGATCGCGCTCGAGGCGCAGCCGCGTGTGCAGGCCACGCTCGCCGACTATGCCGCGGCGCGCTATCGCGTGAACCAGGCCATGTCGCCGCTCTTTCCGCAGCTCTCGGGCGTCGTGAGCACGACCAAGAGCAACATCCCGACGATCACCACCAACGCCGCGGGCACGAACGTCGCCACCACCCAGACGCGCAATTTCGGCGACACCTTCCTCGCCCAGGTCCAGCTCTCGCAGCTGCTGTTCGACTTCGGCAAGAACCTGGCGGCCACCGATGCGGCGCGCAAGCTCGCAGAGGTCGCCGTCGAGGACGTCGAGCTGCAGCGCCAGCTGATCTCGCTGACGGTGAAAGAGGCGTACACCAACACGCTCTTCAGCCAGCGGCTGATCCGCGTCCAGGAGCAGGCGGTCGAGCGCGCGGAGCTCAATCTGAGATCGGCGAAGGGCTTCTTCGACGTGGGCACCCGCCCCAAGTCCGACGTCGCCCGCGCCGAGGTCGACGTGGCCAACGCGCGCGTCGACCTGATCCGGGCGCGGAACGCGCTGCGCCAGGCGATCGTCGCGCTCAACACCGCCATGGCCATCGACGTCGACTCGCCGACCCAGATCGTCGACAACCTGATCTATCAGCCGACGACGCTCGACCGGCAGCAGCTCCGCGCCGACTCGCTTCGCCAGCGCCCGGAGTACCGGCAGGCGAAGCTGCGCGCGGCCGCCTCCGAGGCCCTCGAGCGGCAGACCTTCCGGAACTTCTTTCCGGACATCACCGGCACCGGCGCATACGGAGCGGCGCAGTCGGGATTCAACGAGTCGTGGACGCTCGGCCTGGCGCTGAACTGGTCGCTCTTCGACGGCGGCAACCGGATCGCGCGCTACCAGGAGGCGCGGGCGAACGTCGAAGGCTCGCGCGCGCGGGTGAAGTCGACCGAGCTCGACATCATCCAGAACGTCGAGCAGGCCGAGATCGCGGTCGACGAGGCGCAGGAGCGAATCCAGGCCGCGCAGACCCTCGTGGCTTCCGCTCAGGAGAATTTCCGGCTGGCCCAGGGACGATTCGACGCCGGCGTCGGCACGATCCTCGAGCTCACCGACGCGCAGCTCGCCCTCACCCAGGCCCAGAACACCGAAAGCCAGGCCCTGGCCGACTACCGCATCGCGCTCGCGAGGCTGGATCGTGCCGTCGGCCGACGCTGATTCCAAGGAAACAGTTCGCCCGCCGCTACGTCTAAGACGTTGATGAAGCGAGTCGTTTCCGTAGCCGTCGTCGCCGCGCTGGTCGGTGCGGCGGTCTGGGGCTACTTCTACGCGCAGAGCCGGGGCAGTGTGCCCAAGTACCGCCTGGCCCGCGTCGAGCGCGGCCCCCTCACCGCCGCGGTCTCGGCCACCGGCAATCTCAACGCAGTCATCACCGTCCAGGTCGGCAGCCAGGTGTCCGGTCAGATCAAGGATCTCCTGGTCGACTTCAACTCGATCGTGAAGAAGAACCAGGTCATCGCGCGGATCGACCCGGATATCTTCGTCGCCAAAGTCAACCAGGCGAAGGCCGATCTCGACTCAGCCAGGGCGACGGTGCTCAACCAGGAGGCGCAGATCGAGCGCGCGCGCGCCGACGTCGAGAACGCACGGGCGGCGCTCGCGGAGGCGAAGGCCCAGACGGCCAAGGCGCAGGTCGCAGTGGTCGACGCCAAGCGCGACTTCGACCGGAAGACCGAGCTGTTCGCCCGCAAGCTCATCGCCCGCAGCGATCTCGACTCGTCCCAGGCCGCGCACGACTCCGCGATCGCGCAGGTCGAGTCGGCCAAGGCACACGAGCAGGCGCTCGACTCCGCCATCCAGTCGGCGACGGCGCAGCTGCGCGTGGTCCAGGCCATGCTCGTCTCGGCGCGGGCGCAGGTCGAGCAGAAGAACGCCGCGCTCAGGCAGTCGCAGGTCGATCTCGACCACACGACGATCCAGGCGCCCGTGGACGGCGTGGTTGTCTCGCGCCAGGTCGACGTCGGCCAGACCGTCGCGGCGAGCCTCCAGGCGCCGGTCCTGTTCACGATCGCTCAGGACCTGACCAAGATGCAGGTCGAGACCAGCGTGGACGAGGCGGACATCGGCCGGCTCAAGCTCGACGACCAGGCTAGTTTCACGGTCGATGCGTTTCCCGGCGAGACCTTCACCGGCACCGTGAGGCAGATCCGCAAGGCGCCGCAGGTGGTCCAGAACGTCGTCACCTATACCGTGATCGTGGGCGTCGAGAACCCGTCGGGGAAGCTGATGCCGGGCATGACGGCCAACGTCAAGCTCGTCGTCGCCCAGAAGCCGAGCGCCCTCAAGGTACCGAACGCCGCGCTTCGGTTCCGACCCGCCGGCGTCGAGGCGGCACCGGCCGCGCCGACGCCCGGCGCAGCGGCGAGCAGCGGACCGCCCTCGACCGAGCAGCTCCGCGAGCACCTCGTTAAGGGGCTGAGCCTCACGGAGGAGCAGCAGAAGAAGCTCGAGCCGATCCTTCAAGATAGCCGTGAGCAGCTCCGCGACCTCCAGGGATTGCCCGAGTGGGGGTTTCGGCAGAAGGCCCAGAAGATCCGCGAAGCCCAGCGCGTACGCATCCGCGAGATCCTCACCGAAGAGCAGAAGGTGCGCTACGATGAAATGACAGCGTCCACCCGCGAAGCGCGCAGCGGCATCGCCGGCCGCGTCTGGGTCATCGGACCCGACGGCAAGCCCGTGGCCATCACGCTCACGCTCGGACTCTCCGACGGGGCGTCGACGGAAGTGTTGCGCGGCGGCGTGCACGAGGGCCAGGACGTGATCGTCGGCACCGCGGGCGCGACCGGTCGGGGCGCCCCTGCGCAAGGCGCGCCGCGGCTCAGGCTCTAGTCGTGGGCGGGCCGATCATCGTCACCGAGGGGTTGACGAAGGACTATCACCTGGGCCCGCATACCGTGCACGCGCTGCGCGGCGTGTCGGTGACGATCGACCGCGGCGAGTTCGTGGCGGTCATGGGGCCGTCGGGCTCGGGGAAGTCGACCTTCATGAACCTGCTGGGCTGCCTCGACACGCCGAGCGCCGGACGCTACGAGCTCGACGGCCAGGACGTGGCCGGTCTCTCGGCGGACGATCTCGCCCGGATCCGCAACACGAAGATCGGGTTCGTGTTCCAGCAGTTCAACCTGCTGCCCAGAACGACGGCGCTCGAGAACGTCGAGCTGCCCCTGCTGTACGCCGCGTTGCCCGCGCGTGAGCGGCGCACACGCGCGCGCGAGCGCCTCGCCGCGGTCGGTCTCGCCGACCGCGCCGGCCACCACCCGAGCCAGCTCTCGGGCGGGCAGCAGCAGCGCGTCGCGATCGCGCGGGCCCTCGTCAACGACCCGGCGGTGATCCTCGCCGACGAGCCCACCGGCAATCTCGACACCCGCACGAGCATCGAGGTGCTGGCCCTGCTGCAGGGGCTCAACCGCGCCGGCCTGACGATCGTCCTCGTGACCCACGAGCCGGACATCGCGACCTACGCGAGCCGCCATCTGATCTTCCGCGACGGCCGGCTCAGAACGGACGAGCGCGTCGCCGCGCCGGTCGATGCGGCCGGCGCCCTCACGGCCCTGCCCCGCGAAGACGAGGACGCGGCGTGAACATCTGGCAGAGCGTCCGCATCGCAGGGCGCGCGCTCCGGGTCAACAAGCTCCGGAGCGCCCTGACGATGCTCGGTATCATCATCGGCGTCAGCGCGGTGATCGCGATGGTCGGGGTGGGCTCGGGCGCTCAGGCCCGGGTCGCCGAGCAGATCCAGAGCCTCGGATCGAACCTGATCATCGTGCTCTCCGGCAGCACGAACAGCGCCGGCGTGCGGCTCGGCATGGGCAGCCAGCTCACGATCTCGGAGGAGGACGCCACCGCGATCGCGCGCGAGGTGGCGAGCGTGCAGGCGGCGGCGCCCTCCGTGCGCGGCAACGCGCAGGTCGTCTACGGCAACCTGAACTGGGCCACGCAGATCCAGGGCGTCACGCCCTCGTACTTCGAGGCGCGCGACTGGCCCGTCGACGACGGGCGTCCGGTCACCCAGGAAGACGTGGACGGGGCGACCAAGGTGGCCCTCCTGGGCCAGACCACCGCCTTCAATCTCTTCGGCGAATCGGATCCGCTGGGCCAGATCATCCGCATCAAGAAGGTGCCGTTCACGGTGATGGGCGTGCTGTCGCGCAAGGGACAGAACTCGTGGGGACAGGATCAGGACGACCTCATCCTGGTTCCGCTGTCGACCGCCAAGAAGAAGGTTCTCGGCGTCAGCCAGGCCAACGCCCGCGCCGTCGGCTCGATCTCCATCAAGGTGCGGCCCGGCGAGGACATGACCGAGGCCGAGGACCAGATCCGCGCGCTCCTGCGCCAGCGCCATCGCCTGCAGCCGTTCCAGGACGACGACTTCTGGCTCCGGAACCTCTCCGAGATCCTCCAGACCCAGGAAGAGTCGTCGCGCGTGATGACCTACCTGCTCGCCGCGATCGCGTCGGTGTCCCTGCTGGTCGGCGGCATCGGGATCATGAACATCATGCTGGTCTCGGTGACCGAGCGCACCCGCGAGATCGGTCTGCGCATGGCGGTCGGCGCCCGGCGCCGCCACATCCTGCTCCAGTTCCTGATCGAGGCGATCACCTTGTCGCTGATCGGCGGGCTCATGGGCATCGCGCTCGGCGTCGCCGGCTCCCAGGCGATCAGCTACTTCGCCGAGTGGCGCACCCTGGTCGCTCCCGAGTCGATCCTGATCGCGTTCGGCTTCGCCGCGGCGATCGGGATCTTCTTCGGCTTCTACCCGGCGCGTAAAGCCTCGCGTCTGGATCCGATCGAAGCCCTCCGCTACGAATAGCCGCCGCAGAATGGGGCGTCACAGCCGTCTCCTGCTATCGTGGAGGAGCGATGGCCCGCGCGCGCCGGCGCCGCCGTAAGACGAAGGCTCGCAAAGCCGCCCGGATCGTCCGGCGCGCCTCGCCCCGCGCCGCCCCGATCAAGCGCCGGCCGGTCGCGCGCACCGCGCGCCCCGTCCGTATCGTCCTGCCGAAGCCCTCCCGCGCCGAGACCCTGCTCTTGACCCTTGCGAAGGATCTGGCCGGCGCGCCGCTGGACCGCGCGCTCCGGACGATCGCCGACGCGTTCGTGCCGGGTGCCGAGCTGCCGAGCGAGGTGTTCAACGCCTGGATCAAGACCCGCCGCGAGAAGACCGCGTCGCTGGCCCTCAGCTGGGCGCGCGAGCAGCTGCGCCTCTCCCTCGAGGAAACGATTGCGCGCTCGCCCAGAGGGCGCGCGTCGCTCGGCCTCGCTCCGGATACTCTCGCGTGGCTCCTGCTCGCTGCCTGCGAGGCGATCGCGCACGAGCCGCCGTCGGCCGTTCCCGACCGCGTCCGCGCCGTGCTCGAGCTCAGCGGTCACGCCGCGGCGAGCGGCTGAACGTCTCCAGCAGCAGCACCGCCGCGCCGGCAAGCAGGGTCAGACCGTTGAGCTGGACCGATGCGCGATGCGCCAGCGCGAAGGCGCTGTCGTCGCGGGCGCGCCGCGCCGACTCGGCGCGCGGCAGGACGACGATCGAGGCCCACAGCAAGAGGCCGAACATGAGCGCGCAGAGCCCCCCGCCGGCGAGCGCGGAGCCGCGCGGGCGCCGGCCCGACACGGCCTGCACCGCCGAGGCGGTCAACGCGATCACGCAGAGCACCACGCCCCAGTCGTAGTAGCGCGGCAATACCGCGGCGACCAGCTGGCCGGCGACGGCGCGGTCGATCACGCGGAACGCGAGCGGCGCGACCGCGAACGAGAAGAAGGTGCTGATCGCGAGCCAGCCCGCGATGCAGACGAGGACGAGCGTGCGCAGGATGTCCATCCGAGCCCTCCTTTTCTGGGCGTTCTCAGCGCGCCTCGGACAGCGGGCACCCACGGCGCCTTGGGGCGCGCACTGCTATCGCCGTCCGGCGGCCCGGTCCAGCTGGGCGAGCGCGATCCGGTAGTCCGACAGCGCCTGGGCCTCGGTGTTCGAGGCCTGCGTGAGCGCCAGCTGGGCGTCGGTCAGCTCGAGGATCGTGCCGACGCCGACGTCGAAGCGCCCCTGCGCGAGTCGAAAGTTTTCCTGCGCCGAGGCGATGACCACTTGCGCGGCCTGAATCCGCTCCTGCGCGGCCTCGACGGCGATCTCGGCCTGCTCGAGGTTCTGGATGAGCGTGAGCTCGGCGGCCTTGGTGCGGGCGGCGGCGGCGCCCAGGTTGGCCTTGGCCTCGTCGTACGCCGCGATGCGATTGCCGCCGTCGAAGATGTTCCAGGTGAACGCCAGGCCGAGCGACCAGTTGGGATTCAGGTCGAGCTGCGAGCCGCCGTACGAGCCGGTGCCGCTGACGTTGGGCAGGAAGTTGCGGGAGGCCACCTGGACACTCGCCTGGGCCGCCGAGGTCTGGAGCTTCGCCTGGCGGTACTCCGGGCTCTGCCGCAGCGCTTCTGCCCGCAGCGCGGTCCGGTCGAGCGTCATGGGCTGGTACTCGAGGTTGTCCCTGATCTCGATCGGGGTGTTGACGTCCAGGGCCATCGCCGTGTTGAGCGCGACCCGCGCGGTCCGGAGCGCGTTACGCGCATTGATCAGGTCGACCTTCGCGTTGGCCACGTCGACCTCGGCGCGGACGACCGTGGACAGCGGCTGCGTCCCCACGTCGAGGAAGCCCTTCGCCGACGCCAGATTGAGCTCGGCGCGCTCGACCGCCTGCTCCTGCACGCGGATCAGCCGCTGGGCCAGCAGGATATTCGTGTACGCCTCCTTGACCGTGAGCGCGATCAGCTGGCGCTGGAGCTCGACGCCTTCGGCCGACACCTCGGCAAGCTTGCGGGCGACCTGCGTGGCCGCGAGCGTCTTGCCGAAGTCGAACAGCAGCTGCGAGAGCTGGACCTGCGCCAGGAACGTGTCGGACGGCTGGCGACTGACCTGCACCGTGACGGTACGGCCGGTGGTCAGGGTCGTGGGTACGGTGGCGTTGCTGCGGATCGCCGTGACCGACCCCGAGAGCTGCGGCAAGAGCGGCGAGAAGGCCTCGCGCACGCGGGCGCGCGCGGCGGCGTAATCGTAGAGCGTGGCCTGGATCGTGGGCTGGGCTTCGAGGGCCACGGCGATGCACTCGTCGATCGTGAGCACCTGCCCCGGCGCCGGCGTCGTACGCGCGGCGGGCGCCGTCTGGGTGACCGCGACCGCGGGCAGGAGCGCGACGAGGACGAATGCCACAAGCGGGACGCGCAGGATCGTCATAAACATCCTCCATGAGCGAGTTCGGCTGATCGTCACGAAACACACGTGGCGACGGGGTGTGACGGATCGCACGAGACGCGTCCGGACGGGACGGGCCACGCGCGCGGCGGCTACGCAGGAGCGAGCACGCGCTCGGCGAAGAGCTCGAGCATGCCGGTCGCCGGGAAATCGGCGAACCCGAGCATCAGGTCGGTGGCGCCGGCCGCTGCGTACTCCGCGACGCGCGCGCGGACGCTGTCGGCGGTGCCCGTCAGCGCCGTCGCGAGGAGCGCGTCGCCCGGCTCGATCCCGCGGGCCGCGCAGAACCGCTGGAGCGCCTGGGCCGCGGCGGCCTCGGTGCGGCCGAGAACCACGTCGAGCTCGACCGAGCGCCGGTAGTCCCACCACGGTCGCCCCGCCTGCTCGAGCAAGGACCGGAGCCGGCTCCCGCGCGCGCCGAACGCGGCCGGAGTCAGGTACGAGGCCTCCCACCCGGACGCGCGCCGCGCCGCGACGCCGAGCGCTCCCTGCCCCATCGCCGCGAGCCAGACCGGCGGCCCCGGCTTCTGAACCGGCGTCGGCTCGAGCCGCGCGCCGCGGAGCCTGTAGAAGCGGCCGTCGTGGTCGACCGGCTCGCCGGTCCACAACCGCTCGAGGATCTCGATCGTCTCGGCGACCAGCGCGACGCGCGTGGGCGCGTCGGGATACGGGATCGCGTGGCTTCGCCACGCGGCCGCGGCGGCTCCGTCCTCGGCGCCCACCGCGAGTCTCAGATCGAGGCGGCCGCCCGAGAGATGGTCGACGGTGACCGCGCGCTTGGCGAGCCATGACGGATGGTGAGACGACGGATCGAAGCAGTACGTGACGGCCGGGCCCAGGCGCGCGTGCCGGGCGACCCCGGCGAGCGCGCCCAGCATCGTCCAGCCGTCGAGCGTCCAGCGAAAGAGTCCGTCCCCGTACGTGATGCGCGCGTACCCAAGCTCGTCGGCGAGTTGCCAGTAACGTTGCAGCGCGACGACGTCGGTCCCCCACGTCTGGACGCCGAACGAGATCACGCATCGGAGGATCGCCGACGGTTCCGAGGGAGTCAAGATTGACGCGCCCGGCGCCTGACGATAGAGTGCGCGGCGATGCGTGCCTTTGCGCTGGTGCTCGCCGCCGTCATGTTCGTCGCCGCCTCCGCGGTGTCAGCGCAGACGCCGGTCGAGGCGGCGCGCGCGCTCGTGGCGCGCTATCACGAGGATCCCGCGCGACTCGACCGCGCTCGCGACGTGCTCGACGCGGCGCTCGCCGCGGAGCGCCGGATCGACATGCTGGTGATGCTCTCGCACGTGCAGTTCCTCATCGGCGACGTGCGCGCCACGACCCCCGACGAAAAGCTCGCGGCCTACGACCGGGGCCGCGAGATCGGCCGGCGGGCGGTCGAGCTCGCGCCGAAGAGCCACGATGCGCACCTCTGGTACGCGATCAACACCGCGCGCTGGGGCGAGACCAAGGGCGTGCTGCGCTCGCTCTTTCTCCTGCCGACGATCCGCGAGGAGCTCACGATCTTGCTCGAGCTCGATCCGCGCTCGGTCCGTGCGCACATTTTGGCCGGCAACGTGCTCCTGGAGGTGCCGGGTTTCGCCGGCGGCGACCGCCTGAAGGCCGAGGAGCACTTCAAGAAGGCCCTCGAGATCGATCCGCGGTTCACCAACGCGCGGGTCGACCTCGCCCGCGTCTACATCGCCGACGCGCGCTACGCCGACGCGCGCCGCGAGCTCGCGCGGGTCGTCAACGAGACCAGTCCGTCGGTCGTCGCCGACTGGACCGTGAAGGACGCGCCACGCGCCCGAAAGCTCCTCGAGTCCATCAAAGACCGAACCTAGCGATCGGGGTCGTGATCCGCCGGCTCCAGCGGAACGCACCGAGCTGGAACCCGACCGCGCTGACGGTCCTCGCCGAACGCGATCGCGACCCGTTCCGCGTCCTGATCGCGTGTATTCTCTCGCTGCGCACGCAGGACACGACCACCGGGCCGGCGTCGGATCGCCTGTTCGCGGCGGCGGCGACGCCTCCGGCGATGCTCGAGCTTCCGGCCCGCCGGATCGCGAAGCTCATCTATCCCGTCGGCTTCTACCGCACGAAGGCGCGCGTGATCCTCGGCATCTGCCGGGATCTCCTCGAGCGCTTCGGCGGCCGCGTGCCCGACACGATCGACGAGCTCCTCACGCTCAAGGGCGTCGGGCGCAAGACCGCCAACCTGGTCGTGACGATGGGCTACGGCAAGCCCGGCATCTGCGTCGACACGCACGTGCACCGGATCTCGAACCGGCTGGGCTACGTGAAGACCCGCAATCCCGAAGAGACGGAAATGGCCCTCCGCGGAAAGCTCCCCCGCCGCTACTGGATCGGCTACAACGACCTGCTCGTCTCGTTCGGCCAGAACATCTGCGTCCCGATCTCCCCCCGCTGCTCGCTCTGCCCGGTCGCGACCCTCTGCCGCCGCGTCGGCGTCACCACCAAACGCTGAGAAGCCACGCCGGCCCTCTCGCATCAGCGACAGGCGGCATCGACCGAGTCTAGGTGAAGAGCCGAGCCGATTGGGCAACTCCGTCGTGACGCTCGCGGCTGCGGCCTCGAGCCCGGCCGCCAGCGCGGGGCGGAGGGGCCAAGGTCAGGCGGAGTGGGACCCCCGCGTCCCGCCCGCAGCGCGAAGCGCTGCGAATCGGGCGCGTGGGTGACGCAGCCTGACCCCGCCCCCCTCCGCCCCGCACTAGCGACCGAGCCGACGCCGCAGCCTCAAGCGCCGCAGCACGGCCAGGTTGCGCAGATCAGCAGCGGGCGACGGCTCCTTGGGCGTCTCCAGCACCTTGGGGACGCGCGTGAAGCGGCGATCGTTCAGCAGCAGGCGGAACGGCGTGAGGCCGAGCAGTCCCCGGCCGATGTTCTCGTGGCGATCGAGGCCCGAGCCGAGCGGCGCCTTCGCGTCGTTCAGGTGGAAGGCGAGCACCCGCCCGCGCCCGACCCTGGCGTCACACTCGGCCATCGCGTGGCGATAGCCGGGCGGGGAGCGCAGGTCGTATCCCGCCGCGAACAGATGACAGGTGTCGAGGCAGACGCCGAGGCGCTCGGGCCGGGCGGCGCGCTCGAGCAGCGCGGCCAGCTCGCCGAACGTCCGGCCGATGGTGTTCCCCGCCCCCGCGGTGTTCTCGAGCGCGACCTTGACGCGATAGCCCGCGGTGCGGGCCACCGACTCGTCGAGCGCGGCGGTCACCCGCGCGAGCCCCACCTCGAGGCCGGCGCCCATGTGCGAGCCGGGATGGATGACGACGCACGAGAGGCCGAGCGCTTCGGCGCGCTCGAGCTCGTCGGTGAAGGCGTCGACGGCCTGCGACCAGAGCGCCGGGTTCGGGTTGCCGAGGTTGATGAGATAGCTTGAGTGGGCGAAGACGTGGCGGATCGCGTGCGCGCGGCGCGCCGCCCGGAACTGGCGGACCTCGTCCGCCGCGAGGGGCTTCGCCGCCCACTGCCGCTGGTTTTTCAAGAAGATCTGGACCGCGCCGCAGCCGACCTCGCGGCCGCGCTCGAGGGACAGGGACAGGCCGCCGGCGATCGACATGTGGGCGCCGAGCTCGTCGCGGGCTCGATTCATGGCGGCCACGATAGCACTCTGCTATCCTGCGCCAATGAAACCCTTCACGGTCCCCTCGGCGTTCACGACGACCTTCACCCTCGAGTACGGCGTCCTGGAAGCCGACATGCGGCGGCTCTACGAAAACGCCAAGCGGGACCAGTGGAATGCCTCGAAGGACATTCCGTGGACCGACTCGTTCCCGTCGGACGGCCGCGTGATCGCCGACGAGCTGATCGACATCTACGGGAGCTCCCTCTGGGAGAGTCTCTCGGAGGCCGACCGCGTCGCGCTCAACCGCCGGATCGCCGCGTGGCGGCTCTCGGTCCTGATGCACGGCGAGCAGGGCGCCCTCCTGGCGTGCAGCCAGATGGTGGACATCGTGCAGGGCGCGGACCAGAAGTTCTTCCAGGCCACGCAGGTGCTGGACGAGGCGCGCCACAACGAGGTGCTGAGCCGCTACCTGAGCGATCGCCTCGACGGCCTGACCTACCCGATGCCGGCGAACGAGAAGGACATCTTCGACTCGATCCTCTCGGAGAGTCGCTGGTACCTCAAGACGATCGCGCTGCAACTGGTGGCGGAGACCTTCGCGGTCGCGCTGTTCAAGATGATGAGCGAGAGCGCGCGCGATCCGGTGCTCGGCGCGATCTGCCGGCGCATCCTCCAGGACGAGTCGCGTCACATGGGATTCGGAATGCTGTCGCTGCCGCGCGTGGTGAACGAGGCGTCCGAGACCGAGCGGCGCGAGCTCGAGGACTACACCTGCTTCGCGCTCGAGAAGACCCTGACGGGATTCTTTCCGCTCGAGGCCTACCAGGACGTCGGCTTCAACCCGCGGCAGATCGACGAGGTCAAGCGCTACCGCCGCGAGATGGCCGCGGCCAACGACTACGCGCCGTTCCGCAAGTACTTCAAGAAGGATATGCACGGGGCGATGGTGCAGAACCTCGCGCGGCTCGGTCTCCTGACCGATCGCGTGCGGCCGCGGCTCGAGAAGCTCGGCATCAGCCTGCCGGCGCCGAGCTGACCGGCCCGACCAGCTCGCCGAGCCGCCGCGTCCGGTAGCGCCACATCGCCGCGATCTGACGGCGCACGAACACGACGTGCGCTGCGCGCCCCAGGGGGCCGAGCGGCAGCCGATACGTGATCCGGTCCTCCACCCACGTTCCGCCGCGCTCCTCGAGAAAGCG
>Ga0306926_10003157_pt1 | contig 16982 bp, 12 predicted proteins | sample flu12Cox44000178_FD_203759 | JGI IMG/M metagenome (GOLD analysis project Ga0306926, IMG submission 203759) | Lab enrichment of tropical soil microbial communities from Luquillo Experimental Forest, Puerto Rico - flux8day.12C.oxic.44.000.178 (v2)... | ecosystem: Environmental > Terrestrial >... | reverse complement strand
GTCCGGGAGTCCGGTAAGGATGTGGGAGCTGCGGCAGCGCCGTGCGTCAGCGGTGTAGGCGTCGAACACCGCGTCGTTGTGGGTCTTGCGATACTTGGTGAAGATCTCCAGTACCTTCGGATCCGGCTTGTAGCCATACGCCTCGAGTGCACTGACGACCAGCCGGATACCCCCGTTCGGCAGGATGCCGCGCTTGAGCGGCGCATCGGTCTGCAGCCCGACGATGATCTCGTTATCCCGGTCGATGTAGCCCGGCGCATAAGCGGTGATCGAGCCGGGTGTCTGCGAGACATCGAGGACTCCCTTGCGTCGCTCCTCGACGAACAGCGCCTGGAGCTTGTCCCAGATGCGCCGCGTGCGTGCCGTGGCGCCTTTGAGAAACGACCCGTCGCCTTCGTATGGGCTGCAGTTCTGCTGGATGAAGTCGCGGACGTTGACCTCTTTCTGCCAGAGCCCGCCGCGAAAGCCCTGCCAGGGCGACTTGCCGGTGCCAGAGGCGGGTTCGAGCGGTGTGGTTGCGGCCATATGCAGACTCCTTGACTACAGAGAGCGCGCGCTAGCGGCGCGCCGCGTTCGCTGCGAGTAATCGCCCGGTGTGCCGGGCGATCATGAGTTCCTCATTTGTCGGGATCATCCATACCGACACCCGGCTCCCCTGGCGCGAAATGCAGGTGGCATTGGCGCTGTTCGCCTCCTCATCGAGCTCGATCCCGAGCCAGGCACAGGCTTCACAAGTGCGGCGCCGGATAACGGGGGAGTTCTCACCGATGCCGGCGGTGAACACGAGTGCGTCGAGGCCGCCGAGCACCGCCGTGAGCGCTCCGATCTCCTTCGCCACGCGGTACACGAAGTAGTCCACCGCCAGCGCGGCGGCCGGCTCACGACTCTCGAGCAGGTTGCGCATGTCATTGCTGACGCCCGAGATCCCGAGCAGGCCCGACTTCTTGTAGAGGAGAGTCTCGACCTCTTTCACCGACAGGTGCAACTCCTGGAACAGGTACAGGATCACCCCCGGATCGATGGCGCCGGGCCGGGTGCCCATACACAGTCCATCGAGAGCGGTAAATCCAAAGGTGTTCTCGACGCTCTTGCCGGCCGCGAGTGCGCACAGGCTGGCGCCGCTGCCGAGGTGGGCCACGATGACGCGTCCTCGAGCGATCTGCGGTGCCATCTGCGGCAGAACCGAAGCGATGTACTCGTACGACAGCCCATGGAAGCCGTAACGCCGTACGCCGCCGCGGCGCGCCTCGGCGGGCAGCGGAACCACCTGAGCGACCGCCGGCAGACTGTGATGAAAACTCGTATCGAAGCAGGCGACTTGGGGCACATCCGGCCGATGCCGCGCTACAGCCTCGATCGCGGCAAGGTTATAGGGCTGATGCAGCGGAGCGAGGGGGATCAGCTCGCGGAGCTCCGCCAGCACCGCCGGTGTCACGATCGCGGGACCGGCGTGACGCGGGCCGCCATGGACCACCCGGTGGCCTACTCCGATCAGGCGGCCGCCGGCAAAGCTTGCGCGCAACCAGCCGAACACGTGCTCGAGCGCAGATCCTGCATCGCGCACACCGCCAGGCGGCGCAGGTGCCGGCATGGCTGCTCCCGCGCCATCCCGCACGGACATTTTCGGCGCGGTGCCGATGCCTTCTAAATTCCCCCGTGCCGCGAGCGGCCAGTCCGCACCGGCGGAGGTGTGGAACGCCGCGAACTTGAGGCTCGAGGAGCCCGAGTTCAATACGAGCGCGAACTCATCCACCGCTTCGAGTCCTTTGAGCAAGCCGTCAGCGTTATGCACGCCTTCATCGGAGGTCTCACATCAGCTCATCCCTCAGCCGCCGATTTGCGGCGCGCATGGGCCGCGAGCATCGCCACTGCGCAGCTGGCGATGCGGGCGCGGACGCTGTCGGCACGGCTGGTGAGAATGATGGGCACACGTGCTCCAAGCACCAGGCCGGCACTGTCGGCGCGGGCGAGAAAGCTCAACAGCTTCGCGAGAATGTTGCCGGCCTCGAGGTCGGGTACGACCAGGATATCCGGATCGCCCGCGACTTCCGATTTGATGCCCTTGGTGCGCGCCGCTTCCGGACTGATGGCATTGTCGAACGCGAGTGGTCCATCGAGGATCCCGCCCTTGATCTGTCCGCGCTCGGCCATCTTGCAGAGCGCCGCCGCATCGATTGTCGCGGGCATCTTGGAGTTGACGGTCTCGACCGCGGCGAGGAGCGCCACCTTGGGCTGCTTCAGGCCCAGAGAGATGGCGAGATCGATCGCGTTCTGGCAGATGTCGACCTTCTCTTCGAGCGAGGGAGCAATGTTGATAGCCGCGTCGGTGACGATCAGCACCTTGTGGTAGGTCGGCACGTCCATGATGAACACGTGGCTGATGCGTCGTCCGGTACGCAGCCCGGTCTCGCGCGCCACGACCGCGCCGAGCAGCTCGTCGGTGTGCAGGCTGCCTTTCATGAGCAGCTCCGCCCGGCCTTCGCGCACCAGCGCCACGGCCTGCTGCGCGGCGGCGTGACTGTGCGGCGCGTCGACGATCTCCGCCGCACCAAGATCAATGCCGGCCGTGCGGGCAATCTCGTTGATACGCGCCTTGGGCCCCACGTAGATAGGCTTGATCAGCCGCTCAGCGGCCGCCTGGGCGGCGCCCGCGAGCGCACTTGCCTCACAGGGGTGTGCCACCGCAGTCGTTACGGGCGCAAGGCTCTTGCAGCGCGCCACGAGTTGCTCATATTTCCCGGTACCCGTTTCGCGCGTCATCGTCGTCTCCTACGAAGTCGCTGCCACCGGCACCTGCCGTCGGGCCGCGGGACCGGTCTCGCGCAACAGCAGCGTGAGCACCAGCGCGAGTGCCACGCCGAGCAACAACGGCTGGAAAGTGACCTGGTAGTGTTCCAGCGTCCGTGCCGCGGCGCCCGCCGAAGTGCGCTCCAGTAGACCGGCGAATACCGGCCCAAGCAGCGCGCTCAGGGTGAAATTGAGGAAATTGATGACGCCGGTGGCCGTGCCGCTCATGTTCGCCGGATTGGCCTCCTTGATCACCGTGTAGGGAATCATCGCCGCGCCGGATGACACGCCGGCGACGAAGCCGACGACGTAGGGCGGAAAGAGCTCGTGCGGCCCAAAGAGGATCCACCCGAGACACAAGAGCAGCACGACCGCGCTCACGGCAATGACCGGCTTACGCCGGCCGATTCGGTCGGAGACGAAACCGAGCAGCGGACAGCCGATGATCCAGCCCAGCGGCACGGTGGATGAACGCATGACCGCCTCGCCGTAGTCGAAGCCGTGGGCTTCCTGCAGGTACCGCACGCCCCAGACCATGTCGAAGATGGTCGTAGGAATGAAGAGGAGCCCCGAGATCAGCCCGCACATGATCGACTGTGGGTTGCGGAACACGGTTGCGAGGGCATGGCCCGCCTCGCCGAGCCAGCCGCCGCGCTGCTGCCTGGCCTCGGACCGCGGCAGGAAGAGCAGCAGCAGTACGCTGATGCCTATCCCCGCGACGCCCATGTAGATCCAGAAGCGGCTCCAGGGCAGGCCTCCCGCGATCGCCGGGCCGACCATGAACTGGCCCGCGAACCCGCCGGCCATGCCGAACATCTGTGTGGCACCGATCAAGGTCGCGGCGCGCGAAGCCGGGAAATACCGGGTCGCCAGATACACCGCTCCGAGCAGCGCAAAGACGCCACCGGCTCCCTGAACGAAGCGCCCGACGCTCGCGGTGTCACCGTCGCCGGTGGCGAACATGAATGCGCCGAGTCCGACCGCTGCGGCACCGACCGGTACCACGGTGCGCGCTCCCCACCGGTCGAGTGCCACCCCCGCCACGAGACTGAACGGGGAGTAGCCGTAGTAGAACAGGCCTGCCAGTGAGGCGACGCCGATTGCGGAGAGGCCGAATGCCTGCGACAGCTCGGGCATCATGACCGCTGGCGCCGAGCGCAGCACGTACTGGTAAAAGTAGTACACCGCCGTGAGCAGCCACGCGACCGCGATCGCTTTGCCGGCGCTCTTCATGAATCGGCCCGCGTTGCGGAGTTGTCCCTGCCGCTACGGTCCCTCAGCAGAGCGTCACCGACAGGGCGAGTCCACCCTCTGAGGTTTCCTTGTACTTCGGGTTCATATCCTTCGCCGTGAGGGCCATCGCCGTGACGGTGCTGTCGAAATCGACCCGGCGGTTGGCCGGGATTTCGTTGCTGGCAATCATGTACCCGGTCCATGCCTTGACGGCGCCGTAGGCGCATCGCTCGATACACGGGATCTGCACGAATCCCGCGACGGGATCGCACGTCATGCCGAGGTGATGCTCGAGCGCGGATTCCGCAGCGTTGGCCACCACCTGTGGAGGACTGTCCATCACCTCCGCGATCATGGCCGCAGCCATGGCCGAGGCGACGCCGATCTCGGCCTGACAACCTCCCTCTGCGGCAGCGAGGGTCGCGTTGTGCTTGCAGAGGTACCCGACGCCCACCGCGGTAAGCATGCCTTGGCTGATCTTTTCTTTGGGTGCCTTGCGTCCGCCTTCGCCGAGTGCGTATACGACCGCGGGCATCACGCCCGCCGAGCCTCCGGTCGGTGCGGTCACAACCAGGTGACCGCGGGCGTTCTCCTCCGACCCCGCGAGGGCGTAGGCCGACACCACACCGATACCCTGCTCGCGCTGGAATTTGTCCTCCACCGCGCGCTTGTAGACATCGCCTGCTTTCGTCTTGAGCTTGATGGGACCGGGCAGCGTGCCTGCGGGGGCAGCGAGCCCCGACTTGACGATGTTGACCATGGCGTTCTGGATCTTGTCCACGAAGGCGAGCACATCGGCCTCGCTCTTGCCCGAGACCGCGACCTCGTTCGCGAGGATCACCTGCGCGATGGACAACTTGTTCTTATCGGCGTGCGCCTGCAGCTCCTTCATCGTGGCGTACGGGTACTTCGGCTGGCCTTTCTTGGGTGGCTTGTAGCCCTTCCATTCGATGAACCCGCCACCGACGGAGTAGTACTCCTGCTCGAGCAGCACCTGGTCGCCTCCGAGCAGGCTGCATCTCATGGTGTTGGGATGCGGAAAGTCACCCTTGGTGGCGTCGTAGATGACATCGGCAAGAGAAACGTTCACCGTCTTGTCGCCGAGCTTCACCGGAAAGCTCTGCTGCGGATTCGCGGCGAGCCCGTCCAGGAAGGCGGGATCGACGGTTGCCGGCTCCTTGCCGACGAGGCCCGCGAGGGCGGCGCGCTCGGTGCCGTGACCCTTCCCGGTGGCGCTGAGGCTGCCGAACAAGTTCACTTTGAGCGCGGTGGCCTTGTCGAGTTGGTCCTTCGGCAGCTTGGTGCAGCGCTGGTAGAAGTCGTAAGTGATGCGCATCGGACCAATGGTGTGCGAGCTCGAAGGTCCCGGTCCCACCTTGTAGAACTCCTCCACCGTCGTCATCACCGGTCCCTTGGACTCCTTGACCACATTGAGGCTGGGCGACAGCGGGACCTGAGGCTTCGAGGGTGGAGCCGAGGCCGCCGCGGCGTGCGCTTCCGGCGTAAGCGTGCGACCCGTGATGAACGCAGCTGAGCTGATCACCGCGCTGCGCATGAGAAATGATCGGCGGTCCATTCCCGCGGGGACGTCCGGAAGCGCGGTAGTGTCCTCAAAGACCTGAGGGGATGGGTTGTTTTCGGGGTTCATGGCGAGTCCCTCTCGAACTGGATGTGTGCAGTCCAAGGAGCGGTGCTGAGCGGCTGGGCGACGCAGCAAACCTGAGTCGTCCACTTCACTTCCAAGCTAGCATCGGGCAGGCCGTCAAGGTACTGCCCACAGGGGCATGGATAGCGGCCAAGACCGAGCTACAGCCGATCCTTGGACTCGACTTCGTTGTTGGTGGAAGCAGCGGACGCATCAAAGACAACCTGATCGTGCCACCACAATCGCTCGAAGAGCGATCTCGCGCTCTCGCGCTCCGTTTTCCCGGAGAGCAGTTCACCGATCATTCGCTTGCCATCGATGGCCTCGAGCCAGCGCTTCTCGTGCGGACGTATCGGCAGATAGATGTCCTTGTAGGTGTGGGCGCGGTTGATGAGGACCGCAGCCATGCCGACGGGCAGCTGCTCCTGGATGACGACTGTGTCTGGAACCCGTAGGGGGACATACCGGAGCCAGTCACTGGAGTCGGAAGCAAAACCTATGTCGGAACTCGGTGGATCATCGTCCCGGTACACAATCGCGCTGTGACGTACCATCGTCCCGCGAAACAGTTCGGCAGCGGCATGTTGATCCTCGGGAGTAGCCGGCGCGTCGCGCTGGCGTTGCGGTATCCGTGACAGGAGACCGACCTGGAAACTGTAGGGCGCCTGGCGCAGCCAACGCCCGAATCTCACCGCGTTCGTCCGTAGAAACTGGCAGAGCTGTGGCACGGAGTACGCCCGGTCCTGCGGGTGCAGGAGCGCATCGGCCAGCGCCGCCTCTGTGCGGAAGTCGGGAGCCTCGTGCATGAGCCTCGCAAGCGGATGGTCGGGCGGCAGCACCTTCAACGCACCGATCAGGTCGTTCATGTCTCCCTGGGCGGGGCGAAACCCGACACGCCGGAAGAATTCCTGCAGCATGTAAATCCCACTGCGCCCGTACGGCGCGTACACCATCAGGTGCATTGCGCCGTGCGGTGCGAGGACGCTGCGCAGGGCACGAAGCCCTGCGTCTGGATCGCGCAGGTGATGCAGGACGCCAGTGCACACGATCTGATCGAAGCTCGCTTGCAGCTCGGCCACCTGCTCGAGCGCAATCTGCCGGATCTGCAGATTGTCGAGTTTGTACCTGCGCTTCAGCCGCTCGGTGTGTTCGATGCTGGCAGTGCTGAAGTCAATCGCGGTGACCTGCGCCGCCGGCCAGCGCATCGCATACTTGGCCGCCTGCGAGGTGCCGCAACCGGCCACGAGTACCGAGTAGTCTTCGCGGTACGGCCTCCACGGCCAGAATAGATGGAAGTCCGCGCGGCGGCGCTGTGGGTCCTGCCATCGCCGCCGGTAGGCTTCGAGGTCATCGACCGGCGGAGGATACGGATACCGGTCGTAGAAGGCTTTGACTTCCACGGCACTGTTAGGTTACGCCCACCAGCCCTTTCTGTCAGTCGGACCAACGGCGTATGCCGACAAAGGCCTAGTCGCAAAGGCCGATGATGATGCCATCCCTTTCGAGGCCGCTTACGGCCCAGAACTCATTACACTCTTTGCAGTAAGCCTTTATGTTCGAGTTTGTGTTGAGGAGCCGTCGCAGCATCCGGTGCGTGTATCCCTCCTGAAGCTGGCGATCCCCGCACCTGGGACAGCGTGACATGAAGGGAATGACTTCATTCATCGGCCTGAACCGGGCGAGCTTTGCCCGTCCGTCGTGCCGGTGGTTCGTCTCGTTCAGGTGTCCAAAACGTACATGCGCTGCCATCTTGCCCTCCTCGGCTGAAACGGGCGCCAAGCTACCCGCAGGTTCCCTCCGCGCATATTGGCCCATCTGCTGAAACGACTGTCAGAATCTTCGCTCCGCTGTCTCAAAACCCCGACGCACCCAAGGCGGTGTGCGTGCCCACGGGCCGCTGGCGGGAACTTGGCCTTGGGCTGGTTGAGCTGCGAGGTCGCATTTAGCCTAAACTCCGGCACGGCTTTTCCGGCGTAGCGAAGCAGACGTGCAATCGTGAACGATTCACCCACGCGTGCGTGGCGCGACCTCGCTGCCGATTGGCGAGTGTGGCTGAGCCTCGCGCTGTGTCTGCTCATCGCCACGATCGCCTGGATCCTCGGCTACGACTGATCGGTTGTTCCGCCTGGCCCGGGTGGCCGGGATTGCGTGCGCTCAGGTACCGATGAGGTGCAGCGCGACCTCCCGCTCGTGCGGCCGGTGGCGGTGCTCGAACAGAAAAATTCCCTGCCAGGTTCCGAGCGCCATGCGCCCCGCGTTCACCGGAATGGATACCTGCACCCCGGTGAGCGCAGTCCGCAGGTGGGCCGGCATGTCGTCAGGTCCTTCGTCATCGTGCTGGTACCGGCTCGGATCTTCAGGGGCCAACACGGCGAAGTAGCTCTCGAGATCCTTGCGCACCGCGCGGGCAGCGTTCTCCTGGATGAGGAGCGACGCGGAGGTGTGCCGGCAAAAGAGCGTGAGCAACCCGGTCGTGACGCCCTGACTCTCGAGCCAGGCGCGCACTTCATCCGTGATCTCCAACAGGCCGCTACCAGGAGTGCGAAATGCCAACTTCCCAGCAACATTGCGCATGATGGTCTCACCGTGCCGAGCTGTCGGCTCCTGCGACCTCGCCAAGCTAGCAGCGCCGCCAGCTTGCGGTAAAGCGCCGGATTGCCGATTATCCCGCTACGATGAGTGCGGTTACTTCGCCGCCGGAGCTCACACCGGTCGCGCTGCCAGCGCGCACGATCGAGCCACCTGCCACCATCAGCCTCGAGGCGCGTGCCGCACTGTCACTGGCGGCCAAGACACCTGCGACGGCTTACCCCTCGCCCGGAGACCTGGAGGGTTGGCGGCAGGCCATGGCAGCCAGCGAGGCCATCTGGGACCCGGTAGCCGCACAGATTCTGGCGGCCTGCCACTGCCGCATCGACACGCAGCGCCTGGCGGGCGTCACGGCATACCTCTGCACCCCGGATACACCCAGCGCCGCTTCCGGCCCCATTTATCTCTATATCCACGGTGGCGCGTTCGTGTTTGGTGCCGGCCGGTTCGCCATGGCCTTCGGCGCAAAAGCCGCCGATGAGCTCGGGCTGACGACCGTTTCGGTCGACTACCGTACCCCACCCGCCCATCCTTTCCCTGCGGCCCTCGAGGACTGTTTCGTCGTCTATCAGGAGCTCCTCAAGAACGCCTCGGGCCGTCGCATCGTCGTCGGTGGTTCTTCGGCGGGCGGCAATCTCGCCGCCGCTGTCACTCTGCTGATCCGCGATCGGGGACTGACACCGCCCGCAGCGGTCGTGCTGCTGACACCGGAAGTCGACCTCACGGAGGCCGGGGACACCTTTCGAACCAACGCCGTGCTGGATGTGAATCTCAAGGCAGGGGTGCCCGAATGCAATGCGGTCTACGCGGCCGGGCGAGATCTCACGGAGCCGTTGGTATCTCCGCTTTTTGCCGACTTCACGCGCGGCTTTCCACCGACCCTCATTCAATCCGGAACACGCGACCTGTTTTTGTCCAACTCGGTGCTGATGCACCGCAAGCTCCGGCGCGCCGGTATCGAAGCGGAGCTGCACGTCTGGGAAGCAATGCCGCATGCGGGATTTGGATTTGGCGCCGTGCCGGAGAATGAGGAAGTGAGCGAAGAAGTCCGGCGGTTCATCGCGCGGCACTGCTGAGCTTTCCCCGCAGTGAAAGTCAGCTCCGAGTCGTCGACCTACGATGTGATCGTTATCGGATCGGGCCACAACGGCCTGGTCTGCGGGGCGTACCTCGCGAAGTCCGGGCTCAGGACGCTCGTCCTCGAGCGCCGCAACATCGTAGGTGGCGCCGCCGTGACCGAGGAATTCGCCCCCGGTTTTCGCGCCTCGCGCTTCTCGTACGTCATGAGCCTGCTTCACCCGCGCATCATCCGCGAGCTGGAGTTGGATTCGCTCGGGCTGCAGGTGCTGCCGGCCAACGACCTGTTCTGCCCGCTCGGCGGTAATGATTACATTCTCTACAGCGACGATCTGAAGAAAACGCAGGCGGAGTTCGCGCGCTTCTCGCGCCACGATGCCGAGATCTATCCGCAATTCGTGCGCTATCTCGGGGAGTCGGCGGCCGTCGTGCGCTCGCTGTTGTTCGAGACTCCCGTGGATCCGGTGCGGCGCAGCTGGACGAGCTTCAAGCGCAGCGCGGCGCTCCTGTGGCGTCATCGCACGATCGGAGATCGCGCTTACCGTATGGTGGACCTGCTGACCCAGAGCGCGTACGACTACCTCTCCGCCTGGTTCGAGCACGACACCATCAAGAGCCTGCTCGCGTACTACGCCTCGATCGGAACTTTTGCAGGTCCCAAGTCACCCGGCACGGCATACGTGATCATGCATCACCTGATGGGCGAGCATGAAGGTGCGGCTGGCTGGGGGTTCGTGCGCGGCGGGATGGGTGCCATCACCGCGGCCATTGCGCGCTCGGGTGCGCGTTTTGGCATGCAGGTCATGACGGAAGCGCCCGTGGCGGAGGTGCTGGTGCGTGATGGCCGTGCCCGGGGGGTGCGCACTGCGGACGGGCGCGAATTCCACGCGAGCGTCATCGCCTGCAATGCGGCGGCACCGACGCTCTTCAAGCGGCTGGTCGCGCCCGAGCACCTGCCCGCGGAGCTGTTGCGCGAGATCGAAACATTTCGCACCTTCTCGACCGCCTTCAAGATGAACATCGCAGCGCATGAGCCCCCAGGCTATCGTGCCTTCGATGCGGCGCGACTGCAGTTCAGCTATCCAACTTACGTGCACATCGCACCCTCGATCGATTACCTCGAGCGCGCCTACGATGACGCGAAGTACGGCTGGTACTCGAGCCGGCCGTTTCTGACACCGGTGGTGCCCACGATCGTGGATGATTCGTTGGCGCCACCGGGCAAGCACGTCATCAACATTTTCGGTGGCCACGCGCCCTATCGGCTGCGCGATGGAGCGTCCTGGGCAAACGAAAAGGGCAACCTGACGAAGGCTGCGCTCGATGTGCTCGAGTCGATGGCGCCGGGGTTCACGGCGCGGATCATCGACATGGAGACTCTGGTGGCGCCTGATCTCGAGGCGATCGTGGGTCTGCCGCAGGGACACATATTCCACGGCGAGCTTTCCGCTGACCAGCTGTTCTGGCAGCGTCCCGCACCGCACTGGGCAGACTATCGCACCCCGATAGCGGGCCTGTATCTGTGTGGCTCCTCGGCCCATCCGGGTGGCGGCGTTTCGGGAATTCCGGGGCACAACGCCGCGCGTGAGATTCGCCGCGACTGGAAACGCCTGCGGGCGCATCGGGTCGCCGTATAATCGAACACCAATTCAAGACGGCGACCCCGCGCACGAGAATGCCGGAGAGGCGCCGAAAGGACCCTGAGATGAACGTATCGGCGGATGCAGCCTGGTCTCGCGGCGACCCCCGGCGTCAAGCGCGCATCGATCTCGCCGCCTGTCATCGCCTCGCGGCACGGTTCGGTCTGAATGAGGGCATCGACAATCACCTCACGATGCTCGTTCCGGGATACTCCGACCGGTTCTATCTCGCGCCCTTCGGGCTTCTCTGGTCGGAAGTGAAAGCGAGCGATCTCATGGAGCTCGATTTCACCGGCAAAGTGGTGGCCGGGCGCGGACTGGTCGAAGACACAGCGCTCCATATCCATCTCCCGGTGCACCGCCTGGTGCCCGAAGCGCGTTGCGTCCTGCACACGCATATGCCCTATGCAACCGCTCTCGGCATGCTCGAGGATACGCGCCTGGAAATGGCAGGCCAGAGTGCCATCGGGTTTTACGATGCCCTCGCCTATTACGACTACAACGGCCTGGCGCTCGATTCGAGCGAAGGTGAGCGCATGGCGCAGGCGCTCGGCGGCAAGTCGGTTCTCATGCTGCGCAATCACGGCGTGTTGGTGATCGGCAGCTCGGCTGCGCAGGCGTTCGAGCGCCTGTACTTTCTCGAACGTGCCTGCCAGGCTCAGATCCTCGCGCTCTCGACCGGGCGCGCCCTCCACATCGTGCCGCAAGCTGTCGTCGACTCCACCGTCGCGCAGTTCCGCGGATGCACCGATGTCGGCGGTGTGGCTCGCAGCGAGCTGCACTTCGAGGCTCTCAAGCGACAGTTGGATCGCAGCGAAGCGGACTATGCTCGTTGAGGACACCGCAGACAGCGTCTGAGCTGACGGAGTTCGCCCGCTGGTCGATCGTGGGCCTGGTGACGGTGGCCCTCTTCATCAATTATGTGGATCGGGGCGCAGTTCCTACCGCTGCTCACCTGATCCAGGACGAGCTTGGACTCTCCCCCAGCCAGCTCGGTGTGCTGTTCTCGGCTTTCTTTTGGACTTACTCCATCCTGCAGGTCCCAATCGGATGGATCGCGGAGCGTTACGGGGCGCATCGCGTGATGGCCGCGGGGCTCGCGCTGTGGGGCTGCGCCACCATGCTGGTCGGGGTGGCGCATTCGTTCGCCGCGTTGGTCGCTTTGCGCCTTCTCCTGGGTATCGGCGAGAGCGTCGGATTCCCATCAGCGGCGAAGTTGCTGGCCGTCGCGATGCCCATCGAAAAGCTCGGGATCGCTAACGGGATCGTCGCCGCCGGCTATCAGTTCGGTCCAGCCGTAGGTGCCTGGGGCGGCGGATTGCTCATGGCGCACTACGGCTGGCGCGGTGCATTCTGGGTTTTCGGAGGGTTGTCACTGCTCTGGGTGCTGCCGTGGTTCTGGGTGCGGCTGCCTCGCGAGGCAGCCCGGGCGAGCGGAAGCGATGCTCCCCCGCTAGGCGCGATCCTCCGTCAGCGCTCGCTCTGGGGGACGGCGCTCGGGCTCTTCTCGAGCAACTACGTGTTCTTTTTTGTGCTGAGCTGGTTGCCCTACTACGTCGTGCGCGAGCGCGGTCTCTCCACGGCGGAGATGGCGAGCCTCACGGGGATCGCGTGGGTCGTGAGCGCCCTCGCCTCGATCATCGCAGGATGGGTGATCGACCGGTACGTCCGTGCCGGTCACGCGAACTTCGCCTATAAGTCGGTGATGGTCGCCGCGCACGTAGGAACGGTCGGTTGCATGTTGTGCATTGCTTTCGGTGGCCAGGCGTGGGCGTTGGCGGGCATTTTCATATATCAGATGCTCACCGGCGCCGCTTCCTCGGGCGTTTACGCCATGCCGCAGATCCTTGCCGGGCCCTCCGCCTCGGGCCGCTGGGTAGGAATCCAGAATGCCTGTGGCACCTTCGCGGGCGCCATCGCACCTGCGGTCACGGGTCTCCTCGTCGAGGAAACCGGTCACTTCGTCGCAGCCTTCGTGACCGCCGCACTGGTCAGCATTGCCGGGCTCGTGGGCTGGGTGTGGATGGTGCCGAAGCTCGCTCCGCTCGCGTGGCCATCAACCGGCGCCCAGGGAACCGTAGTGGATGCGGTGCGAGTGGCCCCGCCCCTTTGACAGTACGTCCCGTTCGATCGGATCATTGAGAACACGACACCGACTTGAAGTCGTGCCAGGTATCAAATGAGCACCGCCGCTGAGCCGACGGGAACACTCGCGGAAGCCCTGCAGCACGCCGCAAAACTGCTCAACCGCGACCCGCTCCTCGCGGCCGAGCAGGCCGTGGAGATCCTCAAAGTCTTTCCCGCGCACCCGGGTGCCATGCTGCTCCTCGGCTCGGCGCGGCGCGCGGCCGGCAATCCCGCCGCAGCGCTGGCGGTGTTGCAACCTCTGATCGCCGCGCATCCGACCTGGGCTGTCGCTCATTTCGAGCTCGGGCTGACGCTGAGTGATCTCGAGTCGCACGAGGACGCGCTGAGCGCCTTGCGCCGCGCGGTGGAGCTGCGGCCGGATATGCCCGATGCCTGGCGGGAAATCGGCGACCGACTGGCCCTCAAGGGTGACACCGAAGGCGCCCACGCCGCGTACGCGCAACACATCAAGGCGTCGACCAAGGATCCGCGGCTCATGTCGGCGGCCGCCGCGTTATCCGAGAACCAGATTGGCCGGGCTGAACTCCTGCTGCGCGAGCATCTGAAAAAGTACCCGACCGACGTGGCCGCCATTCGCATGCTGGCCGAGGTGGCCGGCCGGCTCGGACGCTATATGGAGGCGGAAAATCTCCTGGCCCGGTGTCTCGAGCTCGCCCCGAGCTTCAATGGCGCGCGCTACAACTACGCGCTGGCATTGCATCGCCAGGCCAAGTACGTCCCGGCTCTGCAGCAGGTGGAGATGTTGACGGCGGCCGAGCCGCACAATTCCAGCTATCGCAACCTGAAAGCCGTGGTCCTGGCCATGATCGGGGAGAATCGACAGTCAATCGATATCTATGCCGACATCCTCGCCAAGGACCCGGACCACCCCAGAATCTGGGCGAGCTACGGGCATGCCCTGGCGACTGCGGGGCGGACAGCAGACAGCATTGCCGCCTACCGGCGCGCCATCGCGCTCGCGCCGACATTCGGTGAGGCCTATTACAGTCTCGCCAACCTCAAGACGTTCCGGTTCGAAGACGCTGAACTTGCGACCATGCGCGAGCACCTGGCGGGCTTCGCTATCAACAATGACGATCGCACTCACTTTCACTTTGCCATCGGTAAGGCGCTCGAGGATTCGAAGAACTTCGCCGACTCCTTCGACCACTACGCGCAGGGGAACAAGCTGCGCATGGCCCGAGTCGGGTGGGACCCGGCGGAAGTCACGACCCTGGTACAGCGCTCAAAGGCCCTGTTCACGCAGGAGTTCTTCGCGGCGCGCACAGACTTCGGGACCCCGGCTGCCGATCCGATCTTCATCGTCGGCATGCCCCGCGCAGGCTCCACACTGGTGGAGCAGATACTGGCCAGCCATTCGAGTGTCGAGGGCACGATGGAACTGCCTGACATCATGGCGCTGGCGGCGAGGTTGGGCGGAAAGCGCGCGCGCGGCGAGAAATCGGCATATCCCGAGGTACTGGCCGGCCTGAGCGCCGAGGAGTGCCGCACACTCGGCGAGCAGTACCTCGAGCAGACGCGCATTCAGCGGAAGACGGCGAAGCCCTTCTTCATCGACAAAATGCCCAATAATTTCCTTCACATAGGGGCCATCCGGCTGCTGTTGCCGCGCGCCCGGATCATCGACGCCCGCCGTCATCCCATGGCCTGCTGCTTCTCGAATTTCAAGCAGCATTTCGCGCTGGGGCAACGCTACACGTACAGCCTTGAGCAGGTCGGCCGGTTCTATTGCGACTATGTTGAGCTCATGGCGCACTTCGATGAGGTTGCGCCGGGCGCGATTCACCGCGTCATCTACGAAAATATGGTGAGCGATACCGAGGGTGAGGTGCGGCGGCTGTTGGAATTCTGCGGGCTGCCTTTCGAGCCGGCCACCCTGAGATTCTACGAGAACGAGCGGGCCGTCAGGACCGCGAGCTCGCAGCAGGTCCGCCAGCCCATATATCGGGAGGGCCTCGACCAGTGGCGCAATTTCGAGCCCTGGCTTGAACCGCTGCGACATTCCCTGGGCGCTGTGCTCGACGCCTATCCCGAGGTCCCACGGTTTTAAAACGCGCGGGATTGTGGCATAAGCGAGCTGTCGGGGGAGACACTCAGAAACGCGTGGCAAAAATGCAACTCTTCGAGCACTCGGAGACCCATTGCCATTAAGAATTTACCCGCGCGAGTTCTGCAGAGCGCGATGTTCTGAAGAGCAAACATCCAAGGGGAGCATCCATGACTCGTAGCCGAAAGAGAAAACTGGCGCGAATTCGCGGCAAATGGGCCGGCATGCCGCTGGCGTCCGCCGCCATGCTGGCCGGCGGCGGCATGGCGGTCGCTGCCGAGCCGACCGAAACGGCCGGAACGCTCGAGGAAGTCGTGGTGACCGCGCAGAAGCGCGCGGAGGATTTGCAGAAAGTCCCCATCAGCCTGACGGTGCTGAGCGGCGAAAAGCTCGACCAGCTCCAGGTGACCAATTTCGATGATTTCGCCAAGTACCTACCGAGCCTGAGTTACCGCTCCTGGGGGCCGGGCCAGACGGAGTTCTTCTTCAGGGGCATCTCCACCAATAACGGCAACGTGCGGTTGCATGCCGGATACCTGCCGTCCACCGGCATGTACGTCGATGACATACCGGTGACCACCATCGGCGGTAACCTGGACGTGCATATCTATGATGTCGCGCGACTCGAGGCGCTGGCAGGACCGCAGGGCACACTCTACGGGGCCAGCTCTCTCTCGGGCACCGTGCGCATCATCACCAACAAGCCCGACCCTTCAAAATTTGAAGCGGGATACGACCTCAAGGCCGACAAGTGGAAATCCGGCGACCCCGGCGGCGGAATCGAAGGCTTCGTGAATATGCCTCTGTCCGAGCACGCCGCGATCCGGCTGGTGGGCTACTACGAGCACAGCGGCGGCTACATCAACAACGTCTACCGGGCGGATACCTTTCAGCGCTACTCACCGTGCGGGACGCCCGTGCCGACTTACAGTTGTTCGACGGCCCCCCTTCCGGCCGACGGTTTCCCGAACTATTACCCGACGGTCCCCCCCCTCAACAACTCTGATGTGGTGAAAAATCGCTGGAACACCAGCGACACCGCCGGCGGACGGGCGGCTCTCCGGGTGGACCTGAGCGACAACTGGTCGATCACACCGCAGCTTCTCGGTCAGTACCAGAAGACCGAAGGCGAATTCGCGTTCGATCCGAAATTCGGCGACCTCAATGTCGCGGACTACTTTCATCCCTTCAACAAGGATGGCTGGTACCAGGCGGCCCTCACGGTCGAGGGCAAGATCAGCAACTGGGATGTGCTGTATTCGGGCGGTTACTTCGAACGCGAAGTCCACAACCTGGTGGACTATTCGCAGTACGCGATTGCCTATGACGGGCAGGCTATCTCCTATAAGTACGCGTACACCCGATTCGCCGAGAACGAGCCGTGCGGGCCGTCGCTTGGCAAGCCCTGCACGATCCTCCCTCGTCCGGTGCAGTACACGAACAACCATGACGGCTACACCAAGTTCAGCAACGAAGTGCGTGTCACAACGCCGGCGGACTATCGCTTGAGAGCGATATTGGGCGCGTTCTATCAGAAGCAGACCGACGAGATACGCGCGGAATTCAACGTCCCGAACCTGCCGGTATTCTATGAAGTTCCCGGTCAGAAAAATGTCTACTACCTGTCGCAGATGGACCGGGCCGACCGTGATTATGCGGTGTTCACCGATCTCACGTTCGATGCCACCGTGAAGCTGAAGCTGATCGGTGGCATCCGTTACTACTGGGTCAACAACACCCTGTACGGGTTCTTCGGCTTCAATAACAACGGCTATTCGGGCTCCGGCCAGGCAATATGCGTGACGGACGGGAATCC
>Ga0306926_10003155_pt1 | contig 16986 bp, 15 predicted proteins | sample flu12Cox44000178_FD_203759 | JGI IMG/M metagenome (GOLD analysis project Ga0306926, IMG submission 203759) | Lab enrichment of tropical soil microbial communities from Luquillo Experimental Forest, Puerto Rico - flux8day.12C.oxic.44.000.178 (v2)... | ecosystem: Environmental > Terrestrial >... | reverse complement strand
CGACCACGGCATCCGCCCGGCCGACCAGATTGTCCATCGGCAACAGCCCGACGCCGCCCGCGCTAAGGGGGACGCGGCTGTCGGCGGAATTGTCGCGGTTGTCGCCAAGCACGAACAGCCGGCCCGGCGGCACCACCACCTCCGCCGTGTTGTCGAGCCGGCCACTGTCACGAATCTTGAAGATCGCGTGGGCAACGCCGTTCGGCAGCGTCTCGACATAACGATAGGCGGGCTCAAGATTGCCGTTGTCGTCCTCGGCTTCGCCGATTCCGTCCGGCTTCAGCGTGGCGGGATGGTCGTTGATGAACAGCTGGCCCTGCCGCATCTGAATGCGGTCGCCGGGTAGCCCCACCACGCGCTTCACCCACGCCTGCGAGTTGTCGCCGGGCCAGCGGAACACCACGACATCGCCGCGCTTCGGTGTCTCCTCGAACACGCGCCCCGTCTCGGGCAGGTTGATCTGCATCGGCAGCGAGGCGGTGCCATAGCCGTAAGGGTATTTCGATGCGAGCAGTGCGTCGCCGATCAGGAGCGTCGGCTCCATCGAGCCGGACGGCACGTAGAACGGCTCGGCGATCGCGCCCTTGGCGAGGAACACCACGGCAACCACGCCCGCGAGCTGCAACGTCTGCCCCAACCAAGTGCTCCTGATGGCGCGCGTGGACGACTTCTCCATGTTCATTTACCGGTTCCTCCGACGGTGATGCCTTCCATCCGCAGCGTTGGCTGGCCGACGCCGACGGGCACGCCCTGGCCGTTTTTGCCGCAGGTGCCGACGCCGCTGTCGAGCGCGAGATCGTTGCCGATCATGGTGATGCGGTGCAGGTCGGTCGGTCCATTACCGATCAGCATCGCTCCCTTCAGCGGTGCGCCAATCCTGCCGTCTTCGATCCGATAAGCCTCGGTGCATTGGAACACGTATTTGCCGGAGGTAATGTCAACCTGTCCGCCGCCGAAGTTGGCGGCATAAACGCCGTTCCTCACCGAGCCGATGATCTCCGCCGGATCGCGATCGCCCGCCAGCATGTAGGTATTGGTCATGCGCGGCATCGGGATATGCGCATAACCCTGGCGGCGGCCGTTGCCGGTCGGCCTCATGTTCATCAGCCGCGCATTCTGCCGGTCCTGCATATAGCCGACCAGAATGCCGTCCTCGATCAGCACGGTTCGGTTGGTCGGCGTACCCTCATCGTCGATCGAGAGCGATCCGCGACGCGCGGCGATCGTGCCGTCGTCGATCACCGTGACGCCTTTAGCTGCAACCTGCCGGCCCATCAGGCCGGCGAAGGCGGAGGTTTTCTTGCGGTTGAAATCGCCTTCCAATCCGTGCCCGACGGCTTCGTGCAACATCACGCCGGGCCAGCCGGCCCCCAAAACCACGTCCATTTCGCCGGCCGGTGCCGGCACGGAGTCAAGATTGACCAGCGCCTCGCGCAGCGCACCGTCGGCGGCCTCGCGCCAGGATTTTGTTTCGATGAAGCGCGCATAGCCTTCGCGGCCGCCATAACCCTTGCTGCCGCTCTCCTGGCGATCGCCTTGTCCTGCGACCACGGAAACATTGACGCGGACCAGCGGGCGGATGTCGCGGTAGCTTTCGCCGTCCGCGCGCAGGATTTCCACCACCTGCCAGGTGGCGCCAAGGCTTACCGTCACCTGCCGCACCCGCGGGTCCTTGTCGCGCAGATAGGCGTCGATTTCCGCGAGCAGCTTGACCTTGCTCTCGAAGCCCGGCGCATCCAGCGGATTGTCGTCGCCGTAAAGCTTCGCATTGGTGCGCGGCGGGGGTGCCGCAAAACTCCCGGAATAGCCGCCGCGTACCGCTGCGACCGCATCGGCCGCGCGGATCAGCGCCGGCAGCGACACGTCGGAGGAATGTGCATAGCCCACCGCATCGTCCTTTACCGCGCGCAGGCCAAAACCCTGGCTGGTGTCGTAGGTCGCCTGTTTCAGGCGGCCGTTGTCGAACATCAGCGCTTCGGTCTGACTGAATTCCAGAAAGAACTCGCCGTCATCGGCGCCGGAAAGTCCGCGCGCAATCTCGCGGCGCACGGCATCGCGGTCGAAGTTGGCTCGGTCGAGGAGTGAGGTTGTGGCAGGATCGGTCATCAGGACTCCACATGCTGCTGTCAAGGTTCCCGGCAATTCTAAGCCCGGATGTGCGGCAATCTCATCTTACAATGCGGTAACGCGCGCGCGGTGCCGCAAGCTAGAAACATAGTGATGGTGGCTGGCGAATTGCAGGTTCCCCGCGAGGTTGTTTGGTAATCAGCCTGGATCAAAGCGCCGCAGCTCCTCACGGCAACTTGTCAAATCCGTCGGACAGCCCGTTCAGGCTGAGCGGAAAACCGATACCCTCTTCCGGCGTCTCGAAGATGATGAAGGTCGCGGTCTTGGCTGATTTCAATTGGCCGAGCAGTTTGTCGTCCATGATGACTTCGGCGACGCAGCCATTCGGCAGGCAGCGGACGAAACCGGCCTTGCCGACGTCGACATTGTCGAGCTTGAGACCAAGCCCGGAGGGCAGCAGTACGCCGAGCGGCGCCACCACGCGCATCAGGCGGCTCTTCTGATCGGCGGTCCTCAGCAGGATCACGGTCAGTCCGGCGTTGGAGCGGTCCTCGGCTACCACGCTCTGGATCAGCGCGCATTGCTCGTTCTGGGCGCCGGGCGGCGTATCACAGCGGATTTGCCAGTCGCCATGCACCGAGCGCACCGCGCCTTGCCCATGCGCGGATGCCACCAGGCCAAACATGACGGTCGCAATGAGCGGCCCTGCCAGCAGGAGCCCACCGCGATCTGCGCGTTTCGTCGGGTGTTTCAATGGCCCCATCCTCGATCCCTTGTCATCCCTTTCTGTTCCCACGGGCGGTTCCGGGCTCCACGCATGAAATGATACAGCAATGACGGCGCCCTAAAGGCGATTTCCCTCACATTTCTGTTCGCAATTCCTGTCCGGATCGGCCACCCCGGAGTGCCCTTCAAGGAGAATCAGGCGGCAACGGATCGTTGCGCCTGTGCGAACATGTCGGCCGGGCCGCTGTCAAGCGGCGCGAGCTGCCGGAAATGGCGCTTATGCCTGATTTTACGGGAAATTGCGATTAGTCGCGATGCCGCCTTCTCGCTCCTACTACCGCATTGCTAGACCCTTAGAATTATGGTTTGAGAGGCGGGATTTCGGCGCCTCACGATCCGGCCTGGACACCCTCGATTGGTGTGTTTTCGGGCTGTCTGGCGGGGGCGGACGGGCGGGCGGGCGAATGGGGGTTATGCATTTGCGCGCCAAGGGGCGGAATGCGGGGCTGATTTTCGAAGGGAGCGCGGGCGGCATGAAGATGTCGAAGGGCCGAATTGGCCGATGGATGCTGGGGTTGGCGGTGAGTTGCGGGGCTCTGGTTGCAGGCGGTACTGCCTTCGCCGAGCTGGGGCAGCCGGCGCCGTGGGAATACAGGCTGCAAGCGTCCGGCTCGCCCGTCATGGACGAGATCACCAGCTTTCATAACGTACTTCTCGTCATCATCACCCTGATCACGCTTTTCGTGCTGGCGCTGCTCGTGACCGTGATGGTCCGCTTCAACGCCAGGTCAAACCCGACGCCATCCAGGACCACCCACAACACGCTGGTTGAGGTCGCCTGGACCCTGGTTCCCGTCCTTATTCTGGTCGGCATCGCGGTGAAGTCTTTCCAGCTCCTGTTCTTCCAACTCGACTTGCCGAAAGCGGACCTGACGATCAAGGCGACCGGCAAGCAGTGGTATTGGAGCTATGCCTATCCCGATAACGGCAAATTCGAGTTCGATTCGCTGCTTGCCTGCGACGAGTCGCGCACCAAGTGCGATGCGCCCCGCCTGCTCGCGGTCGACAACGAGATCGTGGTGCCCGTGGACAAGATCGTGCGCGTGCAGACCATTGGTGCCGACGTCATCCACTCCTTCGCGGTACCGGCCTTCGGCATCAAGATCGACGCAATCCCCGGTCGTCTGAACGAAACCTGGTTCAAGGCGACCAAGATGGGCAAATATTACGGCCAGTGTTCCGAGCTGTGCGGCAAGGATCACGCCTACATGCCGATCGTGGTGAAGGTGGTAAGCGATCAGGAATTCTCGACCTGGGTCGAGGCCGCAAAGAAGAAATTCGCCAGCGCAAAGAGCGATACTTTGGCGTCGGCTGTCGGAGCGGCGCAGTAAGCCGGCACGGCTTTCCGCGCCAAGGGGATCAGGGCTACTGGACCGATCCGGTCCAAGAAGAGACTGCAAGGCAGGATTTACAAATGGCAACGAGCGCAGCAACACACGACGATCATGCCCATGACGACCACGCGCACGACCATCCGACCGGCTGGCGGCGCTGGGTCTATTCGACCAACCACAAGGACATCGGCACGATGTACCTCGTGTTCGCGATCATTGCGGGCATCATCGGGGCGGCGATGTCGATCGCCATCCGCGCCGAGCTGATGTATCCCGGTGTCCAGATCTTCCACGAGACCCATACCTACAACGTCTTCGTTACCTCGCACGGCCTGATCATGATCTTCTTCATGGTGATGCCGGCGATGATCGGCGGGTTCGGCAACTGGTTCGTGCCGCTGATGATCGGCGCCCCCGACATGGCGTTTCCGCGCATGAACAACATCTCGTTCTGGCTGTTGCCGGCTTCCTTCGGCCTGCTGCTGATTTCATCCTTCGTCGAGGGCGAATCGGGTGCCAACGGTGTCGGCGCGGGCTGGACCCTCTACGCGCCGCTGTCGACCACGGGCCATCCGGGACCGGCGGTCGATTTCGCGATCCTCTCGCTACATCTGGCCGGTGCCTCGTCGATTCTCGGCGCCATCAACTTCATCACCACGATCTTCAACATGCGCGCGCCGGGCATGACGCTGCACAAGATGCCGCTGTTCGTCTGGTCGATCCTGGTGACCGTGTTTCTGCTGCTCTTGGCGCTGCCGGTCCTGGCGGGCGCAATCACCATGCTGCTGACCGACCGCAATTTCGGCACCACCTTCTTCTCCGCCGATGGCGGTGGCGATCCGGTGCTGTTCCAGCATCTGTTCTGGTTCTTCGGCCACCCCGAAGTCTACATCCTGATCCTGCCCGGCTTCGGCATGATCAGCCAGATCGTCTCGACCTTCTCGCGCAAGCCCGTGTTCGGTTATCTCGGCATGGCCTATGCGATGGTCGCAATCGGCGGTATCGGCTTCGTGGTGTGGGCGCACCACATGTACACGGTCGGCATGAGCTCGGCGGCGCAGGCCTATTTCGTCGCCGCCACCATGGTGATCGCGGTGCCGACCGGCGTGAAGATTTTCTCCTGGATCGCGACCATGTGGGGCGGCTCGATCGAGTTCAAGACGCCGATGCTGTGGGCGATCGGCTTCATCTTCCTTTTCACCGTCGGCGGCGTCACCGGCGTCGTGCTGGCCAATGCCGGCGTCGACCGCGTGCTGCAGGACACCTACTACGTCGTCGCCCACTTCCACTATGTGCTGTCGTTGGGCGCGGTGTTTGCGATCTTCGCCGGCTGGTACTACTGGTTCCCGAAGATGTCCGGCTACATGTACAACGAGACGATCGGCAAGCTGCACTTCTGGTTCACCTTCGTCGGTGTCAACCTGGTGTTCTTCCCGCAGCACTTCCTCGGTCTCTCCGGCATGCCGCGCCGCTATGTCGATTATCCCGATGCGTTCGCCGGCTGGAACCTGGTTTCGTCCATCGGTTCCTACATCTCCGGCTTCGGCGTTCTGATCTTCATCTACGGCCTGATCGACGCCTTCGTCCGCAAGCGGCAGGCCGCCAACAATCCGTGGGGCGTCGGCGCCACGACGCTGGAGTGGACGTTGCCGTCGCCGCCGCCGTTCCATCAGTTCGAGGTGCTGCCGCGGGTGCAGTAAAGTCTTTAGAGGTGCGCGGCGCCTTGTCGGGCGCCGGGCCGCTTTGAGGGAAGCGATCAAGCCTTGTCGGTCACTGGTCACAGCACAGTCGGTGTTGCACCCCGCATCTCGGAAGCGGATGTCGGCGATTACATTGCCCTGCTCAAGCCGCGTGTGATGTCGCTTGTGGTCTTCACGGCGCTGGTCGGACTTGTGATCGCGCCCGGGCACGTGCACCCGGTACTGGCCATCACCTCGCTCTTGTGTATCGCGGTTGGTGCCGGCGCCTCCGGCGCGCTCAACATGGCGCTCGAGGGCGACCTCGACGCCAGGATGACGCGCACCGCCAACCGCCCGATTCCGCGCGGCCGCATCACTCCCTCGGAGGCGATGGCGTTCGGCGTGATACTCGCCTTCTTCTCCGTGCTGACGCTCGGCATTCTCGTCAACTGGTACGCGGGTGGCCTGCTTGCCTTCACCATCTTCTTCTATGTGGTGGTCTACACGATGTGGCTGAAGCGGTGGACCGCGCAGAACATCGTGATCGGCGGCGCCGCCGGCTCGCTGCCGCCGGTCGTGGCCTGGGTCGCCGCCACGGGCTCGCTCTCGGTCGAGCCGCTGCTGTTGTTTCTGATCATCTTCTTCTGGACGCCGCCGCATTTCTGGGCGCTGGCGCTGTTCCGCTCCGACGATTACGCGCGTGCCGGCGTGCCGATGTTGCCAGTGGTGGCCGGCCCCGACGCGACGCGGCTGCAGGTCCTGCTGTATACGCTCGTCCTGGTCGCGGTCGCGGTCAGCCCCTGGCCGCTCGGCTATTTCGACGCGATCTACGGCGTCACCTCGCTCGTTCTCGGCGGCGGCATGCTGGCGCTCGCCATCCAGCTCTATTGCAGCCGAGCTCGAGCCGTTTCGCTGCGCGCCGCACGAAAATTGTTCGCCTTCTCCATCCTTTATCTGTTCGCGCTGTTTGCCTCGCTGCTTGTCGAGGTCGTCGTCCGCGCGGTCGCGCCTGGAATCGGGTAGGGGGCGCATGGGCAACACATGTCGGACCAGCGCGAGCCAGACGGAATCGTCCTCACCGAGGCGCAGAAAAAGAGCCAGCGCCGGCGTTCAATCGCCATTGCGCTCGCACTTGGTGTTCTTGTCGTGCTGTTTTTCGCCGTTACCCTGGTCAAGGGGCCGGCCGTGCTGAGACGTCCGCTGTGATGGAAACCGACCGCAACGCGACACCGAAAGCGCCGCCGCGCCTTCAGCGCGGCCATAGACCTGGTCTTGGGCGTGATGCGCTGGTGGCGGCGGCCTGCGGGGTGGTGGTGGTGTTGATGGTGGGCGCGTCCTACGCGGCGGTGCCGTTCTACAACTGGTTCTGCCGCGCCACCGGCTTCAACGGCACTACGCAGGTCGCGACCTCGGTTCCGTCGGCCGCGCCGCTCGCGCGGACCGTCGCGGTGCGTTTCGATGCCAATGTTGCTGGCGGCTTGCCCTGGAAGTTCGAGCCGGAGAAGACCGAGATCGAGGTCAGGATCGGCGAGGTCACGACCGCCTATTACACCGTGACCAACCAGTCGGCGCGGACCACGACCGGACAGGCGGCCTACAACGTGGCGCCGCTCACCGTCGGCGCCTATTTCCAGAAGATCAACTGCTTCTGCTTCACCGAGCAGACCTTGGCTCCCGGCGAAAAGCGCCAAATGCCCGTGGTCTTCTACGTCGATCCGTCGATCGTCGAGGACCACGACAATGACGGGCTGAATACCATCACCTTGTCCTACACGTTCTATCCCCTTCGCGAGCCGGCCGCGCGGCCGCTTGCGGAGGGCGAGGCGGACAAACGCAAGGGAAGTCTGTAATCACTTGCGGGATCTGATTTTTGGGACGCACAGGTGCCGATTGGCCCGGCACCGTCAACGGAGAGACCGATAATGGCTACGGCGGAAGTAAAGCACGACTACCACCTCGTCGACCCCAGTCCGTGGCCGATCGTCGGCGCGGTCTCGGTGTTTATCATGGCTGTCGGTGCGGTCGGCTGGATGAAGCATCTGTACGCAACACCCTGGCTGGTGTTCGCCGTCGGCGCCATCGGCGTGCTCTACACAATGGCAAGCTGGTGGGCCGACGTCATCCGCGAGGCGCAGTACAAGGGCGATCACACCCGCGTCGTGCAGCTCAGCCACCGCTACGGCATGATCCTGTTCATTGCCTCCGAGGTGATGTTCTTCGTCGCCTGGTTCTGGGCGTTCTTCAATTCCGCGCTGTTTCCGGCGGACGCGGTTCACGCCGCCCGCGACGCCATCTTCGGCTGCGGCGCCGGGACCGAGATCGGCGCCTGTAACGTGCCCGGCACCTGGCCGCCCAAGGGCATCGAGGCCTTCAACCCCTGGCATCTGCCGCTGCTCAATACGCTGCTGCTTTTGACATCGGGCACGACAGTCACCTGGGCCCACCACGCGCTGCTCGAAAACGACCGCCAGGGCCTCAAATACGGGTTGATCCTGACGATTGCGCTGGGCGCTGCCTTCACCTGTGTGCAGGCCTGGGAGTACAGCCATGCCGCCTTCCACTTCTCCGGCAACATCTATGGCGCGACCTTCTTCATGGCGACCGGCTTCCACGGCTTCCACGTCATCATCGGAACAATCTTCCTGACCGTGTGCCTGGGACGCGCCTATGCCGGGCATTTCACGCCCAAGCAGCATCTCGGCTTCGAGTTCGCCGCCTGGTACTGGCATTTCGTCGACGTGGTGTGGCTGTTCCTGTTTGTCTGCATTTACGTCTGGGGCACCGGCGGCGGCCGGCTCGGCGTTGAGTAGCCGCTCCTCACATATGCTACACGGGGGCGGCCAAAGGGCCGCCCTTTTGTTTCGACAGAGATCAAGCCCATGCCGGACGCGCCCCATTCAACGCTGAGCGAGGCCGCATTGCGCGGCATCACCTGCAAATGTCCGCGCTGCGGCACGGGCAAGCTCTACGCCGGCTTTCTCACGCTGAAACCCAGATGCGAGGTTTGCGGGCTCGACTATGCCTTTATCGATTCCGGCGACGGCCCGGCCGTCTTTGTCATCATGATCGCCGGCGCGATTGTGGTCGCGGCCGCCCTGATCGTCGAGGTCAAGTACCAGCCGCCGTTCTGGGTGCATGCGGCGCTCTGGCTGCCGTTGACGCTTGCCGTCACCTTGTGGCCGCTTCGCGCGATCAAATCGCTTTTGATCGCGCTGCAGTTTCATCACAAGGCGGCCGAGGGCCGGCTCATCGACCGCGCGCCGAAATGAGCGGACGACGTCTCGGTTTCGGCCTCTTCACCCTGGTGATGGTGGCGTTGTTCGTTGGCCTCGGCATCTGGCAATTGCAACGCCGCCACGAAAAGCACGCGCTGATCGCAGCGCTGACCGAACGGCTTGCGGCGGAGCCTGTGCCGCTGCCGCCTATGTCGGAGTGGAGCAAGCTCACGGCCGGCCGTGACGAGTTCAGGCGGGTGAGCTTTATGGCGACTTATGAGTCGCGGCTGGACGCGATGGTCTATAGTTCCGGCTCGGCCATCCGGCCCGACATTTCCGGCCCAGGCACCTGGGCTTTCATTCCCGCGCGGCTGCCGAGTGGCGAGACGCTCGCCATCAACGCCGGCTTCGTGCCCAACACGATGCAGGACCGCGACGTGCAGGATCGCGCTATTGCGCGGCTAATCACCGGCAAGCCCGTCGCGATGACGGGCTACGTCCGTTTTCCCGAGACGGCTGGGGTGTTCACGCCCGACGTCGAGCACGCCAAGCGGTTGTGGTTCGCGCGCGATCATCTGGCGATGGCGCAAGCGTTCGGCTGGGACAAGCTCGCGCCGTTTTATATCGATCTGGAAACGCCGGTACCGGAAAGCGGCATTCCGAAACCCGGTCCACTCGAGGTGCATTTGCGCGACGACCACATGCAATACGCCATCACCTGGTTTGCGCTCGCGGGCGTGGTGATGATCGCGTTTGGGATATGGGCGAGGCGACGGCGGCAGGGCTGATTTTCAAACGCCTTGTTCGGACGTGTCTTGAATTGAGGGAAAAACGCCGTTTCCGTATAGCGCAAAATCCTCCAATAGTCTGCGGTGCAAGTTGCATCCGGAGTCCTTCCATGACCAGTCTGCGATCTCGTACCGCTCTTGTTGTTGTCGATGTGCAGCGTGCGTTCGATGAATGGGAATCGGCGGGCAAACGGCGCAACAATCCCCACGCGGTCGCGCGGATCGCCGATCTCCTGCAGGCGTTCAGGGATCGCGGCGCGGCCATTTTCCATATTCGCCATGAGGGATCGCGGCCGAATTCCTCACTCTTGCCCGGTAGCACCGGCTTCGCGGTCAAGGACGAAGCGCGCGAACTCGCGTCCGAGCCTGTCATCGTGAAGCGGGTGAACAGCGCCTTCATCGGCACGGATCTGGAAAGCCGGCTGCGCGCGGCCGACATCACGACGTTGGTGATCTGCGGCGCCACCACCAATCACTGCGTGGAGACCACGACGCGGATGGCCGGCAATCTCGGATTCGACACCAGACTCGTTCGCGACGCGACCTGGACATTCGACCGGATCGGCCCCGATGGCGACAGACATTCGGCCGACGACATCCACGCGATGACGCTGGCAAACCTCAACGGCGAGTTTGCGTGCATCGTGTCGGCCGCCGAGGCCATCGCAGCGCTGAAATCCGAGGGGCGGCGGGCTTGAGCCTCGCCGCAGTGGAGTGTTAGGCTTGGCTTGGATCGCCCGGCACTTCGAACGCCGCTGATGACGGCGGCAGTCGAGCGTCCGGGGAGCGCAATGGCCGATGTGACGCTCGACGCCCAAGCCGGCGTGCAGGGAAGTGTGCAAGGCAGGGTCCCGACGACGCCCGGGGAACATTCCAGGGGCAGTGCGCAGGACTGGCTCGCCGGAATCGAGAAATCTAGGCTGACACCGCGCTACTATGCGACGATCTCTTTGGTCGTCGTGCAGGAGATGTTGGAGTTCTACGACTACTTCCTGGTCGGATACCTGGTATCGGTGCTCGCCCCCGGCTGGCACCTCACTTACGGGCAGAGCGCGCTGATGTTGCTGTCCTCGGGCGTCGGCGCCATCGCCGGCGCCGTGATTGGCGGGCAGGTCGCCGACATCATCGGGCGCAAAACGATCGTCTGGGTCGGCGGCCTCGTCTTTGCGCTTGGCGCTGCGGGAATTGCGCTCATTCCGGACGGCGCCTGGATCCAATTTTCGCTGTTGCGGTTCGTCGTCGGCTGCGGCTCGATGGCCGCAATCACCTCGCAAAATCCGTTGATCGTCGAGATGACGCCGACGCGCTACCGCACCTTCGTTTCCAGCATGATGGTGGTGCCGGTTGCGCTCGGCACCATGTTCGCCGCGATGGTATCGGCCAGCTTGCTGCCCGTGATCGGGTGGCGCGGCGTTGCCTTCACCGGCGCCTTGCCAATCGTCACCTCGCTCTTGATCGCATGGATCGTGCCGGAATCGGTGCGCTGGCTGTTGTCGCGCGGACGCAACGCCGATGCGCGCCGCGAGGCCGCAAAATTGCTTGGCGTTCCCGAGAGCAGCATTTCACTGCCCAATGTCGTCGAGCCCGCCAGGAAATCGGCTCCGATGATCGACCTGCTGGCCGACCAGAGGCGGTTCTGGTGGGTGGTCGTGATCTGGACCGGGATTTCCACCAGCACCTACGGCGTGGCCTTGTGGGGCCCGACCATCCTCTCTCAGCTTCTGAAGATCCCCGCGCATGAGGCGGCACGTTACTTCGTTTATGTGGCCATCGCCTCGCTGCTCGGCCGCGTGCTGTTTTCCGTGCTGCCGCTCTACATCGGGCGGCGCGGCGCGGCCATCGTCGGGACGGCCGGCTCCGTCCTGGTGATGCTGGCAATCTATGCCTTCTATCGCGAGTTCATCGCCGGCTGGTCGGTATTTGCGCTGCTCATCGTTTTCGGCGCAGCGTTCTACAGCGGCATGTTTTCCAATATGGCGCCCTATGTGGTCGAAGTGTTCCCGGTCTCGCTTGGCGGCCGCGCCTTCGGACTGGCGCAGGCTTCCAACGGCATCGGCAAGATCCTCGGGCCGGTCTGTCTGGCGCTGATCGCAGGAAGCAACGACGTGGTCTCGCCAAAGGCTACGGCCGATGCAGTCGCCACCGCCTTCCTGTTCCTGGCCGCCTGTGAGCTTGCGGCGCTGATTGCGATCCTGGCTTTTCGCAGGGAACCCCATGGCAAGCCGATGGAAATCTAGTGCCGCCTATTTGAAGTTCCTGCACCACAAGCGGCGAATTCTGTTCAGGAACTTCAAATAGAAAAGCGGCACTAGAAACAGTAGATTTGCTAGTGCCCATAACTTTCCGAAGTTCGTGAAAGGCGGGTGCTGAGATGTAGCACTTCGGAAAGTGGGCCCTAGTGTCCGATATCGACATCCCCGTTCTGATTTCCGGCGGCGGTCCGGTGGGACTTGCCGCCTCGCTGCTGCTCTCGCAGCACGGCGTTCCTTCGCTCCTGGTCGAACGTCATCCAGCCACCGCGCTCACGCCAAAAGCGCGCGGCATCAATGCCCGCACCATGGAGATCTTCCGGCAATGCGGCATCGAGGCGGCGGTGCGCGCGGCGGGGCTCGCCGAAGGCCGCCTGGGCCTGATCGTCTGGACCGAAAGCCTCGCCGGAGCCGAAATCGAGCGCAGGGTCCCCGGACGCGCCGCCGCAAAGAACATGGCGGTGACGCCGGTCAGGAACTGTCTCTGCGCCCAGGATGATCTTGAGCCTGTGATTCGCCGCTTTGCGGAAGCAGCCGGGGCAGGACACCTGCGCTTCAACACCGAGATGACGTCGTTCAGCCAGGATGTCAGCGGCGTTACCGGCCGGCTTACCGATCGCGTATCGGGAGCGGAGAGCCGATTTGCCGCGCGCTTTCTGATCTCAGCCGAAGGCGCGCAAAGCCGGGTGCGGCGTGCGCTTCCGGTGAAAATGCTCGGTGAGGAGAAAGTCTACGACAGCGTCAATATCCTCTTCCATGCCGAGCTTACCCAATGGGTGGCGCAGCGGCCGGCCGCGCTCTACTACGTCGAGCAGCAGGATTTGCGCGCCACGTTCCTAACCATCAATGGCACGGACCGCTGGGGTTTTCTGATTCACAGCACGAAGGAATATGGCTGGAAGCCGCAAGACTTCACGGCGGAGTTTTGCACGGCCCTGATCCGCAAGGGCATCGGCCTGCCGGATATCGAGGTCACGGTGCTTGGCGTAAGCCACTGGGAGGCATCCGCCATCGTCGCCGACCGTTACCGCGTCGGCAACGTCTTTCTAGCTGGCGATGCGGCGCATGAAATGCCGCCGACCGGGGGTTTCGGTCTCAACACAGGGGTGCAGGACGTTCACAATCTGACCTGGAAGATTGCGGCCGTTCTGCGCGGTGAGGCGAACGACTCGCTGCTTGACAGCTACCATGACGAGCGCCAGCCCTTAGGGCAGTTCATCACGCAAAACGCGCTCGCCAACGCGGTGTCGATGGGACGCACGGCGCGGCAGAGCAGCGCCGTGCTGCCGCGCGCGGAATTTCTCAACGAACAGGGGCTGATCTTCGGAGCCTGCTATGAATCGATGGCGGTGTTGCCGGATGGCACGCCCAAGGCCGTTCTCGATGATCCCGTCACCGAATATCTGCAGTCGGCGCGACCCGGTTGCCGCGCCCCCCATGTCTGGCTCAGGCGCGGCAACGAGCAAATCTCGACCATCGACCTGATGGGCGCGCACTTTCTCCTGATGACTGGCGCCAATGGCGAGCCTTGGCGGCGCGCCGCGCAAGCCATAGGCCAGCTATGGCCGCCGCTTGTTGCCCATACCATCGGCGAGAATGCAGACGTCAGCGATCCCGAGGGAAATTGGCAGGCTGCCTACGGCATCGAGGCCGATGGCGCCGTCCTGGTCCGGCCGGACGGCTACGTTGCGTGGCGCAGCCGATCCGCCGTTGCCAACCCGCAAGAGACGCTGCGGGTGGCGTTCGATCGCCTGTTCGGCAGAGTGCACGCGATCGCGTAAGGTCGGGATGAGCAAAAACTATCCGCCCAATCGCCCCTCCCGGTCGCGCACATAGGCGCGCTCGCCGCTTTGCGGGTGAAACCAGACTGCGAGCGCCTCGCCAGAGGACGGATCGACGAAGCGCTCGCCGGTGAATTGCCAATCCGGTCCCGGCGGTTCATCGAGCGGCATGCGCTTGTAGCCGCCGGTTCGAAACAGCAACCAGATCAGCAGGGGCAGCGCGATCACACCGCACCAGATGAGGAATCCGGTCATGGAGCAGGCTCGATCACCGCGGCTGTTCCGTAGGCAACGATCTCGCTCATGGTATTGCCGATCTCGGCGCTGTCGAAGCGCATCATCACGATGGCGTTAGCGCCCATGGCACTGGCGTTCTGCACCAGGCGGTCCAGCGCATGGCGGCGGGCTTCCTCCAGCATCTGCGTATATTCGTGAATCTCGCCTCCTATGATCGAGCGAAGTCCTGCCACGAGGTTGCCGCCGAGGCCTCTGCTGCGAACGACGACCCCAAAGCATTGGCCCAGCATTCGGACCGTTCGATGCCCGGTCACGTTTTCAGTCGTAACGATGATCAATTGCGCCTCCTGTATCATTCGGGGCCTGTTGGCATCCCGAACGAGGTTGGTAGCATCTTGCAGCTATCTCGTTCACGAACTGGCCGCCTGGATCGCCAACAACCGGTTTCCTCTTTGTCACAAACCCATTAAGGTGCCGGCGCGATCCGGTCCCGAATTTCCCAGGATCATCAAATTAAATCAAAGGCTTAAGATAATCTTAAGCCTTTGGAGGGCGGTTTGACGCGGTATATTTCGACAAGGGGGGAAGCCCCTGCTCTGGGGTTCTGTGACGTGATGCTGACCGGGCTTGCCCGGGACGGTGGTCTCTACGTGCCTGAAGTCTGGCCGCAGTTCTCGCCCGATTCGATCGCGCAGTTTTTCGGCCGGCCTTATTGGGAAGTCGCCGTCGACGTGATCCGGCCGTTTACCGGCGGGGAAATTTCGGATGCCGATCTCGGGCGGATGTCGAATGAAGCCTACGCCACGTTCCGACATCCAGCGGTGGTGCCGCTCGACCAGATCGGGGCGCATCAATTCCTGCTCGAGCTGTTTCATGGCCCGACCCTCGCCTTCAAGGACGTGGCGATGCAGCTGATCTCGCGCCTGATGGATCACGTGCTGGAGAAGCGCGGCGCGCGCACTACCATTGTGGTTGCGACCTCTGGCGATACCGGCGGCGCCGCTGTCGATGCGTTCGCGAACCTTCGGAATGTCGATCTCGTGGTGCTGTTCCCGCACGGGCGTATTTCCGACGTGCAGCGGCGCATGATGACCACGGCGGGCGCGCCCAATGTCCATACGCTTGCGATCGAAGGCACTTTCGACGACTGCCAGGCGATCGTGAAGGGGATGTTCAACCATCACGGATTTCGCGATTCGGTTGCGCTCTCCGGCGTCAATTCCATCAACTGGGCGCGGATCGTCGCCCAGGTGGTCTACTATTTCACCTCGGCGGTCGCGCTCGGCGCGCCGGCGCGGCAGGTCGATTTCACCGTCCCCACCGGTAACTTCGGCGACATCTTCGCCGGCTTTGTCGCCAAGCGGATGGGCCTGCCGATCCGATGGCTGCGAATTGCCGCAAACGTCAACGATATCCTGCCGCGCACGCTGAAGACCGGCATCTACGAGGTGCGCGAGGTGCACGCCACGACATCGCCCTCGATGGACATCCAGGTTTCCTCGAACTTCGAGCGGCTGCTGTTTGAGGTTAGCCGCCGCGACGGCGCCATGGTGCGGCGGCTGATGGAGCAGCTCAAGCAATCCGGGCGCTTTGTGCTGCCCGATGCGATGCTGGCCGCAATCAGGGAAGAGTTCGACGCCGGCCGCGCCGACGAGACCGAAACCTCCGCTGCCATCCGTGCCGCATGGCGCGAAGCCGGCGACCTCGTCGATCCCCATACCGCGGTTGCGCTTGCGGTGGCCGATCGCGACACCTCGGATTCCAGGATCCCCCACATCGTGCTGTCGACCGCGCATGCGGCGAAATTCCCCGATGCGGTGGAAGCGGCCTGCGGCGTGCGGCCGCAATTGCCGGCCTGGCTCGACGGGCTGATGAGCAGGCCCGAACAGATCAGGATTGCCAGAAACGACCAGGCCGAGGTCGAGCGGTTCGTCAAGTCGGTCAGCCGCGCCGCGAGGCTGAAGCAGGGAGTTGCCGGATGAGTGTCGAAGTCTCCAAGCTCGATTCGGGCCTTACCGTGGTGACCGACACCATGCCGCACGTCGAAACCGCGGCGCTCGGAGTTTGGGCCGGGGTCGGAGGCCGCGATGAAAAGTCGAACGAGCACGGCATTTCGCATTTGCTCGAACACATGGCATTCAAGGGCACCACGAACCGCAGTTCGCGACAGATCGTGGAAGAAATCGAGGCGGTCGGCGGTGATCTCAATGCGGGCACATCGACCGAGACCACGGCTTATTATGCGCGGGTGATGAAGGCCGACGTGCCGCTCGCGCTTGACGTGCTCTCCGATATCCTCACCCACCCCTCCTTCGTGCCGGAGGAACTGGAGCGGGAAAAGAACGTGATCGTGCAGGAGATCGGTGCCGCGCAGGATACGCCCGACGACGTCGTGTTCGAGCATCTCAACGAGCTCTGCTATCCGGATCAACCGATGGGGCGCTCGCTGCTTGGAACCGCGAAAACCCTGCAGCGCTTCGATCGCGACATGCTGCGCGGCTATCTCGCCACGCATTATCGCGGGCCCGACATGGTGGTGGCGGCGGCCGGTGCCGTCGATCACCGTCGGGTGGTCGGCGAGGTTGCCGAACGCTTCAGGAGCTTCGATGGAGGCGCGGCGCCGAAACCGCAGGCCGCGATGTTCGGCAAGGGCGGCTCGCGCGTGGTGCATCGCGATCTCGAGCAGGCACATTTAACGCTGGCGCTGGAAGGCGTGCCGCAGAGCGATTTGTCGCTGTTCTCGGTGCAGGCCTTCACCAACACGCTTGGCGGCGGAATGTCGTCGCGGCTGTTCCAGGAGGTGCGCGAAAAGCGCGGCCTGTGTTATTCGATCTATGCGTTCCACGCGCC
>Ga0306926_10003154_pt1 | contig 16988 bp, 15 predicted proteins | sample flu12Cox44000178_FD_203759 | JGI IMG/M metagenome (GOLD analysis project Ga0306926, IMG submission 203759) | Lab enrichment of tropical soil microbial communities from Luquillo Experimental Forest, Puerto Rico - flux8day.12C.oxic.44.000.178 (v2)... | ecosystem: Environmental > Terrestrial >... | reverse complement strand
GACGGTGGCTGAGCTCGGCGCCTTTCTGCGCGCCGAGCTTCCGCAAATGTTCGGCTCGGGCGGAATCACGATCGAGAACGCGGACGGCGAGACCTGTCTGCTGCGCCAGCGCTACAGTGACCAGATGCTTCGCCCGGGGGGCACCGTCTCCGGGCCGACACTGATGGGGCTCGCCGATTGCGCGATGTATGTGGTGCTGCTCTCGGCCATAGGCCCGGTCGGGCTTGCGGTAACGACAAGCCTCAACATCAATTTTTTGCGAAAGGGTGCGGCGGGAGGTGACCTGCTTGCCGCGGCCCGGCTCATGAAGCTCGGCAAGCGGCTGGCGGTCGGCGAGGTCAGCCTGCTGTCGGGCGCATCAGCCGATCCGATTGCCCATGCAACCGTAACCTATTCCATTCCAGATCAATGAGCTTTTTGACGGTATTATTAGACCGTAAGTATAACTTATTGTTTTTATTATTGTAAATTTTCGGCACTGGCGTTGACAGTTTGCGGCCTTCCGCTTTAGAAGCCTGGCCAGTTCGGCGCGCACATCGCGCGCCGTTTCCTTTTTCGCGGAACGCTCAACATGAAAACCTTTTCGGCAAAGCCCGCCGAGGTGACGAAGAAGTGGGTGCTGATCGACGCCAAGGGGCTGGTGGTCGGCCGCCTCGCATCGCTGGTTGCCATTCGCTTGCGCGGCAAGCACCTGCCCACCTACACGCCGCATGTCGATTGCGGCGACAACGTCATCATCATCAATGCGGCGCACGCGGTGCTGACCGGACGCAAGCGCGACAACAAAGTCTACCACAAGCACACGGGCTATGTCGGCCACGTCAAGGAACGCACGGCGCGGCAGATTCTCGAGGGACGCTTTCCGGAGCGTGTGGTCGAGAAAGCCATTGAGCGCATGATTCCTCGCGGGCCGCTCGGCCGCGTTCAACTTGGAAACCTGCGGGTCTATCCGGGCGCAGAGCATCCGCACGAAGCGCAAAACCCAGAAAAGATCGATATCGCAAAGATGAATCGCAAGAATATGAGGGCCGCATAACATGGCCGAAAGCATGCAGTCTCTTGACCAACTCGCTTCATTGAAGCCGGCCGCTCCGGAAGCGCCGAAATACCTCAAGAAGGTCGACAAGCAAGGCCGCGCCTACGCCACCGGCAAACGCAAGGACGCGGTTGCTCGCGTCTGGATCAAGCCGGGTGGCGGCAAGATCGTGGTGAATGCCCGCGAAGTCGAAAACTATTTCGCCCGTCCGGTGTTGCGGATGATGATCCAGCAGCCATTGGTCGCCGCCGCGCGCAATGGCCAGTATGACGTGATCTGCACGGTGGCCGGCGGCGGTCTGTCGGGTCAGGCTGGAGCCGTCCGCCACGGCATTTCCAAGGCACTGACCAATTTCGAACCGGAACTGCGCGGTGTGCTGAAGAAGGGTGGGTTTCTCACCCGCGACTCCCGTACCGTGGAGCGCAAAAAGTACGGCCGGGCCAAGGCGCGCAAGTCGTTCCAGTTCTCCAAGCGCTAACAACTTCGTTAAAAATTGCCTTAAAAAAGGCGTCTGCAAAGATCGGGAAAGGGCGCCAGGTGGCGCCCTTTTTTGCTTGCGCGGTTGCGGAGAAGTTGACGCAGTTTTTTGCGAAAAACGTGCGCGCAGCTGCAACGAATTTCGAACGCGGGACCCGTAAGCTGCCATCAGGTCAAGACGGGTTTGCCCAAAACGCGGGGTGTATTCGCTCGACCAGAACGCACGGTGACCGCTAGATGGACAGTCTCACGCTTTATCTCATCGCCGCCATGGTCGCGGCGCTGCTCGGATGCATGCTGATGTCCTTCGGCAGGCAAGAAAACAGCCCCGCGCTGAAGTGGTGGGGCACCGCCTATCTGCTCGGCGCGGCATGGTGGCGCTATGGACGCTCGCAGCCAACACCTTGGGCGAGATGTTCGTGCTTGCGCTCAATGCGGTCGGTTTCGTTGCCTGCGGCATCGTGTGGAACGCCTCGCGCTTGTTTCACGGCCGTCAGCCCAGCCTGCCCGGCTTGGTGATGGGCGCGATCGTCTGGATCGCGGCGGTCATGACGCTCAATCCCCATGCGGTCGCCCCGCGTATGATGATTGGCGCGGCAATTGTCGCCGTCTATGCGGCCCTGACCGCCGCTGAACTTGGGTCGGAGCGACGCCGAAAATTGCAGCGGCGCTGGCCCGCGGCTACGGTACCTGTGTTGCACGGATTCGTGCTGTTGCTGCCGATCCTGGTCGGGAGCTGGCTGCGCCCGTGGGACGAAAAATTCGGCAGCAGCATCTGGGTGACTCTGTTCTCGATCGAGCTCGTGCTCTATGCGGTTGCCACCGTGTTCGTGATCTTCATGCTGTTTTCCGAGCGCGCCGTAACCAAGCACAAGAACGCGGCCTCGGTGGATCCGCTAACCGGCATGTTCAACCGCCGCGGCTTTGCCGAGGCTTGCGCGCGGGTCATCGATCGCGAGGCCAATGCCGGGCGCCCGGTGACGGTGCTGATCTGCGACATCGACCATTTCAAGTCGATCAACGACCGTTTCGGTCATCCAGCGGGTGACGAGATTCTCAAGCTTTTCGCGACCGTCATGATCGCCAATTTGCGCATCAGCGATCTGTCGGGCCGGATCGGCGGCGAGGAGTTCGCTGCGCTGTTGCCCTGTCCGCTGGAAGAGGGCTTGGTGGCGGCCGAAAGGGTGCGCGAGGCGTTCGCGGCTTCGGACATTGTGGTTGAAGAGGGCGCGGTCGATACCACCGTCAGCATCGGAGTGGCGGGCGGGCCGGCCGGCACCGAGCTCGAGGTGTTGCTGGCGGCGGCCGATACGGCGCTCTATCAGGCAAAGCGCGCTGGCCGTAACCGTGTCCAGGCCGCGGAAGAGCTCCCGCTGTCTCTGGAAAACTGGCGGCGCAAGAGTGCAGCCCGGCCGACGCCCGCGCGGGCGCAGCCAGCCCTGGCGTAGCCGATCGGCGCATAACCCTCCGTTTACCATTCCATCCCTATCATCGATGGCATGGACAAACCTCGGAATCGCGGGACGAGTGCCGCCCTGCTGTCGCTGGAAGACCGCGCTGCCTCCGCCCGCGGCGGGTTCGGCTGCCTGTTCTCGACATCGGATGAATATGAGACGGCGCTGATCGCTATGCGTCGCGCACAGGGCCGCTATGGCCAACAGCGCAGCCCCTGGCCGATGATCATGTTCATCGGCTGCGCGCTGATGATGGCGGCCACGGTTCTGCTCTTCGGGTAGTGCTGCGGATCAGACGTTCGCTACCTCCTGCCGCAATTGCCTCATGCGAATGCCAAGTCCAAAGCTGCAACAGGGCATGGGACCTGGCCAAGGTCTCTCCTGGGCGCTACCTTCACGCCCGCACTGAGCCGGGTGGCATGCATTTTTCCGTTCAAGCTCGTGGAATTTCTGTCCTGATTGCGGGATAATTGACTATCGCCGGGCACAGAAGACAGCACTAAAATCTCAGGCGCTCGGCGGCTGAGAGACCGATACGTGCTCCCGCCTGATCTTGACGGGCCCACTGGGGCAAGCAGGTAGTCGGTGCAAAGGTCCAAAGGAGAGCGGTTCCGTGTGACGCAGACGGTTGCGTGGCGCTACGGTATTGCTCTGGTCGCATTTCTGGTCAGTTTATTCGTTCGAGACCTGCTCAATGACTGGCTGATCAAGATTTCTGATCGGGGCCTGATCATTTTTCTGCCTGCAATCCTGCTTGTCACGTTCTTCCTCGGCTTGGGACCCGCAATTCTGATCGGGCTGCTTTCTGCCCTTGCTGCCTGGTACTTTTTCTTGCCGCCGTATTACTCCTTTGCTCTTGGGATAGACGGCGCGATTGTGCTTGCCGCGTTCCTCATCGGCACCGTTGTGAGCATTGCATTAGTCCATTGGTTACGAGCCGCGATTGCGGCGGCGAAAGCCCTGGCCCGGCAACGAGAAACACTTCTTGAAACCGACCCAAATGGCATCCTCGTTGTTGATCCCGGTGGACGCATCCAACTGGTCAATGGCCAACTGACAAAACTGTTCGGGTATCGTCGTGATGAACTGATCGGGCAGCCGGTGGAAACATTGCTTCCCGAGCGATACCGTCGAGGTCATGTCAGTTTACGGGCCATATTTAGTAAACACCCTGCGAACAGGCCGATGGGAGCGGGGCGAGACCTATATGGACTGCGCAGAGACGGCAGTGAATTTCCAGTTGAAATCGGGCTGGCCTCCTTCTCGGAGAAAAGCCGCGAATTGATCTTGGCCACCGTGGTTGACATCACCGAGCGCAAGCAGGCGGAAGCCCTCATCGCCGCCGACTTGCGCGACATGATGCTGCTCAATCAACTCAACAATAGGCTTGTTCGCGCGGGCGACGACTCCGATAGAAATCTGGATGCGGTCGTTGATGCGGCCATTGCGATCGCAGAGGCGGAGAAAGGAAATCTGCAACTGCTCGATCAGGCAACGGGCGCGCTTACCATGGCCGCCCAACGCGGATTTGAAGACCCGTTCCTGAACTTCTTTGCATCGGTACGTGATGATGCAGCGGCGTGTGCTGCCGCGATGCGATCAGCCGAGCGGGTGATCGTCGAAGACGTGCTGGAAAGTGAGATTTTCGCCGGACAACCCTCAAAGGAAGTACTGCTCGATGCGGGTGTGCGCGCCGTGACTTCCACACCCCTCTTGGCCAGTTCCGGAAATCTGCTGGGCATGATCTCAACACACTTCGCTGAGCCGCACCGTCCAAGCGAAAGAGAACTGCACCTGATGGATCTATTGGCGCGACAGGCGGCGGATTATCTGGAACGCAAACGAACCGATGAAATTGGGGCAACCCTGGCCCGTGAAATCCAGCATCGCAGTAACAACTTGCTTTCGGTCATTCAGACAATCGCAACGCGGACCCTTTCCGGGAGCCACACCCTGGCAGAGGCCAAGGAAGCGTTCGAGGCACGATTACAGGCATTAGCAAGGTCTAATCGGCAATTGACCAAAACAAATTGGAGCGGCGTGAACTTGAGCGAAATTGTGCGCTCGGAATTGCAGCCTTATGCCGAGCATACGAAGATTGACGGCATCGACGTCATGTTAGATCCGCAACATGCACAAAACTTTTCGCTGACACTGCATGAACTTGCGACAAATGCCGCCAAATACGGCGCCCTATCGAACGGAAGTGGGGCTGTCGGTGTTTCTTGGACGATAGGAAGGGGGCAGGGCAACAATAACGACCTTAACTTCAAATGGCAGGAAAGCGGAGGTCCGCCAGTCGCCGCGCCGACCCGGCAAGGGTTCGGTACGACGCTGATCAAGGCGACATTTCCCGATGCCCGGATGGATTTTTGCGGTTGAAGGATTGAGTTGTGAAATTGAGATTCCACTCGGCGAATATCACGCGCCAATGAGGCGGTGATGCAACTTCCGAACCAAAACGACACCACAAGCTGCTTGCCATAATGTGACTGGCGTTCGATCGGCAGCCATGGCAGTGCATTGCCAATGCAGCTCCAGTCAACCCTCACATGTCCGCATTGCGGGCATCAGGCCGTCGAAACCATGCCGGTTGACGCCTGCCAGTTCTTCTATGATTGCAGGAGCTGTGGCGAACGACTGAAGCCGAAAGCCGGCGATTGCTGCGTGTTCTGTTCTTACGGCTCGGTGCCTTGTCCGCCGATGCAGGACGGCAATTGCTGCTCCCGGCTTTCGTGATCGGTCGAACGTCTTCTCAAGGGAGTGCCCGGCGGGGTAGAAGCGCGGGCTAATGAAGGGAGACCGAGACATGATTACCGAAATTGCCCAGATCGACGTCAAGCCCGGCAGCGAACGGGAATTTGAGGCGGCAGTCGCCAAAGCGCGTGCCGTATTCGGTCGCGCCAAGGGCTTTCACGGATTCGAACTGCACCGTTCGATCGAGAAGCCGCAGCGCTATCGGTTGGTAATCAAATGGGGGACGCTGGAAAACCACACGGTCGATTTCCGCGGCTCGAAGGACTTTGCGGAATGGCGCGGACTGGTCGGGGATTTTTTTGCTTCAGCGCCCGAAGTCGAGCACACCCAGACAGTCCTGACGTCGACAGGCTAACGGTCGGGAAGTTCTCTCGAAGGACTCCGGCAAAGGGATGACGCCGTGTTGCTCAAATGGGTCGGGCCGCTCGCGCTTCTGGCTGTTCTGGTCGTCGGCGATCAGATCAGAATCAACCGGCCCGGTCACAAATATCGCCTGACAATCGAGGTCGAGACGCCGGAAGGCGTCAAATCGGCTGCCGGTGTCATGGCTGTCACGCCTGATCGGGGCTACAGCAGGCGCGGACGCACCCAAACCAGCGGTGATGCACTGTTCGTCGATCTCGGCAACGGCCGGAATCTCGTGGTCCTGCTGGCGCATCTTGACAAGGTGCTCGATCTCGACGGAATGAACTATGTGGCGCTGCGCGCCTACGGGGCGGCGCGTGGACAGCGGATGGCCTTCAACGAGATGAGCCTGGCGCGAGGCGTCGTCCCGGTGACAGGCACACTGATCCCGATCCTCGCCACGTTCTCAGATCCAGCCGATCCCTCGACGATGCGAACAGTTCCATCCGACGACCTGGCCGCTTCTTTCGGGCCTGGTGTTCGTCTTCATGGTGTTGTCGCAGAGGTCGTGCCGAACGGGTTTTGGCCCCTTGATTTTGGCGGCGCGCTTGGTGAGCCGGTGACACGCGGCATCGAATCGAAACTACCATGGTTGAACAAGCCCGGCGATTCGGCGGCGACCGCGCTCAAGGCGGCGGATTTAAGAGGTAACGAGCCTTTCGAGGCCCGCGACGTGTTCACGCGAAAATAGCAGCGGTTGCAGGGCAGTGCGGTGCAAGAAGCTGATCGCAATATGTTGATCCGCAGCGCCGCTGCGGGCATGATTAGACGTTATCGGCCGGGAGATTGGAAAAAGGCATGCGGAGGAAGCCGGTCGTTGGCGTGATCGGAAACGCCCATCGGGTCGAAAATCGGTTCGCCACCCAAATGGTTGGCGAGCGCAACCTGCGCGCGGTTGCGGAGGTCGCCGGTGCGCTGCCGCTGATGTTTGCGAGTTCTCCTGACATCACCGATGTCGCCGCCCTGCTCGACACGGTCGATGGTATCGTGCTGACCGGCGCGCGCGCCAATGTTCATCCGCGACGGTTCAACGTCGAGCCGCACCAAAAGCATGAACCGTATGACATTTACCGTGATGAAGTCGCGCTGGCGTTGTCGGAAGCCTGCGTGGCTCGCGGGATGCCGTTGTTCGGCATCTGTCGCGGCCTGCAGGAGATGAATGTGGCGTTTGGCGGCTCCTTGCATCCGGAAATCCGCGAGCTGCCGGGGCGCATGAACCATCGCATGCCGCGCCTGGAGAACGGGGAAATTCATCCCGACCCAAGAGTAATCTTCGCGGACCGCCACGAGGTCAGGCTGGTTCCGGGCGGTGCATTCGCAACCATCCTCGGGCGCGAGACCATCCGCGTCAATTCGCTGCACGGGCAGGGCATTCTCGAACCTGGCAGACGCGTCGTCGTCGAAGGTATGGCAGAGGACGGCACGATCGAGGCGATTCGAATCGCCGATGCCCCGGGCTTCGCGCTCGGCGTGCAGTGGCACGCCGAGTACGACCCGCAGCGCAACCCGATCAACCGCGCGCTGTTCAAGGCCTTTGGCGAGGCGCTGACGGCGCGCCGGTGAGACCACAGTACAAACGAAGAAAGGCGCCCATGGTGGCGCCTTTCGCGCTTCTCGCCGGCCTTGCAGCCGGCGCGAAATCGATCAGGCCGAGTAGTACATCTCGAATTCGACCGGGTGCGGCGTCATCTCGAAGCGCTCGACTTCGCTCATCTTCAGTTCGATGTAGCTATCGATGAAGTCGTCGTCGAACACGCCGCCCGCCTTGAGGAAGGCGCGGTCCTTGTCGAGATTCTCCAGCGCCTCACGGAGCGAACCGCAGACAGTTGGGATGGTTTTGAGCTCTTCCTTGGGAAGGTCGTAGAGGTCCTTGTCGATCGCCGGACCGGGATCGAGCTTGTTCTTCACGCCGTCGAGCCCCGCCATCACCATCGCAGCGAAGCCGAGATAAGGGTTGGCGAGCGGATCGGGGAAGCGCACCTCGACCCGCTTGGCCTTCGGGTTGGACGTGTAGGGGATGCGGCAGGCGGCCGAACGGTTGCGCGCGGAATAGGCGAGCAGCACCGGTGCCTCATAACCGGGAACCAGACGCTTGTAGGAGTTGGTCGTCGGATTGGTAAAGGCGTTGATCGCCCTTGCGTGCTTGATGACGCCGGCGATGTACGACAGGCAGGTCTCCGAGAGATCGGAATATTTGTTGCCGGCAAACACCGGCTTGCCGTCCTTCCAGATCGACTGGTGGCAGTGCATGCCCGAGCCGTTGTCGCCAAAGACGGGCTTTGGCATGAAGGTGGCGGTTTTGCCGTAGATGTGCGCGACCTGCTGGATGCAGTATTTGTAGATCTGCAGATGGTCGGCCATCAGTGTCATCCGGTCGAACTTCATGCCGAGCTCGTGCTGGGCGGAAGCGACCTCGTGGTGGTGCTTCTCGACCTTGACACCCATCTTGGCCATGGCGCCGAGCATTTCCGAGCGCATGTCCTGCACCGAATCCTGTGGCGGCACCGGGAAGTAACCCATCTTGGTGCGAATGCGGTGGCCCAGGTTGCCACCCTCATATTCGGTATCGGAATTGGTCGGGAACTCCGAGGAGTCGAGCCGAAAGCCAGTGTTGTAGGGCTCGGCCGCATACTTCACGTCGTCGAAGACGAAGAACTCAGCCTCAGGGCCGAAGAATACCGTGTCGCCGACGCCCATCGACTTCACCATCGCCTCCGCCTTCTTGGCGATGCCACGGGGGTCGCGATTGTAGGGCTCTCCAGTGGTCGGTTCCAGGACGTCGCAAACCAGGACCATCGTCGTCTCGGCGAAAAACGGATCGATCGTTGCGGTCACCGGATCGGGCATCAGGCACATGTCGGACTCATTGATCGCCTTCCAGCCGGCGATCGAGGAACCGTCGAACATCAGCCCTTCGGCAAAAGTGTCTTCCTCGAACATGCCCGCGTCGAAGGTCACATGCTGCCACTTGCCGCGCGGATCGGTGAAACGCAAATCCACGTATTTGACGTCGTTGTCCTTCATTGATTTCAGGACGTCTTTGGCGGTCTTCATAAATACCCCTCTTGGCTACTGGTCCTCATGATCCGGCCGCGGCCGAGCCGCGGGGTTATGCTCATTAGCGTCGGGTGGTGCTCAAGACAATACGCCGCGCCGGCAAGACCGGCCTTTGCATCACCTTTCGGCAGACATTCGGTTGGCACTTCCCGGCGGTCCGCTTTGCTAGATGGCGTCGAGACCGGATTCCCCGGTTCGGATGCGAATGGCCTCCTCGATATTGGACACGAAGATCTTGCCGTCGCCGATGCGTCCGGTTTGCGCCGCGCGGCGAATGGCATCAATTGCCCGCTCGACCAGGTCGTCGCCAATCACGATCTCGATTTTGACCTTGGGCAGAAAATCCACGATGTACTCGGCGCCGCGATAGAGCTCGGCATGGCCCTTCTGTCGCCCAAAGCCCTTGGCCTCGGTCACCGTGATGCCCTGAAGTCCCACCTCCTGTAGCGCTTCTTTCACCTCGTCCAGCTTGAACGGCTTGATGATGGCCTCAATTTTCTTCACTTGAGCGTCTCCCGGCATTTCAAGATTCCAAACCGAAAATCTCGGTCGCAGGTTGGACCTGGCGAGCTGAAATGAGTTTCTCGAAAGCAGGCTCTATGCCAATTCGTCAGAATGACTGATACTGCAGTATTATCAATCTCTTAGAAGCCATCTTTGCTATCCATGCGGTGAGGTTCGCAGAACAGCGAAGCCTGCAAAATAGGCAAATAGATCAAAGGATATGCAGAATATTGCTCGCTCAAGCGAAACCATAACCGAAAATTGCCTGAGAAAGAGGCGGAACCGGGCTGCCATTCCCGGCTTGCCGGGAGGATATCCCGACCAGAAGGGAATTTTGCGACTGTGGCGGCCGGTGCTGTCGAAGTTCATGGTAGGCGCAATGCGGATCATAGAGTGGCCATTGGGTGACTGGCATGGAAGTCCTGACCACCGCTGAGATGGAGCGAGCCGATCGGCTGACCATGGCTGCCGGCACGCCGGGCTTTGCGTTGATGCTCAGCGCCGGCCAGGCGGTCGCAGAGGCGGCCAACGACCTGGTGGCGGAGGGGCCGATCCTGGTTGTGGCCGGACCCGGCAACAACGGGGGCGACGGCTTTGTGGCCGCAGCCGAACTCGCTGCACAGGGGCGCGAGGTTTCCGTCATTCTGATGTGCGAGCGCGAGGCCCTGCAGGGCGATGCTGCCTCTGCGGCGCGCGGGTGGAAATATCCGGTGCTTCCGTTCACGCCGCAGGCGATCGGTCGGCCCGCCCTGATTATCGACGCACTGTTCGGCGCAGGACTCAGCCGGCCCGTCGAGGCTGAAGCAGGCGAGGTGATCGAGGCCATCAACACCTCGGGCGCGCCAGTGCTTGCGGTGGACCTGCCGAGCGGCGTCAATGGTACGTCTGCCGCCATCATGGGTGTGGCGGTGCGGGCGACTGAAACCGTCACCTTCTTCCGCAAGAAGCCGGCTCACTTGCTGATGCCCGGTCGCCAGCAATGCGGCCGCGTGCGCGTTGCCGACATCGGCATCGACGCGCGCGTGTTGGAGGAGATCCGCCCGCTCGCCTTCGAGAATACGCCACAGCTCTGGCGCAAGTCATTTCCGATACCGCCGACCGATGGCCACAAATACGCCCGCGGTCACGCGCTGGTCGTGTCCGGCGGCATGGCATCGACGGGTGCCGCCCGGCTTGCCGCGCGTGGAGCGCTGCGCGCCGGCGCGGGCCTTGCCACGCTGGCCTCGCCGCGCGATGCGCTTGCGGTCAATGCGGCTGCGTTGACGGCGGTGATGGTTCGCGCCGTCGACACCGCGGTCGAACTCGGAGAAACGCTTGGCGACAGGCGCTTCAATGCGGTAGCGATCGGGCCTGGTGCCGGTGTTGGAAAGCGGACGGTCGATTTCGTCCACACCGCACTATCGTTGCAACCGCATCTCGTACTCGACGCCGATGCGCTGACGAGTTTTGGCGAAGCGCCCGAGCACCTGTTCGAAGCCATCAAGGGCAACCACGATGCGCAGGTGATTCTGACCCCTCATGAAGGCGAGTTTCCCCGGCTCTTCAGCGATCTCAGTAACAAGACGCCCGGCCGCTCCAAGCTCGAACGGGTGCGTGCCGCAGCGCTGCGCGCGGGAGCCATTGTGCTGTTGAAGGGGCCGGACACCACGGTGGCCGCGCCCGACGGCCGCGCCACAATCGCCTGCAATGCTCCGCCCTGGCTTGCCACCGCCGGCGCCGGCGACGTACTTGCCGGGTTCATTGTGGGGCTGCTGGCTCAGGGCGTAGCCGCGTTCGAGGCCGCCAGCATCGGCGTGTGGATGCACGGGGAAGCCGCGCGCGAAGCCGGTCCCGGACTGATCGCGGAGGACCTGCCGGAAGTGCTGCCGGCGGTGCATCGGCACATCTACGACGAGTTCGGCATCGACTACTAACTTAGACCAGATATTTCGAAACCGCTGTTTCGTTCCAGTCCAGTCCGAGGCCTGGTCCGCGCGCTGTCAGCATGCCGTCGTTGATCTTGATCGGGTCTGCCAGTAGGGCAACCACAGATCGTGTGGCTTCCGCCAATGTCTGCTTATGTACGGTTAGCGAACGGAACGATCTCTGCGTAGATTTCCAGCACGTTGCCGTCAGGGTCGCGGAAGAACAACGTGCGATGGCCGAACGGTTGGTCGGTTGGAGGCGAAACAATTGCGACGCCGCGCTCCTCCAATGTCTTTGCGCATGCGTCGACTTCTTGCGGCGCGACTCGGAAGGCGAGTTGCAACGACATGTTTCCAACTGGCGAGAGCGAATCATTAAATCGCGACCCGGGCTCGGCAAGAGCCAAGACATTGGAGCCTACTCGATACTCCACCCACTTCGGCGAAAGCTCCCTATGAAGCGCGAAGCCCATCGTCTTTGCGTAGAACTCACGCATCTTTGACATTTGACGCGCGAAGATCACGGTGTAGTCGATGCTGCGGATGGGTAATTTGGGGTCCATGCTTACTCTCTAGGGACGGCGCTTCCGGTATCCTACCAGAAAGCGGTCGCACGGCGACCTCTCTCCAAGCGAAGCGCGCCAAGGCAACAATTGGCCTTTCGCGTCAAGGCCGAAAATTTATGGGTCCACACCCTAGCTAGACCAGATATTTCGAAACCGCTGTTTCATTCCACTCCAATCCGAGACCTGGACCGCGCGCTGTGAGCGTGCCGTCGTTGATCTTTATCGGGTCTGCCAGAATACTGGCAGCGAGATCGAGCACTTCGAGCCAGTGGGCCGTGGGGGTTACGCCGAGCATATGCGCGCTCGCTTCGGCGAACAAATGACTGGACATCGGTATCGATGCCGCTTCAGCCTGGCCCGCAATGCGCAGCCAGCCGGTTACTCCGCCGACCTTCATGAGATCGGGCATGATGAGGTCGCTCGCGCCTACCGCGATGGCCTCGGCAAAGCCGCGCGGAAACCACCAGTTCTCGCCGGCCTGGATCGGGATCGACGAGCCCTTTCGCACCTCGGCATGGCCGAGCAGGTTTTCTTGCGGCACCGGTTCCTCGACCCAGGTGAGATCGTACGGTGCAAGCCGGGCGATGCGCCGCAAGGCCTCCGCGGGATCGAGCGACTGGTTGAAATCGATCATCAACGCAATATCCGGACCGAGTAAGGCGCGCACGCCTTTCACGATCCGTTCGTCGGTGGCGGCATCGCCAAGGCCGCCCTTGATCTTGATGCCGCGAAAGCCGAGTTCGAGCGAACGCCGCAAGTCCCGCTCATCGGCCTTGGGATCGACCGCACCGTAGCTGTCATAGGCCTTGATCGGCCGCACCGAGCCGCCGAGCAACTCGACCAGCGGCTTGCCGGCGATTTTCCCCAAGCCATCCCAGAACGCCATGTCGAGACCCGAGACGGCCATACCGACAAGGCCCTGCCAACCGAGGAGGCGGAATCTGGCGTCCATGGCCGACATCAGGTCGAGTGGGGCGATGGCGCGGCCCACAAGCTCTTTGCCGATTTCGTCGATCAGGTGCACCAGCGGTTTCAAGGCCATTGCGGTGTAGGCGAAAATGTAGGAGCGGCCGGTTACGCCCTGATCGGTCGCAACGTCGATCAGTACCAATGGCGCCGCCTCGATGCTGCCGAAGGCGTTCTTCACGGGCCGCGAGATCGGCGCAACGACGGCGCGCGCCTTGACGCCGCGAATGGTTGGTGTGGCCTTGCTCATGTGCGTTTCTCCTGCTCGATACTGTAACACCTGAGCAAGCGCGGTGCTGCCCAATCGTTGGCCACCGACTCGAGCAGCCAGCGCCCCGCATATTCGGCGGCGAAGGCGATACGCTGGGTCTGCCCCGGTTCGACCGCGAGCGTATCGAGCCAATACGGCTTCCAGCCGTCATCGAGCCGATCCAGCAGGCGGAAGTGATGGCCATGCAGATGAAACACGGTGGCAATTTTTGCGGAGTTGGTCAGTGCAAGCACCACCACCCGCCCCGGTATGGTGCGAAACGCGGGAGATGAGGCAGCAAAGCTCGCAGGTGGCACCCACGCCGGCCCGCTGAGTTCAAGCTCGACATGTAACGCATTGCGAAGGTCGAGTTGGGTCGGCAGGCCGTTGGACGGCAGCGCGGTCGCTGGCGCAAGCGGGGATGGCCGCAAAGGCGGATCGTCCGTCACGACCAGCCGCGCCACCACTCGGACGTCGTTGCCGTCGTGGAGCAGAATTTCGGAGGTTCGGCCCGACGGGTCGCTCACGTCAACCAAGGCATCGGCGCGTCCGCCAGGGGCCAGCACGACGGCGCTGTTGCGAGCCAGGAAGGGCTCCGCAGGCTCGCTGTCGAGAGCCATGACACGGACATCTTGCCCTTCGATTTTGAGAGCAACGATACGGCGTTGGAAGGCATTGATAAAACGGAGCCTTAGACGTTCCCCCGAACGCACCGCAAGGTCGGGGCTAATATGCCCGTTGACTGTATAAATTGATTGCGTTTGGCCCAGAGGAAGACCCGGCATGGCTACCGTACCGTCGGCGCGAAGTTGCCAATCCTCCACGAGGAAAACCTCATCGCGATCACCGTAGGTTTGGCTCTCCTCGACGATGACCGGCAGCGGCCGCAATGGCAGGCCCACCCCATCCTCCAGCAATCTGAGATCACAAAGGCTCGTGCCCGCATGGCGCAAGTTGGCCGCGAAGGTGGTCGTCGCTCCGGCCGCCAGAGAGGACCGCGCCACAAGAGGTTCCACGGCGGAAACGCCGTCCAACCCCCGCCAATCAAGGGCGATGGGCACCGGCAGGTCGTTTTGCAGTGTGATCGTAAGCTCGCTGCCGAGTTTGAAGCGAGGGGTGAGGCCTCGCATCGGAGCGCGCAGCGCCCACACGCGCGTCTCCAGTGCATCCGGCCGAAGCGCTATGGTCGCAGCGGTGGCCCGCAGCAGCAGCGTCTCGGCCTGGGCTTGCCCTCGAACGGGGCCTCCGAGCGCGGGAGCCAACACGGCCGCACCCATTGCGGATAACAGCTGGCGTCGGTTTTGGATGAGGATCGGCTTTGCCATAAGTCCGATGCGGCCATTTTTGACCATTGATGTCCAGCGTCCGTGAGGCTGGCAAACCGCCCTGAAAAGGGCCATTTTTTTGCTGCGGACGGATGGGCTCGTGCTATAAGCCGCCGCCCGCGGCATCGCGGCCGGATTTGATGCTATCACAGCGGGCGTGGCGGAATTGGTAGACGCGCTGGATTTAGGTTCCAGTGACGAAAGTTGTGGGGGTTCGAGTCCCTCCGCCCGCACCAAGCGCTTTCGAGCGTTTGCATATGGGAGAATGAAGAACCTGCCTCTGGCTCGCAAGGGATCGGGTTCGCAAACACACCGGCGCACGGCATCTGTCAGCGCCGGCCACATAGTCAGCCGTCGCGGCCGGGAGGCCGGACGAAAGCGGAAGAAGATTGATTGTCATGCAGATCACCGAAACCCTCTCGGAAGGGCTGAAACACGAATTCCAGGTCAGCGTTCCCGCGTCGGATCTCGACGCCAAGGCGGATGCACGCCTGATCGATCTGAAGGATAAGGTTCGCCTGAACGGTTTCCGCCCCGGCAAGGTGCCGGTGAGCCACCTGAGGAAGGTTTATGGTCGGTCGGTCATGGCGGAGACCATTGACCAGACCATCCGCGATACCAACACGCAGATTTTTACCGAGCGCGGCTACCGCCTTGCCTCCGAGCCCAAGGTCACCATGCCGACCGAGGAAAAGGAAGTGGAGGAGCTGCTCTCCGGCAAATCCGACCTGACCTATACTGTATCGATCGAGGTGGTGCCGACGATCAAGCTCGCCGACTTCAAGAGCTTCGCAGTCGAAAAACCCGTCGCCGAAGTGGGGGATACCGACATCAACGAGGCCATCCAGCGGATTGCCGACCAGAACCGCGCCTTTGCCGCGAAAGGCGAGGGCGCCAAGGCTGAAACCGGCGACAGGGTCACCGTCAGTTTCAAGGGGACCATCAACGGTGAACCGTTCGAGGGCGGCGCCGGCGAGAACATTCACGTGGTGCTCGGCACTGGCCAGTTCATTCCCGGCTTTGAGGACCAGCTGGTTGGCGTCGGCGCGGGTGAGACGCGCACGATCAAAGCTGCCTTCCCGAAGAACTATGCCAACGAGAAGCTTGCCGGCCAGCAGGCTGAATTCGATACCACGGCGACTGCGATCGATGCGCCCCAGCCGATCGAAATCAACGATGAGTTTGCCAAAACGCTCGGCCTCGAATCGCTGCACAAGCTCAAGGAGGCGGTGCGTGAGCGTCTGGTGGCGGAGTTTGCGGGCGCCACGCGCCAGCGCGTGAAGCGGACGCTGCTTGACCGTCTGGACGAGGCCCACAAGTTCGAGGCGCCGTCGTCCCTGATCGATGAAGAGTTCAGGCTGATGTGGAATTCGATCAAGGCCGAGATGGAGTCGGCCGGCAAGACCTTTGCCGACGAGAACACCACCGAGGAGGCGGCGAGCGAGGAATACCGAAAGATCGCCGACCGGAGGGTCAGGCTTGGACTTGTCCTTTCCGAGATCGGCGAAAAGAACAAGATCACGGTAACCGACGACGAGGTTAGCCGCGCTGTGATTGAACGTGCACGTCAGATGCCCGGGCGCGAGAAGGAAGTCTGGGACTATTATCGCAACAATGCCAATGCGTTGGCACAGCTTCGCGCGCCCATTTTTGAGGACAAGGTGGTCGATTTTATTCTCGAGCTTGCCAGCGTCACCGAGAAGAAAGTGACCCGCGAGGAGCTTCTCGCCGACGATGAGGCCGAGAAGGGCTCGGCTTGATTCGTGCAATCCTCAAGCCGGCGTTAACGATGCCGGGCCAAGGTGATGGCTCCCCCGTCAAGAGGCGGGCGAGGGCGAATCTGCTTCGACCGGTCCGCCGTGCTCGCGGCCTTCTAGCGGCCGACCGTCGTTACCGGTCTGGTCTTGTCGCCGCGAGATTGGTCCATATCTGAGATGGTGTGTAGGCAAGCCTCTTTTCCAGCCCACTCGTTTCCTAACCTTGGGGTGACACATGCGCGATCCCGTTGAAACCTACATGAATCTCGTGCCGATGGTGGTCGAGCAAACCAACCGCGGTGAGCGCGCCTACGATATTTTCTCCCGCCTTCTGAAAGAGCGGATCATCTTTGTCACCGGCGCGGTCGAGGACGGCATGTCGACCTTGATCGTCGCGCAGCTTCTGTTCCTGGAGGCGGAAAATCCGAAAAAGGAAATCTCGATGTACATCAACTCGCCTGGCGGCGTGGTGACATCGGGCCTTGCGATCTACGACACCATGCAGTTCATCCGCCCACCGGTGTCGACGC
>Ga0306926_10003152_pt1 | contig 16997 bp, 21 predicted proteins | sample flu12Cox44000178_FD_203759 | JGI IMG/M metagenome (GOLD analysis project Ga0306926, IMG submission 203759) | Lab enrichment of tropical soil microbial communities from Luquillo Experimental Forest, Puerto Rico - flux8day.12C.oxic.44.000.178 (v2)... | ecosystem: Environmental > Terrestrial >... | reverse complement strand
TGACACACCATCCCATACGAAGAATTCGGCTTGTTTGCGTGCGGTATCATCGTTGCTAGCAGTATCAAAAAGCCAGTCGAGACTTCCAGCGTGCGTTTCGAATATGGCAGCCGTTAGTACGCTCAGTATAACCGTGAGCTGTCGCATAAGGGTTGCCAGGGATCTAATTCGCCTGGTTTCTCTCGTGACCGCCCGATAAAAGAAGACTCATGGAAAATCATTTTAGCGGGAAGTGCGACATGACGCGAGCAAGAAACTTTATGGCTCATCGAAATCGCCTCCATGCTCGTGCGTTTTGATAACGTTGCCCGCGGCATCGTAAACGCGAATCACAACATCATGTGACTGGCTGCGATGCTTCGCGTAGCTGATTACGTGATTGATTGCGTTCCGCTCGACGTGCCAAAGGCAACCAAATGGGAGCACGTCCGAAATCAGACGCGCCACGACCTGGTCAGGGCACCTTGCCCAAGATTTTCTCCATCTCGGAGGCCGTGAAAGCACGCATTGTTTGCGTGCGGATATTGCCAAGCATGTCCGCTGTCAGCAACACACTGGCAGCCGTCTCGTCGTCGGGGGCTTCGAAGATGCACACCTGGTCGTACTGACCGAGCGTCCAATACATCGCCTTGATGGTGACCCCCATCGACTGCACCTTCGCGGCCCAAGCGGCCACGTGCTGGGTTGTCTGTTTGGCGGCTTGGATCCCCTTATCGGTGAATTGCACCAAACTAATATACGTCGGCTTAATCTTTTCCGCCCCGGGGGTAAGCTTTGATTTCGACTCGTTCAGCTTCGAGGTGCCCATGTGTGGGTCGTCAGCGAAACACAATGCCGCTCCAAAAAAGCAAAGCACCAAAATCACTCCAGTCGTTTTTAGTTTCATGAGGCCGATCAAAGCTAGATCTCCGTTTCCCGTCAACATTTCTGGTCTGCGGACGAACGATCTGGACGGCGGACGCGGACTGCGACGGGAAGCGTTTCATCGTGCGCATTGATGAAAAACTGACTGCTGCGTTCGCTGAACTCGAAGCAGCGGTTCGCCAGTGCCAGCTTTATTATGGCCGCAAAAGGGCTATAGCTGGAAAAATCGTCAAATAATTTCAAGTCCCGACTGATTCTGGCTGCGGAGTTGTCGCCGGTTGCGATGGCTCAGCAGAGGGGCGTAGATTCCTCGGCGGAATCCACTGTAGGAGCTTCTCCACGTTGACATGCTTTGACTCCCTTAGCTCCTCGAGAAAGCCGCGCGCATCGTCCGGAGTAATAATTTGAAGTTCCGAACGGCCTAAGCCGATTCTGATTCCATGGCCACCAGTTTTATTCTGGATCTTAATGACAAATGAAACGCTATCTAAGTCGATAATAGATCCACTTTGCGGAAGAGTGATGAAGTTCATAGTCCCTGTACGTATGCCCGTGTGCGATTGCCACTCTTCCATTCGATGCTGAACAGTCTCTTGGTCGTATCGGATTTCCGCTCCGCGAAAAATTTGCCAGCGTATCCTAAACGCGAATTACAACGGCACTTTCGATTCGGCTCAATACGGCGAGTCGTATTCGTACGTTCCCTCTGCAATCGCCGAATCGATCAATCCCGGTTTATATGCAATCGCTTTTAACGTCTTTTCCGTCGGTCCGAGCGTCAACGAAACTTCTCCGCGCTCCGCTGTTATTTCCGTGCCGTTACCTGACGGGCCGCCAGTCGGTGTAGAACCGTCGAGCGTATAGCGCAAATAAGCGCCCGCTGTCGCTATCCTGACCGTAACGGACATCGTGGCATGCTTCGCATCTGAGGGGATCAGAGTTGGCTTCGCGCACTGCGTACTTGCCGTGCTTAAACAAGCTTGTGGAATCGTCATCGCGACGATCGCGGCTAATGGTGCGAACGAAAGAGTGATTTTCTCCATTACAAATCGTTTTTTAGCCGGGAGCGCCAAGGCGAAGCGAGGAAAAACATCACCAATCTTCGGACTCTCCCGAATTCTCGTGCGTTTCAATCACGCTGCCGGCTTTCACGTACGGGTAACGAGCTGAAAAATCACATCGCAGCGAAGGCCATTCTTAGCGGATAATCGCCCCTAACTTTCTGCCAAAGCCTCGCCTGCTCCGGGGCAACGTCCTTGCTGCGCGAGAATTATTCTGACTGCGGCCTTCAACGGGCAAGACAAACCCCAGCTTTTTTCGTTCCTCTTTAAGCGCAGCAAGCTTGAAAGACTTTCTCATGGACCTGCGTTGCGCTGAAATTCAGGCAGACGCAAGTGACGTTGTGTGACGAAAGCGTGACTTACTAAGGAGCAGGCGCAGCCATGTTGCCTGATGTTCGGCTATCCTATTTCGCGAAATGTTACAATTGCGTGACAAGGCTGTGCGGCCTGATAGAAATACCGGCGTGAAACACAGGTTCCACGATAATGAGAGTTGAACTCACCGAACGACAACGTGCCACGGTCTTGGCTGCGCTATGACGATGGCTAAGCTATCCCGCAGCAAGGGAAGCGGACTCCGTCGCCACAAACGGAGGCAAACACAGGCCGCTTGATAACGGCGAGATTGAACGGCTCTGTAAACGCATTACTAAAAAGGAAACGAAACGCGACGCAAAACGTTTGCTCGGTCAATCGAACAATGGTACCCCGAGAGCGGCGGGGTCTAAAACTGCGAGATGATATGCGGACGGCTCAGGATGGCAGCACCAACCCCGGTGAAGTGCAGAGAAATCATCGCTGACAATCTCAAGAAAGCCGGATGAAATTTGGGCTGAGTGTCAGCCCTGGATCGGGAAGAACGAACGATCTGGATTCTTCCAGATGTGAAAAACACAATGGATACATCCGGATGCTGGTGCATTGACGAATGAAGGAATTAAATGAAGAAAAGCGCTTTCCCAGCCACTCCGGGGTTGCGTCAACATCGGCCGAATGTCCTGCCGTTGAAAGGCGAAATCGATCTGCACGTTTCGCCTGCTGTTACACAGTCGCTTAACGCAATGATGGAGGAGAAACCGGAACGGATCGTGATCGATCTTTCCGGCGCGACTTACGTCGATAGCGCGGGACTGGCAGCTCTTATTCTAGCCATGCAAAATGTTGAAGCCTATGGCGGCAGGTTTTTCCTGACTGGCGTGCACGAAACCATTCGCTCGATCTTCGAAACGTCGCGCCTTGATCAAATATTTGAGATTTTACCAGATGTAGATGCCGCGCTGGCCGCGACCTAACCCTTACTGTAGGCGGTCGGCACGCGTCGACTGCTTCTTCTTTACAATCAGGCGGCTTCGTTCGAGTTCCGCCCGCAATTCTTTTAGTTTAAACTCCGTCTCGCCACACAACTGTCGTGATTCTTTCCTTATCGCCGCAGCGATCTGACTTAGGTGTGGCTTTCTGCTTAAACCCTTAGGCATAGCTCTGATCTGGTGTGGTTGTACTCTGGCATCCATGCTTCGGATCAGGACTCGCTGGAGTCCCCCGTGGTATTCGCCATTATCGTATCTGCGAACAGCTCGGAGATTACTGCCCACTGGGGCATACCGTCGTGCCAATACAAGGCGTCCCTGGGAAGTTCGCCGCGCTTCCACATTTCTTCCAATTGCGCCTTTTCGTAAGGCCCGCGTCGTCGGCCCTGCATGTAAACGTAGATGTTCACGGTTTTGCCCACGGTTTCACTTCTGTCCGGGAGAAACCGAGAAACGATCAAAAGTTGGGTTCGGATTCGAGAGTTGTTTTGGTCGCCTCTGATGTAAAAATCGTCCATCTGGGCAATTATCGGCGATTTCGGCGGGTTTAAGCTGTAGCCGCTTCGCTGCCGCGGTCGCCGCTCACCCGCCGAGGGTCACGTCGCCCATAGGGGCGGCTACAGCAGATCCAGGGCCTGCAAACTTCGCGGCGGCCCGAAAATTTCGCGCAGAATGATTGCGTCACGCAAACCAGATTTCGATGCAAGCAAGGTGGCGATGTCTGTTTTCAACTCTGTCCCTTTGGTGATTGGGCGCGTAGCCGCCGCGTAAGCTTCCAACGGCGTTTTGATGACTGGCGATTGTTCGATCGGTAACGGTTCTTCATGGACTTCGAACACGGGCGCACCTGTGGCCAATGGCGGGAATATTTTCCGCACGCGTCTCCTAGTTTCCGGCGGCGGAGTTTCTCTGCGAGTGACGTCGGGTTTGCGTTGCTGTTCGCGAGGGAGCATCCACGCAAGTGAAGGCTGCGGAATCGGGGGCTTTACCGGCGCCAGCGGTCCGGGCGGAACATCTCTGCGGGGCGTCACAGGCGGAGGCAGCCTTGATGCAACCGGCTGGCCAAGCGCTTCCAGGAATTTGCGGATGCGTTCTTCATCCGATTGTGCCGGTGCGCGTGGAATTGGCTTTAGCGTTCTGGGTGCCGGCTTCGATGTTGGTTCTTCCTCGTCTTTAGTTGTCTTGCGTGCCGCTCTGCCTAACAACTGGAACAAGCCGGCGAGCGCAAGCAGTAAGAGAAAAAGAAGATTTTCGAGATGGGCCGCGAGCATTGGCTATCGCCTCGTTAAATCGTTGAAAAGTTAAATAGTTGAAATGGATTCAAGTTCGTAACTTTTCTCCTATTGCAACCATTGTAACCTTTTAACCTTTCAACTCTCAGCGCGCGGCCTGTCTCTGCCAGCGATTGATTCGCGCATCGAAGTGTCGGCTTGGACATTTTTCATCCGGACATAATCCATAACGCCGAGGTTACCTGAGCGAAATGCATCTGCCATTGCCTGCGGGACGAGCGCTTCAGCCTCGACCACTTTGGCTCGCATTTCCTGCGTTTTGGCGCGCATCTCCTGCTCCACAGCCACTGCTGCTGCGCGGCGCACCTCCGCTTTTGCCTGCGCGACGCGTTTGTCCGCCTCGGCCTGCTCGGTCTGCAATTTTGCGCCGATGTTGTCGCCGACATCCACGTCCGCGATGTCGATGGAAAGAATTTCAAACGCCGTGTTGCTGTCGAGGCCTTTGGCCAGAACTGTCTTGGAAATCCGATCGGGATTCTCCAGCACTTCTTTGTAGGAATGCGCCGAACCGATTGCGCTGACGATGCCTTCGCCGACACGGGCAATGATTGTTTCTTCAGTCGCGCCGCCGACGAATCGATCGAGATGCGACCGGACGGTCACACGCGCTTTCACTTTCACGCCGATGCCGTCCTGCGCGACGCCGTCAATAGTAGCGCGGCCCATCGTCGGATTTGGCGCGTCAATGACTTTGGGGTTGATGCTGGTGCGCACCGCTTCCAACACCGTCTTGCCAGTGCCTTTGGTAGCGAGGTCGATGGCGCACGCGCGATTGAAATCGAGCGTAATGCCTGCTTTATCAGCAGCGATTAAAGCGAGGACCACGTGGTTCACATCGCCGCCCGCAAGATAATGCGCTTCCAGCGGGTCACTGCGGACATCCAGACCTGCTTTCACTGCGGTGATGCGATTGTCCACAATCAAACCGACTGGCACTTTGCGCAGCCGCATCCCAACCATTTTGCCGAGACTCACCGGTGCATTTGCAATCCGCGCTCTGAGCCAAAGACCGAAAAAATTAAAAAGAATGACCGCGAGCACGAACGCGAAGACCGCCAGCACCGCGATGCCAATCAGATAAAGCGATTCCATATCCGAAAGATTATCGAAAGAGAAACGGAGCGAAAAGGTCTAAATCGGTTTGCAACTGCCGTTTCAACGGTTCAACGAATCACGGGACCTGTCGCAAAATCGTGCTCGGGGCGGGACTTGAACCCGCAAGCCTTTCGGCATACGCCCCTCAAACGTACGTGTCTGCCAGTTCCACCACCCGAGCGTGAGAAAGGAACTCGTGAATGGTAAATGGAGGAAAGCGGCTCGCAAGCGCTTTTGGCACGCTTCTTACTCTTGCTCTTGTTCATGCTCCTGTTCCTAATCGAAAGTAAAATCGTGACGAAAGAGGTCCAAGCAGCCACGCGTTGGCGTGAAATCGGTTTAATTCGCAGTTAAGCTCTTCGAGTAAGAGAATGAGCATGAGCAAGAGCGAAAGCAGTTGGATCAAAATTGATCTGCACATTCATACCCTCGACGATCCGAAGGACGCGGTGGATTTTTCGGCGCATCAATTATTGGAACGCGCGCGCGCGCTGGGATTCCGCGTGCTCGCGATCACGCTTCACGATGCTGTTTTTGATCGAAAGGAAGTTTACGCCGATGCGGCGGCCATGGGCATTCTGCTCATTCCCGCCGCCGAGATGCGCTTGGAAGGCGCGGACGTGATCGTGTTGAATGTGACTTCCGAAGAAGTTGCGCAGTTAAAAAATTTCGACGATTTGCGACGGCTGCGGGCACAGCGGGGAAATTCCATGTTTACCATTGCGCCGCATCCGTTTTACGTTCTGGGCGGCTCAATCGGAGCGCGCCTGTTTAAAGAAATCGATTGCTTCGATGCAATCGAGATTTGCCATTTTCACATTGGCCTGTTCAATCCAAATTGGCGCGCGAAAAGAGTGGCCTCCCGGTTTGGCAAACCATTAATTGCCACTTCGGACGCGCACCGCCTGCACGCCTTTGGGCAGCATTACACCAGCATCCCGATGCCGCCTGCGCTTACGGTCGAAAACGTCTTCGCGGCATTGCGCAACGGCCCGTTGCGCCTAACGAGTCCTCCAAGTAGTCTCGGCGATCTTCTGAGCGCGGTTTATTTTGTTTTCCTTAAGCACCCGTTCCGAGTAAGGCGGAAAATCGCGACCTCGATGAGGTCAAAGACACGCGTCGCGCCTCACTGGTGAGGAGCTGGGACCGCCAGGTCGTAAATTGCGCCCCAATCGCCGGACGCAACGAGGAAGGAAGTCGCTTCCCATGGGCGGCTGCTTGATTGGTAGTTGGCCTTTTCGTCCTGGCCCCAAAAGATATAGCGGACGCCCAAAGACCGCGCGGCGTCGCGCCAGTCGGCGGCTCCGTTCATTAAAGCTGTCAGCCGATTGTTCACCTGGGTATAATCAAATCCTTCCGTCCAGAGATGACCCGGGTATCCCGCCACAACTTTACGGCCTTGTAACAAGACCGGACAGTTGAAGGTCGGCCATGCGGCGAAGCGTGCTTCCATCGGCAAGGGCCGAATCGCTGCGCCAGCGTAGTCGAGTCTTGCGCGCTCGATGAGGCCGAAGCCTGGATGCCCGGCGGACAAGCCGCCGAGCAAGGTGACAAATCCCGAACCAAACAGCGCGACGCAAATCGCCGCTCGTTCCGGGAAGGCCCAACGCGCGAGGATTTCGCTCCACAGAAAAGGCAGAATGAGAAAGTAGCCCCAGACCATGAGTTTGAGGTTGTCCCATTCCCAAGGCGCGGTTTTGAAAAAATAACCCAACGCGAAGATCAGAACAGCGGGTACGACAAAGGCTACATCCGCTGGAGGCCTGTCGCCCCAGCGCCATCCGGATTTCCAAATACGCCAGCCGACCAAGCCCAGAAGCCCCAGCGCCAGAGGAATCCACAAGCCGAAATTTGTTAGCCAAAACTGAAAAAACGGAGCGATGACGCCGTTCCACGTTTTCTGCAACAACGCGCCAAACGCCGTGGAAGATTGAAAATTCGCAGTGCCACCCATCCGGAAAAAGGGAGCAGCAAATTCCTGCGAATCCTGCGCCCAACCAGGATGCCATTGAAGCACCGACGCCGCGCGAAAGTGATCGGTAACCAGCGAGACAAAAAAGCTCGCTGGAATCAACGCAATCGCCAGTATCGCGGCGGCGTGCCTGCGAATCGGCGCGCCACGGAAAATTTCCGGCCACATTCGCGGATGCGAAATCAAGCGGCCGAGTCCGGAGCTGCCTTCGTTGCGAGTCAAATCCATGATAAACTTGATTTCGCTTGGGCGTTCGAGGACTAGCGCAAAGATGAGGACGACTGTCAGGGCGATAAACGTGTGGAGGTTGAACAGAGGCATTGATGCGTAAAGGGCGAGCGCAGCCCAAAAGGGCAGGGGGCCTCTGCTGTAGCCGCGGGCGCTGACCGCGGCGAGGTGACCGGGATCATTGCCGTCAGTGTATCGGCCAGAGTCATTCGCGTTCGCCGATCCGGCATTCGCAGCCGCGTCGGTAGAACTGTCGGGGTCACCGCGCCCGGCTACAACGTCTCGGCGAAAGAATTTTTCTCGCCAGTGCCAAAATAGAACCAAGGCTGCTGGGATCGCATAAAGCCAGCCGCGTTGCGTCACGAACATGGACAGGGGGATGCTTTTCCACGCGATTGGTCGGTGGGCGATATCTGCCGCAGTGCCCTGATAATCCAAAAACTTCCACGTCTTGAAAAATTGGAAACCGGCTATTCCGCCGTTGACCAAGAAACCTGCAACCGCAAATGTGCCGCCCCAGCGGTAGAGCCCGTAGAAAGTTGCTAGGCACGCCACGAGGCCGACCCACGTCAATCCAGTGATCAGATCAACGTGAACCAGCGAAAGCAGCCCATTGAATAAATCGATTCCCGCGGGATACCGCAGTTTGCTGAAAACGTAGATGGGATTATCCGGCCACAGCGGAACGCCGTTGGCAAAAGTTTTGATCAACGTCAGATGCAGCGAGAGATCGCCCAGATTATTTGGCGATTGAATTTTGTAATCGCTGCCGTCGATGTAGAACAACCAGCAAAAGGATCGGACGGCAAACACGGCGAAGCATGCGGCCATCAGCCAGAACCACACACGGCGGTAGCGCATGAGCGCTGACCGAATAGGTGTAATTGGCTTGCTTTCCGCGGCGTTCCGAGACTTGCGTTCCGGGTCCGAAGGATTCGCAGTTTTTTCACTAGCTGCCGGATCAGAAGTTCCAAGAAACGCTGCAACCGCAAACGCAGCGCCGCATACCAATGCGAGAGCCGCCGTCAACGAGTTCAAACCTCTTCCGGCCATTCCCAGAACAAGGCCACTGATCACCGACAAATTAACAAAGGTAAGAACTGCCGTAAGCCACTTCATGGAAGTTAGCGCGGGGCTGCGGCCTGGTTCTGTGCGGTCCCCACAAAGTCCGGCGCCTTACCAGGGAAGAATTCTTTAAACACTTTGGCGCTGAAAAAGATCTTCGATGGATCCTGGTAGTTGCGAAGCGTCATCATCTCGGTGTAATACGAGCCTTTCAACTTTGATTCGACGTCCTTGATCTTGTCTTGTTGCACGAGGAGAAAATCGCCATCGACATTCGCGGGCATGTTGCCTCCTTCGTAGTAGCCGACTCGATCGAAATCGCCCAGTGTCCACGGAAGTGGGTAAATGCTGGATCGGATCAGATGCCCAGTGAGGTGATAGTAAGCTGGATCCCGTTTTGCCAGGGTAAGCAGCGGCTTGCTCAGCTTAAAAATGTCGTTGTATGTCTGAACGTACGCATACGGCTCGGTGGGCGACGAGCATCGGAAGTAATTCAGCCAAACGGATCGAACGAGCGAAAGGCACAATAGAATCCCTATCGTCACGTACACTTTGCGAAGATTTTTTGGCCGAACCAGTAGCACGCAACCGCCCAAGACAAACAGGAACGGCCACCCGAAACTGATGATGCACCAGGGCGTCTTGTATTTGACGTAGCTGTAAGCGACCAGGCTTCCCACGCCGTAAATCGCCAGATAACGCAGACTGAGGTTCTTAAATTTCTGGCAAAACAGGCAGAGGATTAACCCTGCCAACATGGGCAGCTCGTAGGCCGTAAAATTTTCTCCGCCGGTCTCCCAGGATGGCCCCATCATTTTGAACCAGTAGTCCCAGGCCTTCTCGTGACCATGTCCCGCTTCGCCGGTCTCGGTCCACGCCTTGAACGCCAGATAAAGACCTTTAAGACCATCCCAGTTAAAGAAAGTTCCCGAGTAGAAAAATATGATCGCGGCGGCGCCGACACCAAGAACCATTGCCAGATCGATCCACGTCCAGGTTTGCTTTGCCGGCTTCGCGTCCGGGACGCGGCTTAGCGCATAGGAAACTGCCAGGGTCGGAATCGCAAGAATCGCACAGGCGAGATGGATGGCGTAGGTCTCCTTGGTCAGAATCATGCCGGCTAATCCCATGCCGGCATACCAGAGGTAATTCAGTCTCCCAAACTTCCATAGACCAAGCAGCCCCAGGATGAACATGGTTGAGAATAATTGCAGCCACACTTCGTGAATTGCGTAGCGCCCGTAAAAAACGAATCCCGGCGAGATCGCCATGGCCAGCGCTGCGATGCGGGTGACGTTTCGACCTACCAGCGGCTCGAACTTAAACATCATCCAGACACCAGCGATGCTCACGAGCACGACAGGCAACCGCAGCGCCCACAAGTTCCGGCCAAATAAGCACTCGAAAACCAGGAGGACGTAAAAGTGAAGCGGCCCGTGGTAATTGGTTGGGTCGTACCTGTAAAACCCGTTTTTCACCACCTGATCGACGAACCATCCGTTGATGCCCTCATCAAAGTGCGGCGGCTTCATACCGAGCAGGAGAAAGCGCAGGAAGACCGCGAGCCCTAGAATTGCCCACGGGACCCAATCGGTTCCCGCTAGCGCATCCTGCCAGTGCTCCAGGTAACTGCGCACTCCCGCGACCGCGGGAGAAGATTCTACTGGCGCGTTCTTCTCGGCGCTGCTAGTACGCGCTGCCATGCGCATCCTTGTAACCGGTGGCTGCGGATTCATCGGGAGCAACTTTATTCGCTATATCTTGCAACATTACAGGCCGGCGTACGTGACCAATGTGGATGTCCTCACTTACGCGGGCAATCTCGCCAATCTCGATGGCGTGGTCGAAGAACATGACGAGCGTTACGAATTTTTCAAAGCCGATATCGCTAATGCCGACCAAATGGACGCTCTGATGACCGAGCACCGGTTTTACACAGTGATCAATTTCGCTGCAGAATCGCATGTGGACCGCAGCATTAACGATCCTCTCAATTTCATTCATACGAACGTCATCGGCACGAGCGTGCTGTTAGATTGCGCGCGCCGCCACGGCGTTCAACGTTTCATGCAAATCTCTACGGACGAAGTGTATGGCTCGCTTGGGCCGGCCGGCAGATTCACTGAGCAGTCGCCGCTCGATCCCAGTTCGCCGTATTCAGCGAGCAAAGCCGGCGCCGATCTTCTCGTGCTCGCAGCATTCAAAACCTACGGTCAGGAAGTAATGGTGACCCGGTGTTCGAACAATTACGGGCCGTATCAGTTCCCGGAAAAACTAATTCCGCTCATGGTAATCAAGGCGCTTCGCGACGAACCGCTCCCGGTCTATGGCGATGGGATGAACGTGCGCGACTGGATCCACGTCAGCGATCACTGCGCCGCGATTGTCGCCGCGCTTTTTGAAGGGAAACCTGGACAGATTTACAATTTTGGCGGCGACAGCGAGATGCCGAACATCGATCTGGTAAAAATGATTCTCACCCAGTTGGGCAAACCCCACAGCCTCATCTCGTTTGTGCCCGACAGACTTGGCCACGATCGCCGCTATGCGATCAACTCTTCATTCGCGCAACGGGAATTGAACTGGAAACCGCGCCGTAATTTCAAAGAAGGCTTGCAGGAAACGATTCAGTGGTACGTTGCCAATCCATCCTGGTGGCAACCTTTGCTCGAGCGCGCCGGAAGATATTGATTGTGGATTGCGGATTGCGAACTGCGGATTTTGGAGTGCGGCGCTGCTGCTGCGCGGCTTTTCTCTCGACGCGTTTCCACAGCAAATGAAAATTTTGATTATTGGCGCGGGCGGGCGGCTTGGCGCGGCGCTGCTGCGCGAATACCAAGGCAAATTCGATAGCACAGGATTCAATCACGAGCAGTTCGACCTCTCGAATTTGGATAAGATTCGCGAGAAACTGGGTGAGACAGATTTCGATGTGCTCATCAACGCAGCCGCGTTCACCAATGTCGATCTTTGTGAAACAGAGCCTGAGCAGGCTTTTCGTGTCAACGCCGAAGCGCCGGGCCTGCTCGCCGAAATTTGTCGCGAGAAAAACGCGAAGCTGATCCACTTCAGTACGGATTACGTCTTCGACGGGGCGAAACGCACACCGTATACCGAGGAAGATGAAGCGAATCCGATCAGCGTTTACGGGGAATCAAAGCTGGCCGGAGAGAAGAAGGTGCTCGCCACGGAAAATCGGCATCTCCTCGTGCGCATCTCCTGGGTGTTCGGTCCTGACCGGCCGAGTTTTATCGACGGAATGATCAAGCGAGCGCAGGAAAATGAAAAAGTCGATGCAGTCGCGGACAAATTTTCCACGCCCACTTACACGCGCGACATCGCGGGGATGTTGCCTCAGTTTTTCGATCGCGACGTCGAAGGCGGCATTTTGCATTTCGCCGATGCGGGCAGGTGCAGTTGGCAGGAGTACGCACAGTGGGCGCTGGATTGTTCCGATAAGGCCGGCCTTTCGCTGAAGGCGAAGACAGTTGGCGCGTGCAAATTAAAAGACATGGCCAACTGGATCGCGCGCCGCCCGGTCTATTCCGTACTTTCCACCGCCAAATATACCCAACTGACCGGCATATCACCTCGCATTTGGCGAGAAGCGGTTGCTGATTATATTACGCGCTTCTATTACAAAAAATGAAAAGACGCATCCTTGCTTTTATCCTGTCGATCACCGTTTGCTTTGGCGCCCGCGCCGATTTGAAATTCGATAAGAGTGAAATCGAACTGCATCCGACGCCTGCGGACAAACAGGCCGTAGGCCATTTTACCTATCAGAACACCGGCAAAACGCCTGTGAAATTCAAGTCTGTTAAGGCGTCTTGCGGTTGCACGGCTGCACAAACTCAGAAGGACGAAGTGAAGCCTGGAGAAAAAGGCGAGGTAACAGCCACGTTTAACATCGGCGATCGCAACGGCACTCAGGTGAAAACGGTGACCGTGGAAACCGATGATGCCACAAATCCGAGAACGGTCCTCACGCTCCGGACAATTATCCCACAGCTACTGGAGGTCAGCCCGACATTTGTTTTCTGGAAGCAAGGCGAAAAGCCGGACCCGAAAGCGATTACGGTGAAAGTAGGCAAGGAGTTTACCGTGAACCATATCAAGGTCACGTCATCGACTCAGGATTTTCAAACCAAGGTGGAGGAAGCCGGCAAGGGCGAGTTCAAAATCGATGTCCAACCCAAGGATACGAACAGCAATCTCGGCACGACTCTAACGATTCAACCGGAGGATTCACCGAAGGTATTCTATGCCACCGCGCGCGTCACGGGTGCTCCGCCTGCTCCGATGGCTCCAGCAGATCAGAAAGCTCCAGCCGGTCAGGCGGCGCCGGTCGCCCCGACAGACCAAAAAGCTCCACTTGGTAAGGCTGCTCCGGTTGGTCAAACACATTGAAATTGTCACTGACGCGCCAGGCGCTTGTTCTTGCCGCGCTTTCCCTTCTTCCCGCAGTGGGAGAGGCGATCTACTTTCGCGGCAAGATCTCGTGGCAATCGCCCATTCCACCCTCGGAAATGGTGAGTGTGGATCAGGCGCGCGCGTGGGGTGGAAACGTTATCTGGGTGGATGCCCGTCCGGATGCGGAGTTCGCGCGTGATCACGTTCCCGGCGCGGTCTCGTTAAACGAAGACCGGTGGAATGAATTGCTGCCGCAGTTTTTGGCCGCGTGGTCGCCCGGGAAAAAGGTTGTTGTTTATTGTAGTACCGAAAGTTGCGATCTCGCCCGCGAAGCAGCGGAACGGCTGCGCAAGGAAGCGCAAATTCCTGAGGTGTTCGTGCTCGAAGGCGGTTGGGAAGCCTGGCTAAAGAAGAACCGTTGAAATCGTTGAAGCGTTGAACCGTTGAAGCGCTAATTTTGTGAGAGCGGTCGAAAATCTATCAACTATCAGCTATAGACCACCGACTGAACGACAATTCGTCTGGCGCATTGTCGATTTCGTTGTTGCCGGAATTTTCATTTACGCCGGCGCGCTCAAAATGCTCGACCCCGTTCAGTTCGCTCACGATACCAAAAATTACCAGATTCTTCCGTGGACGGTTAGTGTCGCGCTCGCGTTTTATCTCCCGTGGCTGGAGATGTTTTGTGGCTTCGGGCTGATCTTCCGGTTTTTCTATCGTGGCGCGATATCGATCTTAACCGTCTTGATCGCGGTCTTCACGCTCGCGACTGCCGCGGCAAAAGTACGCGGCCTCGATATTACCTGTGGCTGTTTCGGTCACGCCAGCCAACACTGGAGTTTCCCCGCGCACCTGGCGACCAATCTCGGAATCCTCGCCGCACTGCTCGCGCTTTGGTTTTCGAATCGTTTGGCCAGGCGGATGTAGGGCAGGCGCTCCTTGGTACGCCGTAGCCTCGGCGGAGGCGGCCGCCTGTCTTCTGTTGATTCGGCGACCGCGAAAGCATTCGGGTTGCTCTACAATTCAACGTACGGCGCCTGCTTCGTGTGTGAATATCCAACGGAGCAATGAAGGAAGCTGAAATCCGGCAAGTATCGGCTGTATTCCCGCAAGAAAAATCCGAAGACGGGTAAGCGAAGAAATCTCGGCACCTTCAAGACAAAGGCTGCGGTGCGGTGAAGAAACACGAGAAAGCAGTGCAGTACTTTAAACGCCATTGACTCCTTTCAGGCCGAAGATAAAACAGCGATAGAAAGGAGACAAATCGTTATGCACCTGCTGGTTCGTCACAAAGTTGCTGATTTTGCAAAGTGGAAACCCGTCTATGATGACCATCTTCCGGCACGACAGAAGGCCGGGTTGAAAGAGGTTCACCTTTTGCGCAACATCGAGGATTCCAATGAAGTCATTCTGCTGTTTTCAGTGGAAGATCCTGACAAAGCGAAAGCGTTCGCCGCTTCGGATGACCTGCGCCAGGCGATGCAAAAGGCGGGAGTGACCGACAAACCTGACGTCTATTTTCTCGAGCAGTCGCGAAGATAGGTACAATTTCGTGGCCTTGATCAAGTGTCGTCCAAGGCAGGACAATACAACCGAAGGAAGCAAATGAACCTCCGACTGCCGCTGCTTCGATACGCACTGTGGCTGACTGTCTTTGCGGCTGTGGGATGCGGGCGAAAATCGACGAGTCAGGTTACCAGCGGGTCACTGTCGCCATCAATGTCGCCGGTGATGGCTCCCGGGCGATCGCCGGCTGTCGCGCCAGCAACCGCTCCGGTGCCTGAAGCAAAAGCCAGTCAAAGTCCATCGTCCGATTCAGCGAAACTGAAAGCCACAGTCCGGCCTTCGGTGATTTGGGTGACCTCCTTTGATTCGAAAGGAAATTTGTTGCGCACCGAGAGCGGTTTTTTTATCTCGGCAGACGGCAGATTCGTCACGACGACGCACGCGATTGAAGGCGCCGTGAATGCGGTCGTGAAGACGGCGAATGGTGAAATCTACAACGTGATTGGAGTTCTCGCCGCTTCAAAGCCGTTGGAGCTTGCGGTTCTACAGGCAGACGTGAAGCCGCGAAAGCTGATAAGATTTCTTGAGCTAAACAAGAGCGCTGAATTGACAGTAGGCGGAGGCGTCGCCGTGGTCGGCAGCGCGCTGGCCGGAGACGAGGGCACCGTTCGCGAGACGACAATTACTGCACAAGACTCGGATCGGTTCGAAATTGCGGGAGCAACTGCTGCCAGTTCTGTGGGCGCCCCCGTCGTAGATGATAATGGCGGGGTCATTGGCGTAGTCACATTGGCTGGAGGAAAAACCATTGCCCGTCCTGCCATTGCCCTCGAGTCAGTGTTGTCTCGAGTTGCCTCTGACACTCAGCCGCGCTGGCCGGAAGTCGCCGAGGCACGTCCCACGCCGCCCGCGACACCGAAGCCGCGATTAATTTACGCGCCTGCGCCAGCCTTTCCTCCGATGGCGTCTTTGTCCGGCGCTTCGGGAACAGGTCGCTTTCGTCTAAGCTTTGATGCCCAAGGAAACGTAACGAATGTCCAGCTTGTTCAATCCACAGGAAACCGGGTCTTTGACGAATCTGCCATCAGAACGCTTCGCCAATGGAAATGTTCACCGGGCCAGGGATGGGTGGTGACAGTTCCCGTGACATTTAGAACGAGATGAAGCTGCAACCTGCCGCGCTCGGCTTTCGAGTAAAATCCGGCTGGGCGGCTGCAGCGCTGTTGACGGATCCAGCTCGTTCGCCTCAACTCTGTGATGTCCGTGGGATAGACCTGACCGACCCGCGGCTTCCGGAAACGCGACAGCCGTATCACGCGGCGATGGGCAAACTCGAAACGGACACGACAAAAATAAATCAGCGCGTGAGTGTGGTGGGGAGTATTGCACAACAGTCGATTGCGACGCTCCTTGCTGCCTATCGAGGGAACGGTTACGCGATCAGTCGCGCAGCCCTTGTGGTGGGAAGCCAGGTCGATCCTGATTCGATTGCAAATGCTCATATTCGCGCGCACGCCTTCGAAGGACGGTTATTTCGCTCAGTGCTCGAGGAAGCCTTGCAGGCACACCGCATTCGCACGGAGGTTCTCATTGAGCGCAGCGCGTACGTCCAATGCGCTCTGAAACTCAAAGAATCGAATGAGAACGTGCGACGTGTGATCCAGAATTTTGGCCGGGCTACGCAAGGATCGTGGCGCGCAGAACAGAAACTCGCTGCACTCGCTGCGTGGCTCGCGCTTTGTTAGCTTGCTGCAATCGCGGCAACCGACGCGGTTGCACTTCAATTTCAGTTAGTATGATAGAAATCCGTGCGGCAACCGAAGCGGATCGCGACGCGATCTGGAATATTTTTCATGAGATCATCGCGGCGGGCGATACCTACGCGTTCGATCCGAAAATGTCCCGCGAAGAAGCGCTGGCTTATTGGTTTCGAGCCGATACGCATCCTTACGTTGCAGAAAAAGGTGGCCGCATTGCCGGCACGTACATTGTAAGACCGAATCAACTCGGTCCCGGCTCGCACGTCGCCAATGCCGCTTTCATGGTCGCATCAGACGCACAGGGCTTCGGAGTGGGACGCAGAATGGCCGAGCATTGTTTGAGTGAGGCACGCCGAATGGGTTTTCGCGCCATGCAATTTAATTTCGTCATTTCTACGAACACACCGGCGATCCATCTCTGGGAGCAGCTGGGT
>Ga0306926_10003150_pt1 | contig 16999 bp, 19 predicted proteins | sample flu12Cox44000178_FD_203759 | JGI IMG/M metagenome (GOLD analysis project Ga0306926, IMG submission 203759) | Lab enrichment of tropical soil microbial communities from Luquillo Experimental Forest, Puerto Rico - flux8day.12C.oxic.44.000.178 (v2)... | ecosystem: Environmental > Terrestrial >... | reverse complement strand
TAATGCATTGCATCGCCACTGCATGCGCCGATATCCGAGATCGTCCATCGCACAGCGAAGCATCAGATACATCGATTCAGTCGCGCTTCGTGTACGCCGCAGCGTCAGGCCGAACCAGATCGATCCTATTTCAATGACCCCTTGTTCCGGTTGAATATCGAGAAAGCTTGTCTGGCCGCATGCTTTCACGTCCAACGACGAGCGAACGGCATAGTAAATCTGGTCGTGCCGCGCCGTCTGTTGGCGCAGGACATTCGTGTACTCCGCTTCGGACTTCCAAGGACCCCATGGCAGATAGTCCCAGATGTGAAGCGCCGCCTCGCTTCCGTGCGACGCCTCGAACAGCTCACCCGCATGCCGCGACGCGTCAAGCGGCTCCAGCGTCACGTACCGACCGATCAGAGCGGTACGGGCGGGCACCAGCGCCGATGGCAGGCGTCGAACTTTGGACCCGGACAGCGGTCGTGGATATGGACGTTCAGCATTTTCGATCTCCATCATTGCCGTCTCATGCTCGTACCCGGCCCTTCACGGGCGTTTGCGAATGCTTCGTAGGCAACACGTGGCCGATCTCAATGTGGCTTCAGGCCGGTCACCATAATGGAATGACAATCCACTTCGAGCCCGGTGCTCCCCTCATATGGTCGAAACGCTTTGACCAGCTCTTCCACGATCCGTTCGCGGACCTCCGGTTTCTGAAACTCAATGATAAGGCGGAGTCGAACCATTCCATGGTTGAGGAACTCCACAATGTCCTCCGCACGGCGAGTCCGCCATGCCGAAGCTATCGTCAGCCGTTGGATATCGGCAAAGCCCGCATCGGCCATCAACGATTCGATCTTTTCCGGCTCCGACAATTCAAACATCGGTGGCGCCGTTGGAAGGTCGACGTTCATGTCCCCGAATGTCGAAACGGTCTGCAGGATTACTTTGAAAAACTCGCCACCGCGTTCAGGCCCTTTCCAGAGGGTGACGGAATAGCGCCCGCCAGGTTTCAGAACGCGATAAGCTTCGCGTACTCCCTTCGCCGGATCAGGCAAATGCAGTAGGCCAAAGCAGCAAGCCACCGCGTCAAAGCTGAGATCGTCGTAGGGAAGTATCTCCGCATCCCCTTCCCTAAAACTTATTCCGCTGAACCGAGCCTTTGCTGCCCGAACCATCCCCTCCGAAAAATCAACGGCGTCCACTAACCCACCGCGCACCGCCGCCTCGCCTGCCAGATGGCCCGAGCCCGTGCACACGTCCAATAGCCTCTTGCCTCTCAGGTTACCAAAGGATGCAAGGATTGATTCGAAGCCCTGGCTTGTGAGCGGCAGCGTGACACGCTCATATTGGGGAGCATTCTTACTGAAGCCTTCTTGCTCGAAATCTTTGAACGACTTGGCCATCCGCTCGCCCCCAATCGCTATGTCAGCGACTCGGCGCGCCGGTGCTCATCGGCGGCGGGTCACGAATGTACTTGGCCAGTGTGCGAAGTCTAATTGCATGCCTCGTAGATTTGTAACGCGCTGCAACGAAGCAATGTTAGGACATACGTCGGGGGCTATAAAGGCGTACTTCACTACCTTTCATGTATCCCGGGTCGTCATGTCCGCTTTGGGTCAAAAGCGACCTCATGCCGCGGGGTCGAGGATGTCCGCTTTACCCCCAAAAGCGACATCGTTTCAGGTCATTCCCGCCGCCAGCTTTTTGCGAATGCAGCCATTGCGGCCTCGCGCGTTGGCTCATAGCCGTGCCCTTCCGTTCGTCGCGAGAAACTAGAACTGGTCGAGCGCGTCGCGGCTTAGCTCGAAGCCGTGGCCGGAGGGGGAGACGCTGCAGCGCATACCTGCTTTCTTCGACGTGCACTTGAAATTGCCGACTTTGACGGACTTCCCATAGCCGAGCTCGAACGCGTCCTCGGGTCCGTCGCCCAGGCACTTCGTCCCGTGGCAGACCTTCAGCGTCCCCTGCTTGCTGAGCGTCACCGACCGGGGCTTCTGAAGCGACTGGCAGAACGCGTAGGCACCGCGCTCCCCGCCGGAGGACACCTCGCAGGAGATGTTCTTGCTCGGCGAGTAGAACCACTCGACCTTGGCGAGCGCGGGGGAGGCGACGGTCAGCGTGAGGGCGATGCTGAGAAGGAGGGAGCGCCGCATGGGGCGATACTACGCCCGCCGCCAGCTTTTTGCGAACGCCGCCATCGCGGCCTCGCGTGTGTCGGCATAGCCGTGCGTTGGCGTGCGGTCCTCGTGGTATCAAAAGTCCACCGCCCGCAGCCGTGCGACAGGAAGAGGCACACATGACAGATGTTGCCGAAAAACGCGGCCAGCTAATTCGACATCTTGAAGATGCGTTAGCGTTAGCCGATGAAATTGAGGATGGCCAGACTGGATTTCTAATCAAGCGCGCAGCTATTCAAGACTATTGGAAGCCAAATTATGGGCGACTGTTTTTTCAAAAAACCTCAGCTTGACGATTTGGAACCTCCTCATCCCTATAAGGTGAGTTTTCGTCGATCCATAGCCTGAACTCTTTACCTCGCAGGCTCACGTTCGGCGTTGATGCGATCAGCTCCTTTAGGAACGCACCACGGCGCTTCTCATAGTCCTCAAGACAGGTGTCGGGCGGAGCGAATTTCATGGTCTGCGTCTTTCATTCGACGAGGGACATCGTCCAAGTCACGGCTTCAGGTGCGACCGCCAGTATGATCGCGGCTGTGAGCACCAGACCCAACAAACAGAATAGGAGCGCGCGCTCGTCCATGCCGTCGCCTATACCATTTGCGCCGCGCCCGTCATGTGAACCAGTTCACATGAGACCAAAGAAAAAGCCCCGCATCGAGCGCGGGGCTTGAAGTCTTGGGATCGTCCAAATAACGACAATCACGGCGTGCCAACTTGGTGCGGCCGTTCTATGGCGGACAAAGGCCGCCTGGAAGCCTAGCCGAGCGGACTCCTGGGATGAACTGCCGGTTCTCTCCGGCTCCGTTCATCGGCTGTGCAAATTCCCGGACTGCTAGTGCTAGGTCTTGAGTTGCTCGACGAGTGTAGCGAGCTGCGGAGGGATCGGAGTTGCGAGGGCCTCGTACTGGTCCCTCAGAGTTTTGCCGATTGCGGTGAGCGCAGCTCGCCTATCACGGACAGAATTAACTTTGCTTTGAGGGGGCCAGGGAACAACCTGCCTACGTATCCAGTAGTCGATCCGGTCAGCTTTGGCGAGAAGTTGGGGCATGGCCGCTCCCCCCGGGTCTCTCCGCCTCCTATTCCGTGCCAACTAACCAATTCCCAGCAGCTATGTTTGGTTCCCCACATAAGGTCACAGCGTAGTACCTAGATCGGGCTCCATCCATGACGGCGCGCGCTTCCTCGGGAGACGGAGGGGCGGCTTATTTCGATAATTGCTGCACCGCTAAGGCGCACAATCGCTCAGGGTCGCGTTCGCCCTGCTTCGCAAACTCAATAATCAGCTTCGCGACTTCCACCGTTAGGGGATCACGGCGATCAGTCAATCCGAGTTTGCCCAATGCAGCCCCAAAGGCGGCTGACAACTTTGCGATGTCTTCTGGGTCAAACGAGTCATCATGTTGGAGGAAGAGCTGAATGGGCACGTCCTGCTCCTAATAGCACATGCCGCAGTCGTTGAAATGAAGTCAGATGTTCGAGTGAGTCAAGTTAAACTCATTCCTCTACGAGAAGCCCGTCCTTGGCGCGGTTCATGTCCGCTTCACACCAAAAGCAGACAAAGCAGTAGGACGCCTCGCGATGTCCGCTTAGTGCCAGAAGCGGACATTAGCGGAGCTACTCGATCACCTCGTCGGCGGTAGCGCCCGCGTCCAGACGAAACCACATTTCACCTAATCAAAATACAGTTGTGATTGGTGTAATATGACCGCGCCTCTTGTTTTTCGGTGGGTCCCCATATGCCCGTCTTCCTCTTTACGATGTAATCACGAGCGTAGCCTGTGGCCGCCGCGTAAATTTTGTCGATGATGACTTCGTTGCTTGGACCTTCAAGCCGTTGCAGCACATTAATGGGTACTGCTTCCCTGAGAGCTTGTTCCGATATCTGTCCAGCTTTCATCGCTTCTAGGAAGGTGCGGCCCGCATTTAGGCCGACAAGATGCAATCGTTCCTGCTCGCTTTTGTAGTCCGATAGTTCTGCATAAGTTGAACACTGAAACGCGGACCACATGATGTGCCCCAACAGCGCCTTTTCGAACGCCTTTTCGTCCGCAGCGTTCAGTACAGTGGTACATACGGCCAGTGTAGCCGCCGCACCGCCGAGCACACCGAGAAATTCGCGCCGCCTCATGCGTCCAACCCAGCCAGCTGAGAGTGAGACTATACCACTCTGGAAGGGCTTGTTGCGGTGACGTCACGATGTCCGCTTTGGGTCAAAAGCGGACATTCGGGAAATGTTCTCGGCTCTCGACGGGGTGTGTCCCGCCAGGGCGAGTACGACGACAACGAAGGGAAATGTCTTGCTCTTCCAGATCATCGAGGCACCTTCCTCTGCTTAATGCTTCACGGCCTTCGGTTGAACGGGCGATGTCGGCTGTGTCATCCTCGGCGCCCGGAGCGCTAGCATGGATACGACGGCGCACAGCACGCAGGCCGCCCACGGCCACATGCACGATTACGAAGGCCACGTCGAGGCGGTCGAGGCCGACCTGGAATACTGGCGCACCAAGCGCCTGGAGCCACGCCTGATTCAGCTGCACCGCCGCGGCGTGCTCACGCTGTATGACCTGTTGCGCGCCGCCGCCCATGTTCCCGCGGCGCCCGTCCAGGCAGGCGAGGCCGCGCACGAGATCGAAGGCCGCATCCGCGCGCTCGAAGACGGCCTGGATGAGTATATCCGCGGCGTCGCGCTTGCCTCGATCGACTCGCTCGATTACCCCTTCGTGATCGAGGATACGCGCAAGGAGCGCGGCGATTACGACGACTTCTTCCGCATCGCCAAGCCACCCCATGACGGCACGCTCACGGAGCGCATCGCGCGGCTCGAGCACGATATCCGCGAGTACCAGCGCCTGCTGGCGGTGCTCATGCGCGCGCTCATCGACAAGGGCGTGCTGACGAAAGAACAAATCGAGCGCCAGCGCGCATTCCTCGCGGGGCGCGGCGCCTGGAACGGCGCCCGCATCGTCGCCCGCGCCTGGGTCGATCCGGGCTTCAAGCAGGCCCTGCTCGCGCGAGGGCGCGAGGCGGTGCGCGAGCTCAATATTCCGCCCGGCAAGCTCGGCAAGCTCGGAGTCGCCGAGAACACGGCGACGCTGCACAACGTCGTGGTGTGCACGCTCTGCTCATGCTACCCGCACGACCTGCTCGGCGATCCGCCGTGGTGGTACCGCGACGACAGCTACAAGGAGCGCATCGTCCGCGACGCGCGCGGCACGCTGGCGGATCGGTTTAACCTGCGGCTGCCCGACAGCGTCGAGGTGCGCGTCCACGACAGCACCAGCGACGTGCGCTGGATGGTGCTGCCGCGTCGGCCCGCAGGCACCCAGGGCTGGAGCGAGGAGGAATTGGCGCGACTGGTAACCATCGACAGTCTCGTCGGCACCGCAGAGGCCCTGACCCCGGCGGCCCTCGCTCGTGACGCGGGCTGAGCGGCGAGACGAGGCATGGGCGCTCCCGAGACCACGCACCGCTTTCATGTCGGCGACCGTGTGCAAGTCAAGCGCGCGAACCCCGCCGGCAATCCGCGCACGCCCGCTTACGTCCGCGGCAAGAGCGGTATCGTCAGCGCGCTGCACGGCAGCATCGACAATCCGCTCGACCATCGCGGCCCATACCCGCCACTGTGCAGCGTGTTGTTCGCGGTTCGCGAGGTGTTTGGCGGCGCCAGCCAAGATACGCTGTCGGTCGACCTGCACGAGGACTGGCTCGCACCCGCTGGGACCTAGTTGCCATGAGAAGCTCGCGGCTCCTTGGCTGGCTCAGCCGGACCCCGGTGCAGACATTCCTTCTTTGCCCGTTGCTGGTGGTCGCGTTCGAGCTCGTGCGGCAGGGCGAGCAGCTTACCATTGTGCCCGCGGGGTTTGCGCTGGTCGCCTGCGGGTATCTGCAATATCGGCTGGTCGGGCGTTTTCGCAGTCAGCTTGGCGGCGGCGGTCCAGGCGTGAGCGTGCCGCCCGATCGCATCGTGGAGGACGGGCCTTATCGTTACGTCCGCAACCCGATGTATCTCGGGCATCTGATTTTCATGCTGGGCCTGGCGCTGACATTCGCCTCGTGGTTTGCGCTGATCCTGTTCGCCATGCGCGCGCTCTGGTTTCACCGCCGTGTGCTCGAGGACGAAGCGCGCCTGCAAGCGATGTTCGGAGCGCCTTATCTCGATTACCAGCGCCGGGTGAAGCGCTGGATCCCGGGTCTCTTATGAACGGGTCTGCAGCATCCGGCCGTGGAGCGGCGTGGCTCCCCAGCTAGGCGTTCTCACCTTCGCGCCCGAACGTCATGGGTTATGGCCGCGACCGCCTTGCTCGCGATCACCGCTAGCAGCAGAAAGAATCCCAACTCCGCGACGTTGAGCGCATCGGCGATGTAAAAGCTGAACTTCGGAGGAAAAATAAAGTATGCTGCTGCCAAACCGCTGCCGAATGAGGTCAACATGGCGAGCATGCTGCCGTAGTGCATCGCAATCACAACGGTCGGCAGCAGATACATGAATAGCAGACGCTTTGCGTCGAGCAGCGAATCGATCGCCAGCAGCATGACGGAAGTCACGAGGACCGCGGAGAAAGCCACCAAGACCGGCGAAATCAATTCCGTGCGGCGCACTTTTTCGATCATGGCTTCATGTCCGATCGGCCAGTGAAATCGATGCCGCCTGCCGTGCGGGCGGCGGCAAGCGGCGCAGCGATCACTGCGCTGCCACGACGGGTGATGAACTCGTGCGGTTTGAATCGATCGGACGGCACCCGATGCCCCCAGTTCGGACCGAACGACAGGATAGCGAATTGAGGGCGGCCAGTCAGCGGGTATGGCCGGGATTATACCAACCGCGGTTCGCTCGAGGTCCGCTGTCAGGCAAAGCCAGCGAGGCGCCCACGTGCGGCCAATTCGCTTCCAAAACGCAGGCAAATTCATCAGGCCCGGGACGCATCCAGCGCCAGACGCAGTCCGTCAAAAATCCGCGGCCCGCGCCGACCGCTCACATTATTGCTGTCCCCGATCGGTCGGTTCATGAACTGGCGCGTGCGGCCCGGCGCCATTTTCGTTAAAGCTGCAACGTATTTCGCCGCATTCGATTTGTCGCCGATCGCGGTGTAAATGGATGCCAGCCACGCCTGCACGAGGGGAGATCCGGGCATGAAGGCATTGGCACGCAATCCCCAATCCAAGGCGGCCCGATCGTGGCCGAGCTCGAGTTCGGCCTCGGCAGCGAAAAGATACCAATAGCCCAGTGTCGGATCATTCGGGGTTGCCGTGCGGATGGTTTCAAGGACCTGATCCAATCCCTTCTGCGGTTGTCCGAGTCTCGTAAGGATGTTTGCGATCTGGCCCTGCGCCGGAAGGAAGCTTGGATTGAGCTCGAGGCAGCGTTGCAGAGATCGCAGGCTCGCCTGGTATTGACGGCGATACTTCTGCAACAGCGCCAGACTGTAGAGCGCGGAAATCGAATTCGGAGACTTTGCCAATGACTCGTTCACCAGCTGCTCGGCCTTGCCGAGGTCGGGCGAAAAATCCAGGTCGATAAAATTCATCGCTGCGATGATGTGCACCCGTGCAACAGCCAGCAAAGCGGGCTGATAGTACGGGTCGCGCCGCAAAGCCTCATCGAACGATGTCATGGCCTCGGACAGGCTTTCCCGGGTGGCGCCCCTCTGTATGCTCAAATAGCCACGTGCAACCAATTCGCTGAGCGTGAGGTCCGGACTCGGTTTGCCGCGCACGCGCAGCGCGCGGAGATGGCCAATCTCGACGGCAAGCACCCGAGCGATTCCCCGTGCCGCCTCGTCCGCAACGCGTATCGGGTCGCCGCGCTCCCGCTGCAGATGGTCCGACCAGACATTCGTTCGGGTCGCCGTGTCCACCAGCTGAAAATCTATTCTCAGTCCAGTGCTGTTGCCTTGAACGTGACCGACAATCGCGTATTTCACACCAAAGTCTGCCATCAGGTACGGCACGTCTGTCTGACGATCGCGATACAAGCCTGATGTCTGCTCCGAGATCACCCACAGCTTGCCGAAGCGGCTGAGATACCCGATCAGGTCATGGGTGAGGAGCCGGGCGAAGGCAGGATCGTCCGACTGCGAAGCGTTATCGACGGCAAAGGGTAAGACCACGACGCCCTGGCTCTGCCGCAGATCAACCAGCGGCGGTAATTTCGGTGCGCTTGCCAGCCCCAGCATCGCGATCGTGCCGATCGCGAGAAAGGCAATGATCGCCCCCGCAGCGGCAAGCGGCTGGCGGCGCCAAAAGCGCGGGGAAATCGGTACAGGAATTGAAGGCGCCGTCTCGGGCACCGGGAGGGAACGCGGCATTGGCTCCGGCAAGGGGACCAATTTCACAAGGCTCTGCGCGGGAGCCTGCTCACGATTAGGCGCGTCCGGTTCGAAATCGCCCCGTTTAATCGCGTCGATCAGGGCGCGCGTTGCCGGTTCGGGAGAAACGCCAAGATCGTTGCGCAACAAGTCGGTGAACAGCTTTGCCCGGCTCAACGCGGCCTCGCGTCCCTTGTGGCGCGCAAGCAACTCCAGCGCGGTACGCTGACGATCTTCGCGCGTCGGCTCCAATGCGGCCAACCGTTCAGCCGCCGCAATGGCGCGCTCGCCATCGCCATCTGCATCGGCCTTGCGACAAAGCGCGGCGAACACGCCCGCCGCCATCGCTGCAAGCCGATCAGCCTCTTGACGATGCCAGGTATCGAACTCTTCGATATCCAAAGCGAGGTCCGGCAAAAACGGTCCGTTCCAAAGCTCCGCGGCCTGGGCGAGTGCGTCCGGCCCGTGCGATCGAGCGAGCGACATAAAGCTACGCGCATCCACGGAGATGAATTGAGCGCGCAGCCCGATTGTTTCTCGATCCACGGCGAGGATTTCAGAGGCCAGGGACAAATCCTCGCGCAGCGAAATGAGGCACTGCCGCAGGCTGTGGCGCGCCAGCGAATCAGGGTTGTCGCCCCAAAACAGCGTCGCGAGTTCTTCCCGCCTTGCCCGGTAATCCGGTTTCATCGCCAAGTAGGCGAGCAGCGCCCGGGCCTTGCGGGAGCGGACGGCAATGGCAATGGGGCGGCCCACGTTCGCTTCGATTGCGAACGTCCCCAGCATACGCAATGTGACGTGGCTTAGTTTGGGCATGGATCGGCCGCCAAATCAGCAACCAGCCCCGGACTTTATCACCCCGGATCCGTCCAAACCAAGTTCAAGCAGAGAGGCTTGGACGGGGAGCCTCCGGGAATCTGTGCGCCGTTAAGTCTTTCATTCATCGACAGCTTTCCTTTGACGACGGAATGACGCGGCGTTGACCACAGCTATGCCAGTGTCGCTGAACCGACATGCCAATGAGTTGGCCCGAGACCAGACGATGACCAATTCGCGAGCTGAAGCAGCACTTGCCTTGCATCGATTCGGTTTCGGACCGGTTGCCGGTTCGATTGCCGCGATTGCAGACGATCCGCGCGGCGCGTTGCTGGCCGACCTCGAACGGCCTGCCGCGGGGCGCGTTGCGGCGGCGAATCTTCCCAACAGCGGCCAGGCGGCGCGTGCCTTGTTCGAGTTCCGCGCCGAACGGCGGGCGAAAGAAAAGTTAGCGCAGCGGACCAAGAAAGAGGCGGAGGCCCAGGGCATGGTCGCCGGCACGGCCGACGCCGATGCGATGAAACCGAACGGGGATGCGCAGGCTGCCAAGCCGGAAGCGGCTCAGACTCAGCAGAATCAGCAACCGCCACTCATGGTTCAGCTCGCGCAAAACGAGGCCAAAGTCCGCATCGAAGCCGCCGTCGCCGCGGAGATCGGCTTCGCCGAGCGTCTTGTTTGGTTTTGGTCGAATCACTTCTGTGTTTCGACCGACAAAATCGTTTCGATGGCGGGCGCGTATGAGCGCGAGGCGATACGCCCGCACGTCCTTGGACGCTTCGTCGACATGCTGACCGCGGTCGAAAGCCATCCGGCCATGTTGTTCTATCTCGACAACTTGGAATCGATGGGCGCGAATTCGATCGCCGGCATCAACCGCGACAAGAGCCTAAATGAAAACCTTGCTCGTGAAATTCTAGAGCTGCATACGCTCGGCGCCCGCACCGGTTATTCGCAGGACGATGTCACGCACTTCGCCAACGTGCTCACCGGCTGGACCTGGATAGGGCTCGGCGTACCCAATCGCGGCGGGGAGTTCGTCTTCGTCAAGCGCTTTCACGAGCCGGGCGAACAGACTGTGATGGGCAAGGCCTATCCCGACACCGGGATAGATCAGGGCCGTGCGGTGCTGGCGGACCTGGCGCGGCATCCGGCGACCGCCAGACATATCGCGCACAAGCTCGCGCGGCATTTCGTGGCCGACGAGCCTCCGCCGTCGCTGGTCGATAAGTTGACGAAGAGCTTTAACGATAGTGACGGCAATTTAAAGGAGCTGGCTAAGACGCTGCTCGCGGCGGAGGAATCATGGACGCCCGAGCGCACGAAGCTCAAGCGTCCATCCGAATGGGTCATATCCGCGCTGCGCCTCACGGGTTCGCCATGGGTGGTCGGCCGTGTCATGGGCGGGCAAGCGTTGCTTGGCGAGCCGCTGTGGCGTCCGGGCGGTCCGAACGGCTTCGCCGATTACGAGTCGGCATGGATCGACGGCCTGTCGCAACGCGTCGACGTCGCCAACAATTTCGCTGGTCGCGTGGCGGAGCGGCTGGATCCGGTGGCGCTTGTGGAGGGCGGACTCGGCCCGTTGGCGTCGGCCGAGACGCGTAACACCGTCGCCCGCGCAGAAAGCCGTGCGCAGGCGCTCACCTTGCTGCTGATGGCGCCAGAGTTCCTGCGGAGGTAAATCATGCCGAAATTCCATGCACCGTCGCGGCGAGAATTACTGCTCGCCTCGGGCACCCTGTTCGCATGGGCGCATGTCCCGAAGCTCGCACGCGCCGAGGGGCGAGACCCGCGCTTTCTCACGATCGTGCTGCGCGGCGCGCTCGACGGCCTCGCGACAGTGGCCCCGGTGGGAGATCCCGACTGGGTTTCGCTGCGCGGAGATAATGCGCTGACGCTCGACGGCAAGATATCAGCACTCAAGCTCGACGATTTCTTCGCGCTCAATCCGGCGATGCCGAATCTGCATCGTATGTTCAAAGCGAACGAGGCGGTTGTCGTGCACGCCGCCGCCACGTCCTATCGCGAGCGCTCGCATTTCGACGGCCAGGACGTGCTCGAAAGCGGGGTCGAAAAGCCGGGCGCGACCTACACCGGGTGGCTCAACCGTTTGCTCTTAGGCCTTGCGCCCGGAGACCGGGTCAGTCCGAACGGCGGCAGGGCGTTCGCGGTCGGACCGGTGACGCCGTTGGTCGTGCGTGGACCGGCGCCGGTGCTGTCATGGGCGCCGCGCAGGGTTCCGCCGGCGAGCGACGACACGATCGCGCGACTGCTCGATCTCTATCGGCACACTGACGTCAACTTCGCCCGCGTACTTGAGAGCCGAACGAAGCTCACGACCATTGCGCCGGCTGGCAGCATGGAGCAGACGCCGGTTGGCCAGATTGTCGTCCCCGACCTCGCTCAATTGCGGGCCTACTTCTCCGAGGCCGTTGGCACCGCCGCAAAGTTCCTGGCGCAGCCCGACGGTCCGCGCGTCGGCGCGCTCGCCCTCGGTGGTTGGGACACGCATTATAATGAAGGCATCGCAACCGGCTGGCTGGCGCAACTGCTGGGCACGCTCGATGCGGCCCTGGCGGCGATTCAGGCCAATATGGGACCGGCGTGGCGGGAGACCGTGGTGGTGCTCGTCACCGAGTTCGGCCGCACTGCGCGTATTAACGGTACCGGCGGGACCGACCACGGCACCGGCACCGTCATGCTCCTCGTCGGCGGCGCGCTCAAGGGCGGCCGCGTCGTCGCCGATTGGCCTGGGCTAAAGCCCGCCAACTTGCTGGAGAACCGCGACCTCAAGCCGACCATCGACGTGCGCGGCGTACTCAAAGGATTACTGAAGGATCATCTGCGGGCGGATGACCACGCGCTCACGGCCGACGTGTTTCCCCGCAGCGACGATGTGAAGCCCATTGCCGGTTTGCTCGCGTCGGTTTGAGCGCGCCGGGCCATGGAGAGCTGGGATCCGCGATATTTAACGTATTGGAGGGGGCCATTGCGGAGTGATGGCGGCAACCTCGAAAAATTTTTTGTCAGTCTGATCACGGGCACGATGGGCCTGATGTTAGTCGCGTTGTGGTTACTCATTGCGTACGGAGTAGTCCTTATGCTCTTTCGACATGCGTTCGGGATCGAATTGCCCAATCCGTTTGAATTGCTGCCGATCGAATGGCGGCAAAAGTTCCCTTATCTTATGCCTCAAGGTACCCACTAACGGGCGTCTCGACGCCCGTCATCGGCGCGCGCGCAACTGATCCTGCAACTCCCTCAGCCGCGAATCGAACGTTTGCATTTGGCTGCCGAGCGCCTGAACCCGTCGCTCGCTCGCTCCCAGTTGATTGCTGAGAATACGAATTTGATCCGTAAGGATTCGGACCTGGTGCTCAACGTCCGTGAGATTGGCCGCGGCTGTCGCAGAACTGCTCTTTTCGCGTCGGTCGACCTCGTAAAGGCTGGCGGCCAACGCGATGAAGCCCGCCAGCGACAAAACCACCAAACCCCGCAGAGCTATGTCCCCGCTGCGCACGTCGACCTCCAAGCATCGTTTGTGACATCTGGCCCAACAACCATACCGCGTCCGGGCCTCCACTCTCAGGAATTTTGCATCCAAAACGCGCCCCCTAGGGGCAATGGTGGGCACAGGCGCGATCGCCCACTAGCTCTCTATGCGCCAATCGCAGAGGCAGCGGAGCAAATACGCGTTCCGGATGAAGGCCCGTGATTATGGGCCGCCGCGATAGGAAACGCGCCAGATCGTGCCGTTTCCGTCCTCGCTGACGAGGAGCGCGCCGTCATGCGCCACGGCCACGCCGACAGGGCGCGCCCAGACCGAGGAATCGTTCACGACAAAGCCGGTCATGAAGTCCTCATATTCCCCGCTAGGCACTCCGTCCTTCAGGCGCACGCGGACGACCTTGTAGCCGGTGCGCTTGGCGCGGTTCCAAGAGCCGTGCTCGGCGGCAAACACATCCCCGCTGTATTCCGAGGGGAACTGGTCGCCATCGTAGATCGTCATGCCCATCGAAGCCGAATGCGCCTGGATTAGCACATCGGGGACGGTGATCTTGTCCTTCAGGTCCGGCCTTTCGCCGCGATGACGCGGATCTTCGTTCGCGCCGATATAGTACCAAGGCCATCCGTAGAAAGCGCCGTCGCGCACGCGCGTGACGAAGTCGGGAACGAGATCGTCGCCGAGATCGTCGCGCTCGTTGGTCGAGCACCAGAGATCGCCGGTCATCGGATGCACGGCGAGGCCAACGCAGTTTCGCAGACCGCTTGCGAATATTCGCCGATTCCCGCCCTCCGGATCGAACACGAGCACGGCCGCGCGATCGGTCTCGCTGCCCCACGCAGCCCCCAGACCATGTTGCGCTTCCCAACGTGCGATCGCGGCGGCATCGCGCTTGCCCATCCCTTCGCCGTCGTTCGATGCCGAGCCGACAGAGACGAACATTTGGCGGCCATCCTTGGAGAAAGCAATGTCGCGCGTAATGTGCCCGCGCTGCACTGAACGGCCGCCCGCGTGGGGAAGATCGCGCACGATCACCTCGGCGTTGCCGCGCGCTTTGAGGTCGCCGTTGCGATACGGATAGCGGACCACAGAGCCGGTGTTGGCAACGTATATCCACTGCGGATCCGATCCCGGCGGATAGAAGGCTATGCCGAACGGCTGATCGAGGCGTGAGGCGAACACCTCGTTGCTGCTGGGGCTGTCCGCGCCGTCAGCGGCGCGCAGGACGCGAATGCGGCCCGGCTCCGATTCCGCAATGAAGATGTCGCCGTTCGGCGCGACCCGAACCACGCGCGGATCGCGGAGATTGGAGGCGAACAGCTCGGCCTGGAAGCCCGGCGGCACCTTCGGCGTAGCGGACGGAGGTTTGGCAATCACCCGAGGAAAATTCGACGCCGATCGCGTGGCATATGGCGCCGGCAGCTCGGTGATCTTGCGGCGAACCAAGGGAGCATCGGTGCGCCAATCACCAAATGCCGCCTGCCCGACCAGTAGCTCGCCGAGCGCATCAGAGGCGGGTTGAGCGAGCGCGCCAGGCGCGAAAAACAGCGAGCAGGCCGCAAACGCCGCTGCCGATATGGTCGAGATGAATCGTCCTGCGCTGTTCATGTGAGCCTCGGCCAAGGAATGGAACAACGCCCGATCTGCGGACAGGTTTCGCGGGGATCATAGGATAGTCGGCGCGGCTTGAGGCACTCATGGCGGTGACGCCGATGACCAAAAAGCAGGCTGCCGCGCCGCCGCGCATCACGCGCTCGGGTCGCTCGCGTTCGGATAGAACAGTTGCTGGCCGTTGATCTTGTAATCGGCGATGGCCTTCTGTCCCTCCGGCGAAATCAGCCAATCGATGAAAGCTTGGCCGAGCTCCTTTTTGACGTGCGGGTGCTTTTGCGGATTGACCAGTATCACGCCGTACTGGTTGAAAAGCCGCTTGTCGCCTTCGACCGAGATCGTGAGGTCGCCCCGGTTCTTGAACGACAGCCAGGTGCCACGATCAGACAGCACGTAGGCGTTCGACGCCGCCGCGGTGTTGAGCGCTGCACCCATGCCCTGCCCGATCGACTTGTACCAAGGGCCCTTATCCTTCTCGATGTCGATGCCGGCCGCCCTCCAAAGATTGAGCTCGGCGATGTGCGTGCCGGAGCGATCGCCGCGAGAGATGAACGGCGCGCCTTTGTCCTTGATGATCTTGAGCGCCGCGACGATGTCCCTGCCGCCATTGATGCTGGCGGGATCGCTCTTCGGTCCGATCAGGACGAAGTCGTTGTACATCACCGGGTAGCGCTTCACGCCCGCCCCCTCGGCGAGAAATTTTTCCTCGGCTGACTTGGCGTGGACAAACACAACGTCGGCGTCCCCGCGACGACCGGTATCGAGCGCCTGCCCCGTTCCCTGTGCGACCACCTTCACGTCAATGCCGGTCTTGGCTTTGAACAGCGGCAGGATGTGTTTGAATAGCCCCGAGTCTTCAGTCGAAGTGGTGGAGGCGACGACGATTGATTTTTCCTGCGCGTAAGCGGAAACGCCAAAGACAAGGCTCGCGGCGATTGCGATCAGGTGACGGCGACTCAACATTTCCATTCCTCCGGATTGTTCGTTCAGATGAGCAACTCCCCGGCGAGAAACTTCTTTGCCTCGTCGGTTTTCGGGGCGTCGAAGAACGACATCGCCGCTCCCGTTTCGACGATCCGGCCGTGGTGAAGCATTATGATTTCACCGGCCAACCGGCGAGCTTCGGCGATATCGTGGGTGGACATGACGACCTTGATGCCGCGCTCGCTGATTGTATGAACGAGATCCTCGATCGCCTTGGTAGCGGCCGGATCAAGGCTCGCGGTGGGCTCATCGAGGAATAGCACGATGGGATCGCGGGCGAGCGCGCGCGCGAGCGCCAGCCGCTGCTGTTCGCCGCCGGACAATCGGCGCGCAGGCCGATGGGCAATATGTTCGAGTCCTACAAGTCCGAGAAGTTCCCCAATGCGACTGTTGCGTTCGGCACGTGCGACACCCGAACTGCGCAAGACATAGCGGATATTGCCCCTTGCGCTGCGCCGGAGCATGACCGGGCGCTGGAACACGATTGCGCGGCGCACAGGCGCAACATTTTCCCGTTCGCCCCACGTGATGCGCCCGGCAGATGGCTTTACCAATCCCATCGCGGCACGCAGCAGCGTGGTCTTTCCCGAGCCGTTCGGCCCGATCACTACGGTCGGCGGGCCGCAGGCCAAGGTCAGCGTGACATGGTCGAGGATGGTCACCGCCCCGGCCGACACCGTCACGCTCTCGAAGCTGATCGGCAGATCCGCCGTCGGGGCGCGCATGATCATCCCGCCAGCCGCTCGCCGGCGCGCCGCACGCCCCAGGCAAGCGCGTTGACCGCGATCACGACCGCGATGAGCACCATGCCGAGGCCGACGGCGAGCGGCAGGTCGCCTTTGGAAGTCTCGAGCACAATCGCGGTGGTCATCGTCCGAGTGAAGCCATCGATATTGCCGCCGACGATGATGATGGCGCCGACCTCCGCCGCCGCTCGGCCGAACCCGGCGAGCAGAGCGGTGACGAGACTGAAGCGCGCGTCCCAGATCAGCGTCGCGACCCGGCCTATCGGCCCGATATTCATCGCGGTGAGCTCGTCGCGATATTCGCTCCACAAATCCTCGATGGTCTGGCGCGTGAGCGCCGCAATGATGGGAGAGACGAGCACCGCTTGCGCGATGACCATGGCCTGCGGCGTGAACAACAGACCCCACGACCCGAGCGAGCCCGAGCGCGAGAGCGCCAGGAAAACCGCCAAGCCGACGACCACCGGCGGCAAGCCCATGAGTGCGTTGAGCACGACGATGACCGCCTCTCGGCCGGGGAATTGGGTGAGCGCAATGAGAGCACCGCACGGCAAGCCAACGAGCGCCGCCAAGAAGACGGCCGAGAGGCTCACGGCGAGGGACAGTCCCACAATGGCGACGAGAACCGGATCGCCGGTCAGCACGAGCTGAAGCGCGGAAACGTCCGTTGGCATAAGTACTTCCTGGCTTATGCATATCTTGTGCAGAAGCGGCAGATATGGTCAATTTCTGTAGCACTTGCAATCATATGCATAGCTGTTCACATGCCCGACCTGCTGACCACAGAGGAAGCTGCGACCTATCTTCGCCTCTCCGAGCGAAAGCTCTACGAGCTGGTGGCGAAGAACGCGGTGCCGTGCACCAAAGTGA
>Ga0306926_10003147_pt1 | contig 17008 bp, 17 predicted proteins | sample flu12Cox44000178_FD_203759 | JGI IMG/M metagenome (GOLD analysis project Ga0306926, IMG submission 203759) | Lab enrichment of tropical soil microbial communities from Luquillo Experimental Forest, Puerto Rico - flux8day.12C.oxic.44.000.178 (v2)... | ecosystem: Environmental > Terrestrial >... | reverse complement strand
CGAGCAACTTACGGTGCGGAAGCGTGGCGATTGAAGCGACTGAATAGTAAGGAGCGGGCAACATGTCTTGGTCGCGCGACGAGATGGCGCGCCGTGCCGCGGCAGAACTGAAGGACGGCTACTATGTCAATCTCGGCATCGGCATTCCCACCCTAGTGTCGAATTATATCCCTCCAGGGATCACCGTTCAGCTGCAGAGTGAGAACGGTATGCTCGGCATGGGCCCCTTCCCGTTCGAGGGCGAAGAGGATGCGGACCTAATCAATGCCGGCAAACAGACGATCACCGAGTTGCCGACGACGAGCTATTTCGACAGCGCGCAATCCTTCGGGATGATCCGCGGAGGGCATATCGACGTTTCGATCCTCGGAGCGATGCAGGTGGCCGAGAACGGTGATCTCGCAAACTGGATGATCCCGGGCCGGATGGTGAAGGGCATGGGCGGGGCCATGGATCTCGTCGCCGGCGTCCGGCGGGTCATTATCCTGATGGAACATACCGCACGCAATGAGCCAAAATTGCTGCGGCGCTGCACGTTGCCTTTGACCGGCAAGGGCGTGGTCGACTTGGTGATCACCGATCTCGGCGTCTTCACGATTGATCGGGCAGGAATGGCGCTGACGGAGCGGGCGCCCGGTGTGGCTCTTGAGGAGATACGACGAAAGACCGAAGCATCTTTCGCCGTGCGCCCTGGTCTCGCTTGAGCCTGAGTGAAAGAGCCGGCAAAGCCGGCTCTTTCGAAAGGTCAGGTCAAGGTTCTTACCCGCCATGTAACTGTGTATGTCAAAATGTATCAGCTTTGCGACGGTGGAGCAAGTGAATTTTTGTGTTCTAGTTCTAGATTGCCTAGGATAACGGCGATTTGCCGGCAAATTAGGCGGTTGTGGCCGCGGGTTGGTCAACGGTGCGGACCGACGAACAGCTGGTCTGAGAGAGCTGTGCGCGGCCGGCGGTCGGGCGAGTAGACCGAACGCGCTCATGACCGCCCCGCCGGTCGGCGGCAGTGTCCTTAGTCAACGAGCGGCGCGCCTTCTGTTACGGTGGCTGCGTCGCGATGCCCCACCGTCGGTCAAGTTCGAGGGCCCAGCTGTGCCTTCACAGCAGCGCGATCTCCGCCTCGACTTTTTTCGCGGTCTCGCTCTGATCTTCATCTTTATCGATCATATTCCAGAGAACGTCTTTAGTTATTTCACCTTGCAGGCATTCCAGTTCTATGACGCGGCCGAAGTCTTCATCTTCGTCTCTGGGTATACCGCCGCTCTTGTCTACGGTCGGACGCTGGCGTTACAAGGCGCATTCTATGCAGCGGCGCAGATCCTGCGCCGAGCGTGGCAGCTCTACGTCGCCCATATCTTCCTGTTCATGATCTTTATTGCCGAAGTTTCTTATACGGTAACGACTTTCAACAATCCGATGTACAATGACGAGATGCGGGTTGCCGACTTTCTCCAAGAGCCGCACGTTGCCATTGTCAAGGCGCTCCTGCTCCAGTTTCAGCCGACCTTCCTCGATATCCTACCCCTTTACATCCTGCTTTTGGTCATCTTCCCGGTCATCCTGCTCGGGTTGCGGCTACAGCTGCTGTTGGTCTTGATCCCATCGTTCCTCGTCTACGCCGCCGTGCAGGCCACTGACGTGTCTGTTCCGGCCTATCCGGAGGGGCATGCCTGGTATTTCAACCCCCTCGCCTGGCAATTCCTGTTTACGGCGGGAGCCGCTCTCGGTCTCGGCCAGGCTCTGGCGGGCCGATGGTTGCGCGCCGCTGGCGCGCCGCTACTGATGGCGATCGTGATTGCCGCAGTGGGGCTTATCATCAAGCTCAGCTGGACGATCCACGGGGTCTGGGACCCGTTTCCCGGCCTCTTCTTGAAGGAACTGTGGCCGGTCAACAAGAATAATCTGTCGGCGATCCGGCTCGTGCCCTTCTTTGCCACTGTGGTTGTCGTCGGAACTTTAGTATCACCCAACATAAAATGCTTGCGTTCTTCAATGGCAAAGCCTTTAATCTGGTGTGGTCAACAATCCTTGGAAGTTTTTTGCTTTGGGATCTTGTTGTCGGCGCTCGGCCATTTTCTCTTGTCGGAGTATAACTCGGCAATCGTGACGCAGCTCGCCGTCAATGTCGCCGGCATTCTTGCGTTGTGTTTAACCGCGAAAATGATTGGCTGGTATAAAAGCATGGGTGGAACACCGCACTCGACCGGAGCGGCGTTCAACCGTGGAAATGGGATGAGCTCATGATGAGGCGTCGCCTAACCGGCGGCTTAATGCAGCGGGCGCTTCATCTGGCAGGCGGTTTGGGGGCCGCAGCAATTCTGTCTTTGCCGTCCGCTCTCGCCGGCGACGCCCGGTGCGATGTTCCTGCCGAGTTGATACGGGTCGAAGTCGCCTTGCCGCATCTGAGCGAAAGGCTGCGGGCAGGGAATCCGGTCAAGATCGTCGCAATCGGTGGAGCGTCGACCACTGGTGCGGCGGCGGGATCGCCTGACCTCGCCTATCCGCATCGGTTACAGGAAATACTTGACAGCTGGTACCCGGCTATCCCGATCACCGTGGTCAATAAGGGGGTCCCGCGACAAACCGCGCAGCAGATGCTGGAGCGGTTTTCAAGCGATGTCATCGCTGAGGACCCGATCCTGGTGATTTGGGAGACCGGCACCACCGATGCCGTCCGCGGGGTCGAAATCGATGATTTCGCGGCGGCACTGCAAGATGGGATCGACCAACTCAAGACACGCAGCATCGACATCATTCTCATCGATATGCAATTCTCTCGTAGCACGGTGACCGTCATCGACTTCGAGCGGTATTTGAGCACCCTTCATCGGGTTGGCGAGGTTAACGAGTTGTATGTCCTCCCGCGATTCGAGATGATGCGGTACTGGAGCGAGCAGAACGTGTTCAATTTCGACGGGGTGGCCAAGGACGATCGGGCGAGCTTGGCAGCAAGTGTTTACGAATGCGTCGGCCGCAAGCTGGCGGAAGCGATCCGATTGGCGCTCCAATGACCGATCATCCCTCAATGGGACGGTTTGCTGCCGCCTTTGCCGGCGTGCTGGCGTCGCTCGGTCCGGCGCTGGCCGAGCAACCAGCGACCGTCGGCGTCCCGAGCTGCGCGGTGTCGCCGGGGCTATCCGGGATTGGGGTGGCGCTCGATCGCAGCGCAGGTCGAATCGATCAGGGAAGCCCGTTGACCATCGTCGCGATGGGCTCTTCCTCGACACTTGGCGTCGGCGCGAGCGCCCCGTCCATGAGTTATCCCAGCCGCCTCGAGGGGGAGCTGAGGGACCGTTTTCCGGATGTCGAGATCCGGGTTCTAAACCGCGGCATCGGCGGCCAGGACGTCGGCGAGGAGCTGAACCGTCTCGATCGTGACGTCGTCGCGGAGCATCCTGATCTGGTGATCTGGCAGGTGGGCACGAATGCCGTCCTGAGGCGCGACGACCTAGCCGCCGACGAACAATTGATCCGGCGAGGCGTCTCCTTGATGAAGGAGGACGGTATCGACATCATCCTGATGGATCTGCAATACGCGCGACGGGTTCTCGCGCGACCAGCTTGGGGCGAGATGGAACGGGCGATCGAAGAGATCGCCCATACCAATCACGTCGGCTTGTTTCATCGATTTGAGATCATGCAGGAATGGGATCATACTCAGCAGCTGGCGCCTGCGGCGATGATCGGCCCTGACGGGCTCCACATGACAGACGCAAGCTACGGTTGCCTCGCCAGCCAGCTGGCCGAGGCGCTGGCGTGGAATTGGTGGTCGCACGGGAAGATCGCGAAGTCGTTACGCCAAAACCCGGACGCGGTGTCGAGGCTTTCCCAACCTGCAACTGCACCGCTTTCCACTGCTTTACGGCCGCACTAATTGTGCGGGCCGACCCGAGCGAAGCGACGGAAGGGCACCTATCTTAAGCTACGGGTAGTTGCGTTAAGGGCGCCGGCGCGGCTCGGCCGGTGGAAGAAAATCCTTGCATCGGTAAGGTCTCGGTCCGAAATTGGCAAGAGGCTGGGGTGCCGCCTAGCCCCGCGGCAGATACCGCGCGACAAGAGCGGCTGAGATTAAACCCACTGAACCTGGCCGGGCGAGCCCGGCGGAGGGAGTCCGCGATTACCCCGTCGATCACTGTTCCGTCGTCTCTCCCGAAAACCGTCGTGATCGGCGCCGGCGTGATGGGGCTCAGCATTGCGTGGCGTCTTGCGCAGTGCGGCTGTCCTGTTACCGTCTACGATCGCGGCGAGGCCGGACGGGGCGCCAGCTGGGCCGCCGCCGGCATGCTGGCCGCCGCGGTCGAGACCGAACCCGGCGAGGAGAAGCTGCTCACGTTGGCGCTCGAAAGTCAGAGGCTGTGGCCCGATTTCGCGCGCGAGCTCGAAGCTTCGTCCGGGATCTCGATCGACTACCGCGACGAGGGCACGATGGTCGTCGCGTTGACGCGCGACGACACCGAGCAGCTTCGCTTTACCTATGAATTCCAGAAGAGCCTAGGTCTCGAACTCGATTGGCTGTCGGGCGCGGAGGCGCGCCGCCGGGAGCCGCATTTGCGAGCCGGCATTCCCGGCGCGGTGCTGAGCTTGCGAGATCATCAGGTTGAAAATCGCCTTCTCGGCTGTGCCCTCGCCGAAGCCGCGCGCCGAGCGGGCGTCGTGCTGTACCAGCATTGCCCGGTGCGCGAAGTCGACGTCGCCTCCGCGCGTGCTTGCGGAGTGGTTACCGATCGCGGTTACGATCGGGCGGACGTCGTCGTTCTGGCGGCAGGTGCTTGGTCGCGAGAGATCGATGGTATTCCCCGCTCGCACCTGCCGCCGGTTCGCCCGATCAAGGGACAGATGCTGGCTCTGCGCATGGACCTGGAAACGCCGTTGTTGCGTCACGTGATTTGGCTACCGCGTGGCGGATATCTGGTGCCGCGTCGAGATGGACGGCTCGTGGTCGGCGGCACCGTCGAAGAACGCGGCTTCGATGACTCAATGACGGCGGGCGGCCTGCTCGCTCTGATCGAGGGGGCTTGGCGTGCGGTGCCGGCGATCGAGGAGCTGCCGGTCGTCGAGACCTGGGTCGGCTTCCGCCCGGGTTCTCGCGACGACGCGCCGATGCTTGGCCCGAGCGGCACCGATCGGCTCGTGATAGCGACCGGACACCACCGCAACGGGATCCTGCTGACACCAGTGACGGCCCGCTCGATCAGCGCCTATATTTTGACCGGCCAGTTGCCCGAGAGTGTACACCCGTTCACACCGGAACGTTTCCTAAATCCTCGGCTCCGCTCCGCTGCGAGGTCCGGCCTGGTGCCCGCTACGGAGGCGCGATGAAGCGGGTGCGGATCAACGGCGTTGACGAGGAAGTCGCGGTGACGACGGTGTCCGAACTGCTGGTCGCCCGCGGCGTCGACCCGGCCGCGCGGTTTCTTGCTATCGCTGTCAACGGTATAGTTGTCCGCAGGTCGGAGTGGCCCTCCAGACCCCTCTCGCCGGGCGACGACGTCGAGATTGTGCGCCCGTTTTCCGGCGGCTAATGCAACCGCTTTTGGACCTTATCCAATGACCGACCCGCTACTGATAGCCGGCACCGCGCTCTTTTCGAGGATCTTCGTCGGAACCGCTGGCTACCCGAACCAGCAGATTCTGCTCGACTGCCTCGAGGCGAGCGGCGCAGAGATTGTTACGGTCTCGATCCGGCGGATCAGCTTGGAAGGCTATGCCGAGAGTCTAGTGGATCTACTCGGTGGGCGGTATCGGCTGCTGCCGAACACGGCTGGCTGCGCTACCGTCCGTGATGCGGTTCTAACCGCCGAGCTCGCCCGCGAAGCGCTCAATACGGGATGGCTAAAGCTTGAGCTGATTGGCGACCGTGAAACGCTTTATCCCGATGTGGAGCAGCTCGTCCGTGCGGCCGAAGAGTTGGTGCGCAGCGGGTTTACCGTGCTCCCCTATTGCAACGAGGATCCGGTCACTTGCCAAAAGTTGGCCGATGTAGGCTGCGCCGCGGTGATGCCGCTGGGGTCGCTAATCGGCTCGGGGATGGGTATCGCGAACCCGGCGGCGATCGACCTGATCTGCTCGCGCAGCCCCGTCCCAGTGGTGCTCGACGCCGGTATCGGGACGGCCTCTGATGCAGCACTGGCGATGGAGCTCGGCTGCGACGCGGTGTTGGTCAACACCGCGATCGCCAAGTCGCATGACCCGCTTCGAATGGCTGCCGCGATGCGCGCCGGGGTCGAAGGGGGGCGTCTCGCGCGGCTCGCCGGACGCATTCCGAAACGACGTTTCGCCGAGCCGTCGAGCCCGCAGCTCGGCCTCGTCGGTACCTGAGAGGACGCCCGGTTTCCGCTTCCCGAGCGGCTTGGCGTCGTCGGGTCGCTCGACATGATTTTTGCCGTCCCGCTCTATGATGACAATCCGACCGCCCGCGATCCGATTGTCACCTATCTGCTGATCGGCCTGTGCGTGGGGGCGTTCCTCTGGCAACTCGGGCAAAACGAGCGCGCGATCCTCTACGGATACGGAATGATCCCGGCCGAGTTGTTCGGCCTGTGGCATCCGCCGCGCGCCTACCAGGTCGTGCCGGCATGGACGACGTTGCTGACCAGCATGTTCCTGCACGGCGGCTGGTTTCACCTGATCGGCAATATGCTGTTCCTGTGGATCTTCGGCAACAACATCGAAGACGTGCTTGGGCGCGGGCGCTATCTCTTTTTCTATCTTTGCTGCGGTATTGTGGCCGCGCTGAGCCAGGCCTTTTCAAACTACGGAGCGCACGTGCCGATGGTCGGGGCGAGCGGCGCCATCGCCGGGGTCCTCGGTGCTTACCTGGTGCTTTATCCCAACGCCAACGTTCACGTTTTCGTCTGGATCGTGATTTTCTTTCGTATTGTTAACATACCAGCATGGATATTGCTCGGTTTGTGGTTCGCGGTGCAGCTCATAAGCGGGCTGGCGAGGTCGCCCGGAACTCCGGGGGTGGCATTCTGGGCGCATATTGGGGGTTTCGTCAGCGGGGTCATCCTCGTCACGTTGTTGCGCCCGAGGGGCCTCGCGCTGTTGCAGCCGCCTCGCAGTCGTGTCTTCGCGACGGTGCCCCCGAGCGCGTTCTCCGGTCGCCGAACTTTTCACCGTGGTTCGGTTCCATCGGTTGGCCGCCCGTATCGCCGGAAGCCGGGGCTCTGGGACTAAGCCAAACGGCTTCTATTGAGCTCGAACTTGGTTCAGCTCCACCGGCCGCGCGACCTTCTGCAACAGAAAGAGCCACTTTTCCACCCGCTTCCGGTTCTTTGCGAAATCGTATTCGCCATACCGAGAGCGGCTGTACAAGGCGATGCTGGAGCGCGACGGCCCGAGAGGAATCAACTCTACGGTTACGATGTCGGGGAAACGAAATAGCGGCGAATGCTGGATGTAAACGTAACGCCGGGGCCCGAGATCGGCGACGGCGTGCACGACGCGGGCCTCGCCTGATATCATCTCGATCCAATAGTCGCGCAACCGGTCCCAGGGCAGGTCGAAAATCGGGCTCGTGATGGCTTCAGCTGCCGAGCAATAGCCCGATGGACAGGCAAGAAAGCCGCTTTTTGCTAGCGGCGAGCGCAATTCGGGGATGCTCACGGCCTCCTGCGCAGTCAGCCGATCCTCGGCCCCGCTCCCCATATAAATCCGCAATGCGAGCCCCGGCAGCATGATGGCGAGCCCGAGTCCGAGCAGCGCCGCCTTGATTGGTCGACCAACGCGCACCCTCCCCCCTCTCGCCGACTAGAGCTTGGCTAAACACTGGAACCCACTATGCCATAAGATCGCTCGCGTTGGAGGGACGGAACATGGATCGACAACCGCGACGGCAAGAGCCTCGTTTTGTGAGCGGGGCAGAAGGGGGGGCCGACCCCCCGATCTATGCGCCGGAGGGCCTAGCCGAAGGGATCCCCATACTCGCGGTCGAACCGGTGTTCGCAGAGATATTGCAGCGGGCCGGGCCGCCCCGATTTCGCCGCCGCCGCAATGGGTTTGGTACGTTGCTGCACATCATTCTCGAACAGCAGGTGTCGATTGATGCCGCCGCGGCGATGCATAAGAGACTTCTCGGTGCCTGCCATCCGCTGGTGCCCGAAACCTTTCTCGCGCTCGACGACAGCACCCTGCGATCCTGCGGTTTTAGCCGGCAAAAAATGGGCTATGCCCGCGACCTCGCCAAGACGGTCGACGGCGGCAAATTCGATTTCGCCCGGCTTGGCGCTGCCGAGGACGAGGAGGCCCTGGCCGAGTTGCTGTCCATCAAGGGAATCGGGCGTTGGAGCGCTGAAATTTATCTTCTCTTCGCGCTTGGAAGACCCGATATCTGGCCAGCTGGGGATCTTGGTCTCCAGGTCGCGATCGGCGATCATATGGGCTCCGGCGCACGGCCGGACGAGGTCGAGATGCGCCGCATTGGCGAACTGTGGCGGCCCTGGCGCTCGGTAGCGGCCTGCCTTTTCTGGCAGTCCTATCTCCATGCCCGGGGGAGGACGGCGCCGCGCCTGTCGCCCGAGCTCTATGCGTAAGACGGCAGGTCATGGTTTGGCGCAGCCCCCCCGGCCATCTTCGAACCACTTGATTACGGTTTAGGTCCCGGCATCATGCACCGAAGGCAGCGATTCGCGGGACAGCGAGATGGCGACCAGTTTTCCTGACGGTTTTCTGTGGGGCACTTCGATGGCCGCCTACCAGATCGAGGGTGCCGTCGCCGAGGACGGGCGTGGGCCGTCGATCTGGGATACTTTCAGCCATCTCCCCGGCAAGATTCTCGGTGGCGACAACGGCGATATTGCATGCGACCATTACCACCGTTGGCCGGAGGACGTCGCGCTGATGAGCGAACTCGGCATCGGCGCCTACCGCCTGTCCACGGCTTGGCCGCGCATCCTGCCCGCGGGAAGGGGCCAGCCAAACGAAAAGGGACTGGAATTCTATGACCGCCTCGTCGATGCGATCATGGCTGCCGATATCGAGCCCTGGATCTGTCTCTATCACTGGGATTTGCCGCAGGCGCTTGAGCATCGCGGTGGCTGGCAGAACCGGGATGTTGCCTCCTGGTTCGCCGATTACGCGCATTTGATGGTTCGGCGGCTCGGAGATCGCGTGAAACATTGGGCGACCTTCAATGAGCCGAACGCTGCGAGCGTCAAGGGCTACTGCGAAGGCGATCACGCCCCGGGTATTCGCGGAAGAGTGACCGCGCTGAGGGCGATACACGTCATGAACCTGGCGCATGGATTGGCGTTCGAGGCAATGCGGTCGGAGCGTCCCGATCTATTGATTGGGAATATATACAATTTCCACCCCAGAGAGCCGGCTAGCGAACGCGAGGAAGACGAGGCCGCCGCGCTGATGCTCGACGCGCTGTGGAACCGCTCTTTCCCCGATCCACAGATCCACGGGCACTATCCCGAGCCGCTCGCCGCAGAAATGGAGCAGCTCGTAGAGCCGGGCGACCTTGACGTAATAAGACGAAAGCCGGACTATTTCGCGATCAACCACTACACGCGCACGCGAGTGCGTCACGATCCCGATCATCCCTTTCAGGTCGGCATCGTGCCGCCGACATTGGGGACCCCGGTTACCGAGATGGGCTGGGAGATTGCGCCCGACGCGTTCCGTTCGGTGATGCTTGACGCCAAGGAGCGCTACAGCGGCGATTTGCCGATTTACATCCTCGAGAACGGGGCCGCGTTCCCCGATCGGATCGAAGCCGACGAGCGGATCCGCGACCGGCAGCGCATCACCTATCTGCGCGACTATCTCGGGGCGGTGCTCGACGCGATCGCCGAGGGCGTACCGGTACGCGGTTATTTCGTGTGGTCGCTTCTCGACAACTTCGAGTGGGGGCTCGGCTACAGCCGACGGTTCGGCCTCGTCCACGTTGATTACAACACGCTCGAGCGGCGGCCCAAGGACTCGTTCCATTTCTATGCCGAGCTCGCTAGGGGCGCCGTGCTCGAGAGAGAGTAGCAGCGACCGCTGGCGGCTGGATCTCATTTCAGCCGCCGCTGTTGCCGCTATCGGTATTATTGTTCTGGAGCGCGAAAGCTCCGGAGGCGGTGATGGCGCTGCCGCTAGTGTTTCTCAGAAGCGCCGCGCCCCCGACGGCGGTGTTGGAGCCGCCAGTAGTGTTCTGCTCGAGCGCTCCGTCTCCAACGGCGGTGTTGGCGCCGCCGGTGTTGTTGTTCTGGAGCGCGAAGGATCCGATCGCGGTGTTGCCGCCGGCAGTGGTAGTGCTCTGGAGCGCGCCGGATCCTACAGCGGTGTTTTGGATTCCGGTGGTGTTTTTCTCGAGCATGTCGGATCCAACGGCGGTGTTGTTGCCGCCGACCGTGTTGAACTGTAAAGCGGCAATTCCAACGGCAGTGTTGCCGCCGGCCGTATTGAACTGTTGCGCGTCCGCTCCCAGGGCTGTGTTGTCGCCGCCGGCCGTCTTGAACTTGAGCGCGTTCAAGCCGAGAGCAGTATTGCCAGCCCCGCTGCTGTTGCTCCTGAGCACGTTGGATCCGGCCATAGGCAGACCACGATTGTGGCAATGCCAGAGATTCTGTCCATGATTTTTTGATGAGGCCAGCCATCGGTTCTCGCACGCCCGGCTCGGTGATGTTGCCGAAGCCGGAGGTGCGTCGGTCCCCGACAGGACAGAAAGCGGACGACGGTTTTTCACCCACCTGGGGCCGCTCCGAGTTTGGCCGGGCGAACGATCGGAATGGAGCATGAAGACCCATTCCGAGCACCAAGCTTGAGTGGCCGAGAAGGGTCGATTTGACCCGTTAACTGGCGGCCATCCCAACGGCCGGACGTGGCGCCACCCCGGTCATTCGCGATCACGGAACGAGCGACCTTGTCCCTCGGATTGCGGACCCCATGGCACGTTGCAACCGGCAGTTCAAATACTTCACGGCCTTGGCCTGGGCCTTCCCGTGGCTCGAATTGATCTGGGCCGATGGCGGCTACAACGCCTCGCAGGTTGAAGCGGCGATCGGCCCAGATGCCGCTTGCGCATGGAAATTGTCAAACGGTCGGACGACAGGTGCAATTTCGTCGTCCTGCCCCGGCGATGGGTGGTTGAGCGCACCTTCTCATGGTTCGGCCGAAATCATCGCCTCGCCAAGGGCTTCGAAAACCTCGCCGAAACCCTGGCGATTTTCGTACCATCGCCTCCATTCAGCGTGCCATAGGGCGGCTGGGGCGCCAGCGTATCTTGTCTAGGACCAGCTCTGCCCAGTCGCGGTCCTGAATGGCGGCGGAGTGGGCAACGACCCGCATCGGCAGTTCTTCGGTGTCGACGAAGACGTGGATCTTGCAGCCTTTCAACTTCTTGTCGACGAACTGAGGGTCAAGGCGCAGATCCGCGACACCTTCGGCAAATATGTCGATCCGCGTATTGTCGCCGGGCTGATCGACAACAGTCCCCTGGCAGCCTCCGATCCATCCTCATCGATGACTCATTTGAGCGCGACGCTGGCATCGATAACGACGGCACGGCATGTCGCGGCGACGGTCGTGCCTCATATCGTCGACGATCGAGTCTCCTTCCAGGCGACCAATTGCGCCACGGATCTCGTCGAGCCGCCGAAGCGCCGCCTCGCGATCGAGCCCGACCGCCCTCGCCAGAGCACGACGCGCCTGCTCCTCCATCGAGGTACCAGACAGAGCGGCGCGCTTGCGCAAGGCGCCGATCACCGCGCCGTCTATGTTGCGGATCAATATCTGAGCCTTCGAATGAGATTACATCGATCGCGATATCAACGCAATCAACGCATTGGGGTTTACTGCATCTCGTCCCGAGCGGCAAAGGGCGCGGTTGCCCGGTCTCGCCCCTATCACTCCACGACGCCGATATAGGGCAGATGGCGATACTTCTCGGCGTAGTCGGTACCGTAACCGACCACAAACACGTCGCCGATCGAGAAGCCGACGAAATCGATCGTGACCTCGATCTCCCGCCGCTGCGGCTTGTCGAGCAACGCACATGTCCAGAGATCGCCGATCCCGCGCTGGCGCAATTGGGCGGCGGAATAGGCGATAGATCGGCCGGTATCGACGATGTCGTCGACGAGCAATACCGGTCGCCCCGCAAGACCGACCGGCACATCGCCGAGAAGCTGCACCGCACGGCTGGTCTCTTTGGCAAGACCGTAGCTGCTCAGCCGCATGAACTCGATCTCGGGACGGGCGCCCGCCCGGTCGAGCGCGCGGATGAGGTCGGCAACAAACACCGCTGCACCCTTGAGTAGGCCAACCAAAACGAAATCGGCCGGGATCGTGCGCGCGATCTCGGCGGTGAGCGCGTCGACCCGTGCGGCGATCTCCGCCGCGCTGAAAAGAACGCGCATGCCATCCATCCCGGTCTCCCAACGCCCCTATGACAGAAGAGAGGCGGATCGAGGAGCCATCTTCGGTTCCTCGGGTGTTGATCGAAATCTTGATCGACGGCCCCATTTGGCATAAGGCGGCAGCAACTCGGAACACGTTAGATGTCCGGTGAACTATCCGACGGCCCGATTTTGCGGCGCATCCGCACGTCGCTCCGCATGATCTACGGCGATCGCATCGAGCGCTCGGTCCTGTTCGGCTCGCGTGCGCGTGGCGATGCACACGAGGATTCCGACTACGACATCGCAGTGTTTCTCGAGGACCTGACCGATCGCTGGCGCGAGTTCCACCGGCTCGCAGACCTAAGAACCGAGATTCTCGCCGAGACAAGCGCTTTCCTGGAGGCACGGCCGTTCCGGGCGGCGGGCTCCTGCCGCGACCGCACACCGCTGATGCACGAGATCCGGCGCGACGGCGTCGATCTGTGAAGCCGGAAGCCGCGCAATTTCCGGACAAGGCGCGACAAGCGCTCAGAGAAGCGTGTGCAGTCGCCGGTATCGAACTCGCCGAAGCCGCTGGCCGGGCTGCCTACGTTGCCACGTTTCACGCCGCGCAGGGCACTGATCTTGGAGCGAAGCGCCAAGGTGCCCAAAACGCCGTCGGCGCGACGAAAGCCGCCGCAAATTTCGTCGACCGGATATCCGAGTTAATAGAGAAAACTCAATGGTGGCCGGCGCCGCCGTTGACGTGGATCGTCTGGCCGGTGATGAAGCCGCCGTCGTCGCTGACCAGGAATAGGCAGGTGGCGGCGATCTCATCGACATGCCCCTGCCGGCCGAGCGGGATGCCGGTCGCACTCGGCACGCGGCCCTGATACCATTCGGGATTGTCGCGCCGGGTGTCGATGCTGCCGGGGGACACCACATTGACGCGGATGTTCTGGCCGGCGAACTCGGAGGCCAGCGCCCGCGCCAGTCCGATCAGACCCATCTTCGCCGCCGAGACATGCGCGCGTCCGCTGCCTCCGGTGAAGGCGCCCTCGCCGCAGAAAAAAAGGATGCGGCCGTACCCGTTCTTGACCATCGAAGGGATGACCGCCTGCGTAAGATAGAACGCGCCGTCGAGGACGACGCCCCTGACGTGCTCCCAATCCTGCACCGTCACCTCGGTGAAGGGTTTGTGGGGCCGGATTGCGGCATTGTTGATCAGGATGTCGACGCGGCCGAACTCGGACAAGGCCCGCGCCGCCAGGGTGTCGACTTGGTCCTTTTTGGCGAGGTCGGCGAGGATTGATATCGCCTTGACCCCGCGGTCCCGGACTTCGTGCGCGACGGCGTCGGCCTCGGCCTGGTTGGTGCGGGCGTTGACGACGATATGCGCGCCTTCCCCAGCGAGCTTCAACGCCGTAGCACGTCCGATATTGCGGCCGGAGCCGGTGATCAGGGCGACTTTCCCGTCGAGCTTACCCATGCGACACCCCCATGACGACGTTCGGGACGTGGATGATTTACATCATACCGTGCCGGACCCGCCCCTCCCAGGGGCTTCCTGATGCCGCTATCGGCGGCTGAAATTTGGCCGGAGGCCGCGACGATCGGAGCTTCCCTACAAATTACGGGTCGAGTGTGAGCCCGTTCACATCATCGCGCCAACGATCCGTTGTACAAGACGATGACCCCCTGTGCTGTAAAGACCTGCCCCGGCACTTTTCAAGGGGGTGAGCTATCATGACTCATGCGCGCACCAAGCCGCCAGCCCAGCAACGCAGCTATGGTGTTCTGGTCGGCACCATTCGCGACGGCCGGGAAGATCCTGCCGGGCATTCACCGCACTACGAAATCTGGGTCCAGGCCGACCAAAACTATCGGATCGCGGTGAACGTCAGATCGGTCGACGGCAGTGATGTCGTCGCTCATTACGATCCCAACTTCACCAAACCGACAAAGCTCGATCTCGCCGGGCTGTCTGCCGGCGCAAAGGGCTTCAGGGGTTTGATGACCGGCCCCGGCGGGGCGGGGCTCGATTATCTGCGCGATGATCTTTTCCCGATCGCTGCGATGGCGCCGATCCCGCCAGAGGGTCAGGGTGTCACACTCAGCAATCTGTTGGACGGTCAGGTCGAACGCGCCAAAGCCGACCGAACCGCCGTCGTGATCGCATTTGGCGAATTCTTTCAGGATCCGGGCCGAGACGAGACGTTCGACTTCGCGCCGGAACGCGGCGTGCACGACATCCACATGATGCAAGGCAACAGCGGCAGCTTCGCCAACGACAATCGCATCAACGGTGATGGCGCGCTGTTCATTCGCTTCGCCGGCGGCGAAACCGTCGCCTTGTTCGTCCGTTTCAGCGTGCAGTCGACCGCGACCGACGACCGGGGCAACCCGAATTAGCCCGTGTGTCCTACACGCGCCTTCCGTGCTGGGCCGATTTAATTCCCTGTTCGCCCGATTTGTCTCCCTGTTCGGCCGATTTAATTCCCTGATCGGTCGGCTAGGGAACTTGCCTTTGAGCATCTCGCAATATCAACGACCTGCGGTCAAGGGCGCGGCCGCTAAACGGACCGGAATCGGGTTTTTCGCAGTATATTCCCGTCGACCAGGGAACCGGTCCCGGCCGCTTCAATCCGCCGCCAGCGCCTTGAGCCGGTAGACGAAGTCGAGCGCCTCGATAGGTCCAGGCAACCGAGAGGCCCGTCATGAACCCCCGCGGCAAGCTGTGGCACGCGGCTTGCTTCCGTTTGTCAACGGTTAAAGCGGGGTGTCATGGCGATCATCGAGGCAGAACCCTACGCGTTTGATCTCGATCAGGCACGGGTGAGCCTCGTCATCATCGACATGCAGCGCGATTTCCTCGAGCCCGGCGGATTTGGCGCGGCACTCGGCAACGACGTTTCGGTGTTGCGCCGCGCCATCGCGCCAATCCGATCCTTGCTCGAGCGCGCGCGGGCCGCAGGGCTGACCATCATCCACACGCGCGAGGGCCACCGTCCAGACCTCGCCGACCTGCCGCCGGCGAAGAAGGCCCGTGGCAGGCTCGCCGCCGGCATCGGCGACCCGGGCCCGATGGGCCGCATCCTGGTGCGGGGCGAGCCCGGGCACGACATCATCCCCGAACTCTACCCGCTGCCGGGCGAGCCGGTCGTCGACAAGCCGGGCAAGGGCGCGTTCTTTGCCACCGACCTCGACGCGATGCTGAAGAACCGCGGCATCGCCCAGCTGATCGTCTGCGGGGTCACCACCGAGGTCTGCGTCAATACAACGGTGCGCGAGGCCAACGACCGCGGCTACGACTGCCTCGTCGTCGCCGATTGCGTCGGCTCGTACTTCCCGGAGTTTCAGGAGATGGGGCTGCGCATGATCAAGGCGCAGGGCGGCATCTTCGGCTGGGTCGCCTCGTCCGAGGCCGTCATCGAAGCACTTCAGACATCTGCTCGTTGAGGACGACGTGATGAACACCGCAGCTACCGCGCCGCGCTGGTGGGTTCCGGGCGATTGGAACGGCTTCTTCGGTCTGTTCACTAACGTCGTCCTCAACGTCATTGTGCTGACCGGGCTGTGCCTGCACGTCGTCAACCTGCCGGCCGACATCGTTTACGGCCGCATCCTGCCGGCGCTCGGCATCGCACTGCCGCTTGGCAATCTCTATTACGCCTACCTTGCCTGGCGGCTGGCCAAAAGCGGGGGGCGCGGCGATGTGACGGCGATGCCTTACGGGCCGAGCGTGCCGCACATGTTTATCGTCGTCTTCCTGATCATGCTGCCGATCTACCTGAAGACGCACGACCCGATGCTGGCCTGGCAGTCCGGCCTTGTCTGGTGCCTTGTCATCGGCGTTATCGTGCTGCTCGGCGCCTTCGTTGGACCTACGGTGCGAAAATACACGCCGCGCGCGGCGATGCTCGGCACCCTCGCCGGCATCTCGATCGCCTTCATCTCGATGCGTCCGGCCTTCCTAGGCTGGGAAGACCCCTGGCTGTTCATGCTGTCGCTGACCATTGTTTTGGTCAGCTGGATGGCTGGGATCCGCCTGCCCTTCGGTCTGCCGGGCGGCCTCGCCGCGGTCGTCCTTGGCACGGTGCTCGCATGGTTGGCCAAGCTCGTTCACCTCGATGAATTAATGCAGCCGGGGGAAGTCGTCTCTGCCCTCGGTCAGTTCGGCTTGCGGCTCCCTTACCCGTCGAGCGACTTTGCCAAGGCGCTCGGCGACATCGGACCGCTGCTCGTTACCGCGGTACCCCTCGGCATCTACAACTTCACCGAGGGCATGAACAACGTCGAGAGCGCTGCGGCGGCCGGCGACGATTACAGCCTGCGCAAGATCCTGCTAGCCGATGGTACCGGGGCTATCGTCGGCGCGGTGCTCGGCAGCCCGTTTCCGCCGGCCGTCTATATCGGCCATCCCGGGTGGAAGGCGGTCGGCGGCCGGATCGGCTACTCGCTGGCGACCGGCGTCGTGATCGGGATCGTGTGCTTTCTCGGGCTGACGGCGTCTCTGCTCGCGGTCATTCCGCTGGTCGCGATCCTGCCGATCCTGCTGTACATCGGCCTGGTCATCGGCGCCCAAGCGTTTCAGGCGACGCCGGCGCGGCATGCCCCCGCGATCATTCTCGCGATCCTCCCGAACATCGCCGCCTGGGCGCAGACCTTGATCGACGGCGTGCTCGACGCGGCCGGGACTT
>Ga0306926_10003142_pt1 | contig 17028 bp, 16 predicted proteins | sample flu12Cox44000178_FD_203759 | JGI IMG/M metagenome (GOLD analysis project Ga0306926, IMG submission 203759) | Lab enrichment of tropical soil microbial communities from Luquillo Experimental Forest, Puerto Rico - flux8day.12C.oxic.44.000.178 (v2)... | ecosystem: Environmental > Terrestrial >... | reverse complement strand
CGAGTTGCGGCACGCGTGGCAGGATCTGCACGAGTCGTGGTTGACCGCCAAGGCGGCGGAAATCGGGATCACCGACACCAGTGGCTTCGCGATCGTCGGGATCGGTGGACTGGGCCGCCACGAGCTGCTGCCGTATTCGGACCTGGACCTGATGTTGTTGCACGACAACAAGTCTGCCGATGTGCTGCAGCGGGTGGCCGATGAGCTGTGGTACCCGTTGTGGGATTCCAACGTTCGGCTCGACCACAGCGTGCGAACCGTCTCCGGGGCACTCGGCGTGGCCAATGCCGACGTGGTCGCGGCCTTGGGCATGTTGGACGCCCGCCATGTAGCTGGCGATGCACACCTGTCCGACGAACTGATCGCGGGCGCAAGAAGGCAGTGGCGCAGCGCAATTCGATCCCGGATGGATGAGCTTGTCGACATCACGCACGCCCGCTGGCAGCGATGTGGCCGGATCTCGCAACGAGCAGAGCCCGATCTGAAATCGGGTCGCGGCGGCCTTCGCGATGTGCAGTTGCTGGACGCGCTCGGGATGGCCCAGCTCATCGACCGACACGGTATGGCCCGCCCGGAGACGCCGGGAGGTTCATTGAACGATGCCTATCTCACGCTGCTCGATGTGCGCACCGAACTGCACCGGGTGTCCGGCCGCGGACACGACCTCTTGCTGGCCCAATACGCCGACGAGATAAGCGCGGCCCTGCATTTCGGCGACAGATTCGACTTGTCATGCAAGCTGTCCGGCGCCGGACGCACGATTGCGTACCACGCCGAAGCGGGGCTGCGGACCGCGCAAAACGCGCTGCCTCGGCGCGGGGTGTCGGCCTTGGTACGGCGGCCGAAGCGGCGACCGCTCGACGAGGGCGTCGTCGAGTACGCCGGAGAAATCGTGCTTGCCCGCGACGCCGCGCCCGAAAGCGATGTCGGTCTGGTGCTTCGGGTGGCCGCCGCATCGGCCGACACCGGATTACCGATCGGCGCGGCCACGCTGAGTCGGCTCGCCGCCAGCGCACCCGAGATGCCGGCTCCCTGGCCCGGCGAGGCACTGGACGACCTCCTGGTCGTGCTGTCCGCCGGTCCTACGGCGGTGGCGACGATCGAAGCGCTTGACCGCACCGGGCTTTGGGGCCGGTTGTTGCCGGAATGGGCTGCGATCCGCGATCTTCCGCCCCGCGACGTCGCGCACAAGTGGACGGTGGACCGTCACGTGGTCGAGACCGCCGTCAACGCGGCGCCGCTGGCCACCCGCGTTGCCCGACCCGATCTGCTTGCGCTTGGCGCGCTGCTGCACGACATCGGCAAGGGCAGGGGTGTCGATCACAGCGTGCGCGGGGCCGAGATGGCGCTCAAAATCGGCCCCAGGCTGGGGGTTGCGCCCGCGGACGTCGACTTCCTGTCGAAGCTGGTCCGCCATCATCTACTGCTGCCGATTGTGGCCACGCGAAGCGATCTGAAGGACCCGAAGACCATTGAGGGCGTATCGGAGGCTCTGGGCGGGGACCCGCTCCTGCTCGAGGTGTTGCACGCGCTGACGGAGGCGGATTCCAAGGCCACTGGCCCCGGGGTGTGGAGCGAATGGAAGGCGTCCCTGATCGAGGACCTGGTGCGTCGCTGCCGGCTGGTGATGGCCGGTGAGCCACTGCCGTCGCAAGCGCAACCAACTGCGCCGCAATATCTTTCGCTGGCGGCCAACCACGGCGTGCATGTGGAGATCAGGCTCGGCGAGAGCGAACGCATGAACGTGGCGATGATCGCGCCCGACCAGCGGGGATTGGTGTCGAAAGCCGCCGCGGTGCTTGCGCTGAATTCGCTGCGAATCCATTCGGCGGCGGCCGGCACCCACGAGGGTGTCGCGATCACGGAATTCGTGGTCTCGCCCCTCTTCGGTGCGCCGCCCGAAGTAGGCCTGCTGCGCCAGCTGTTCACCAATGCGCTCAACGGTGATGTGGACGTCCTCGGCACATTGGAGAAGCGCGACAGCGACGCCGTCAGCGCGGCGATCGAGCGGGCCGGCGGGATACAGGTTGCGGTGCCCGTCACGCGGTCGACCGCCCCGCCCCGCATCCTGTGGCTCGACGCCGCGGCGCCCGGCCAGCTTCTCGTCGAAGTCCGCGCCATGGATCGACTCGGCTTGCTGGCACTCCTGGCCCAGGCGCTGGAACGGGCGGGAGTGGACATCGTGTGGGCGAAGGTCAACACGTTCGGGTCGACCGCGGCCGACGTGTTCTGCGTCGAGGCGCAGCAAGGCGCTCAAGCGGCGGTGGAGCGGGAGCTGCTGGCCGTGTTGGGCGGCGCCGGCGAGGTCGCCGTCGGCCAGCCCTAGCGGGCCTGCTCGGAATTCAGCTGCCGCAAGGCTTCGATGCGGGCTTGAAGCTGCTCGCGGGTCGCCGCGGCGATAGGCGGGCCCCCGCAGCGACGGCGAAGCTCGCTGTGAATCCATCCGTGCGGTTTGCCGGTGCGGTGGTGGGTCGCCGAGACGAGGGTGTTGAGCTCGCGGCGCAGCTCGCGGAGCTGGCCATGCATGGAGAATGGCCCAGATATCCCAGGCGGCGCATCCTGGGCCTGGGCGTGAAGCAGCGCCCGCTTTCTGAGCTGCTCGTCCTGGCGTCGGTGCAGCAGGGCGCGCATCTGGTCGGCATCGAGCAGGCCTGGGATACCAAGGTAGTCCGCCTCCTCGTCGCTTCCGGCCGGGGCGGCGGTGCCGAACGACGACCCGTCGAAGATGACCTGATCGAGTTCCGCGTCGGCTCCCAGTGAGGTGAAGCCCTTGTCCGTTTCGCTTTTCTCGGTCTGCGTACGGACGGCGGGATCGGCGTCGAGAGGATCGTCGGCGTCGCGGTGCGGTTGGCCGAGCACGTGGTTGCGCTGGGCCTCCAACTCACTGGCGAGCTGCAGCAGGCTGGGCACCGACGGCACGAAGATGCTCGCGCTTTCCCCCGGCCGGCGCGAGCGCACGAAGCGACCGATGGCCTGGGCGAAGAACAGCGGCGTCGAGGCGCTGGTGGCATAGATTCCCACCGTCAGCCGGGGCACGTCGACGCCTTCGGAGACCATGCGCACCGCGACCAGCCACCGATCGGTGCTCTCGGCGAACTCGCTGATGCGGGCCGACGATCCCGGGTCGTCGGACAACACGACCGTCGGCGCCTGGTTGGTCATCCTCTTCAGCAGGGAGGCGTACGCGCGGGCGGCCGCCCGGTCGGAGGCGATGATCATGCCGCCGGCGTCGGGCACGTGGGTCCGCAGTTGGCGCAGCCGCTCGTCGGCCGCGGTGATGACCGCGGGCATCCATTCGCCGGCGGGGTCCAGCGCCGTGCGCCACGCGCGCGCCGTCTGCTCGGCGGACAGCGGCTCGCCCAATCGGGCGGCGTGCTCTTCGCCGGCGCTATCCCGCCAGCGCGCCTGCCCCGAGTAGGCGAGGAACACCACCGGCCGCACGACACCGTCGCCGAGAGCTTCGGCATAGCCGTAGGTGTGGTCGGCCTGCGAACGCAGCACCCCGTCGGCGCCGGACGTGTAGGTGACGAACGGGATTGGGCTGTCGTCGCTGCGAAAGGGTGTGCCCGTCAAGGCAAGTCGGCGCGTGGCATCACCGAAGGCTTCGCGGATCGCCTCGCCCCAGGTCTTGGCGTCACCGCCGTGATGTATCTCATCGAAGACGACCAGGGTCTTGCGCTGCTCGGTGCGCACGCGGTGCAGTGTCGGATGCGCTGCGACTTGAGCGTAGGTGACCATGACGCCGTGATACTCCGGTGAGGTCTGGGGGCTGGTGTTGGAGAACCTCGGGTCCAGCGCGAGCCCGTGCCTCTGCGCGGCCAGCGCCCACTGGACCTTGAGATGCTCGGTGGGCACCACGACGGTGATCTGCTCGACGGTGCGATGGCCGAGCAGTTCGGCCGCCACCCGCAGCGCAAGCGATGTCTTCCCGGATCCCGGCGTGGCCACGGCCAGGAAATCGCGCGGCTGGGCGGCAAGGTATTTCACCAGCGCCCGGCGTTGCCAGGCGCGCAACGGCAGGCCCGTGTCGCTGCCCAACCGCATCGACACAGCTCCCCCCACTGCACGCAAAAGTCTTGGTGTCCGCGACACGGCCGCGCGGCCGACGGCGGGTGTGAAATGTAGCATGCCAACGGTTTTCGTAGCAGCAGCGACTCGGGTCCGACTATTGCGCTTGGCTTGCCAGGTCGCGGGTTTCCAGCCACGCGTGAATTCGTTTGGCGACGTCAGGCCATCCGGGTTCGAGCATCATGTTGTGTCCCATCGAGAAGAATTCCGGCTCGGTCCGGTAGGCGCGCGCCGTGGCGCGAACTTCTTCGACGCTGACGAAGCCGTCGTGCAGGGCGCCCAGCACGAGGATCGGGGTGGTCACCAGCTCCGTTTTCACCCGGCGGACCATCGGATCGGTCATCGCGGCGCGAATGCTCTCGGCTCCGGCGCGTTGCATGCAGGATTCGACGATGGCCTCCGGCGTGTCGGCGCAGAACAGGTACTCGCGGGTCAGGGCCGGGGTGGCGAGGAATTTCAGCAGCGTGCGGTCGGCCCAGGATTCCATCGTCATCGACGGTCGGCTGCGCCAGACTCGCAACGCCAATGTGAGTACGCCCTGCGGTGGCACGGAGCCCACCAGCACCGCGGCCAGGGCGCTGCGCTCTTCCAGGTAGCGCTGAATCACGAAGCCGCCCAGGGAATGGCCGATCAGCACCGGCCCGCCACCCAGGTCGTCGGCCACCGAACGGACGTCGTCGATGTAGTCGGCGATGGAAACCTTGTGCAGCGGCTTGGTGGTGGGGCTGGCGCCGTGCCCACGCAAGCTCATCGAGACTGCGCGGTAGCCGGCGTCGGCGAAGTAGCCCAAGAAGTGGTCGTCCCAACACCCCGCGCCATGCCAGCCACCGTGGACGAAAAGAAGCGGCACCGGATGCGCTTCGGTGCACGACCCCTTGTCGATCACCTCGAGCATGAGCCGACCTTCGTATGCGGCCTGCCGGCCGTCAAGCCTTCTCGCGGCGAGCGTCACACCAGCGCAACTCTCGTCACCGAGCGTCACGCGAGCGTGACGCTCAAGCCCGCTGCACTAGGCTGGCGGGGTGTTTGAATCGCTGTCCGACCGATTGACCGCTGCCCTACAGGGGCTGCGCGGCAAGGGTCGACTGACCGACGCCGATATCGAGGCCACCACCCGCGAAATCCGGCTCGCGCTGTTGGAAGCGGACGTCTCGCTGCCCGTGGTGCGCGCGTTCGTCGGCCGCATCAAAGACCGCGCCAAGGGCGCCGAGGTCTCGGGTGCCCTCAACCCGGCGCAACAGGTCGTCAAGATCGTCAACGAGGAACTGGTCGGCATCCTGGGCGGCCAGACCCGCCAGCTGGCGTTCGCGAAAACGCCGCCGACCGTCGTGATGCTCGCCGGGTTGCAGGGTTCCGGTAAGACGTCGCTGGCCGGCAAGTTGGCCGCATGGTTTCGCGGCCAGGGACACACGCCGCTCCTGGTGGCGTGCGACCTCCAGCGGCCGGCCGCCGTGAACCAGCTGCAAGTCGTCGGTGAGCGCGCCGGCGTGCCAGTGTTCGCGCCGCATCCGGGCGCGTCTCCCGGGTCCGGACCCGGCGACCCGGTCGCGGTGGCGGCCGCGGGGCTCGCCGAGGCTCAGGCCAAACACTTCGACGTCGTCATCGTCGACACCGCCGGCCGGCTGGGCATCGACGACGAGCTGATGGGCCAGGCCGCGGCCATCCGGGATGCCATCGACCCCGACGAGGTGCTGTTCGTTCTGGACGCCATGATCGGCCAGGATGCCGTCACCACCGCGGAGGCGTTCCGCGAGGGTGTCGGCTTCACCGGTGTGGTGCTGACCAAGCTCGACGGGGACGCTCGCGGCGGCGCCGCGTTGTCGGTCCGCGAGGTGACCGGCGTCCCAATCCTTTTCGCCTCCACCGGCGAGAAGCTTGAGGACTTCGACGTCTTCCACCCCGACCGGATGGCCAGCCGCATTCTGGGCATGGGCGATGTGCTGAGCCTGATCGAACAGGCCGAGCAGGTCTTCGACGCCGAGCGGGCCGAGGCCGCCGCCGCCAAGATCGGCACCGGCGAGCTGACGCTGGAGGATTTCCTCGAGCAGATGCTCGCCATCCGCAAGATGGGTCCGATCGGCAACCTGTTGGGCATGCTGCCCGGCGCCGGTCAGATGAAGGAGGCCCTGGCAGAGGTCGACGACAAACAACTCGACCGGTTGCAGGCCATCATCCGCGGAATGACGCCGCAGGAGCGCGCCGACCCCAAGATCATCAACGCGTCGCGGCGGCTGCGCATCGCCAACGGCTCGGGCGTCGCGGTGTCCGAGGTCAACCAGCTGGTCGACCGCTTCTTCGAAGCCCGCAAGATGATGTCGTCGATGCTCGGCGGCATGGGCATCCCCGGCATGGGCCGCAAGTCGGCGACCCGGAAAAGCAAAGCGGCCAAAGGCAAGGCGGGAAAGAAAGCCAAGAAGGGTGGGCGGGGTCCGACGCCGCCGAAGGTCCGCAACCCGCTCGGGCCGGGAATGCCGGGAATGCCGGGCATGCCGGCCGGATTCCCCGACCTGTCGCAGATGCCCGAAGGCCTCAACGAACTGCCGCCCGGGCTGGCCGACTTCGACCTGTCCAAGCTGAAGTTTCCGGGCAAGAAGTAGCCGCCCGTGCGCATGCACGTGCGAGGTCTGGGGCTGCCCGACGAGACCGAGATCCAGTTGTGGGTCGTCGACGGCCGCATCAGCCTGGAGCCCGTCGCCGGGGCCGACACCGTTTTCGGTGCTTTTGGGGGCGGCTGGATCCTGCCCGGGCTGGTCGATGCGCACTGCCACGTCGGTCTTGGTCACTCCGGCGAGATCCCACTCGACGAGGCGATCGCCCAAGCCGAGACCGAACGTGACATCGGCGCGCTGCTCTTGCGTGACTGCGGCGCGCCGACCGACACCCGCGGCCTCGACGACCACGACGATCTGCCCCGCATCATCAGGGCCGGAAAGCATCTGGCCCGACCCAAGCGCTATCAGGCCGGCTTCTCCATCGAGCTCGAAGACGAATCCCAGCTGCCGGCGGCGGTGGCCCACGAGGCGAAACGCGGCGACGGCTGGGTCAAGCTGATCGGCGACTGGATCGACCGCAGCGTCGGCGACCTGGCCCCACTGTGGTCCGACAATGTGCTCAAGGAGGCGATCGACACAGCTCACGCGCTTGGCGCACGCGTCACCGCGCACGTCTTCAGCGAGGACGCCCTGCCCGGCCTGATCAAGGCCGGCATCGACTGCATCGAACACGGCACCGGGCTCACCGACGACAACATCGCCCTGATGCTCGAGCACGGAGCCGCGCTGGTCCCGACCCTGATCAACACCATCGAGAACTTCTCGGGCATCGCTGACTCCGCCACGCGCTACCCGACCTATGCGGCCCACATGCGCGACCTGCACGCCCGCTGCCACGCGCGGATGGCGGCGGCGCGCGATGCGGGCGTGCCGGTGTACGCCGGCAGCGACGCCGGCAGCATGATCGCGCACGGGCGGATCGCGGACGAGGTCGAGGCCCTCAAGGGCATCGGGATGAGCGCCACCCAGGCGCTGGGGGCGGCGTGCTGGGACGCCCGTCGCTGGCTGGGCCGTCCCGCTCTTGATCACGGGGCACCGGCCGACCTGCTGTGCTACGCCGAGGACCCGCTGTCGGGTCCGGATGTGTTGCGGCGGCCCGATCTCGTGCTACTCCGCGGCCGGGCGTTTCGGCCAAAGAATTAGCCGCGCGGGCCCTATCGTTGATCCGGCGACGCTCGCTGAGCAGCGCCTTCGTGTGACTCGAGGCACTCTCGACAAAAGATTGCGAGTACTTGCTATCTATGTTAGATTGGCCGCACGCCGACGATCAGGAGGAAACGGTGGCCTACGACGTGATCATTCGCGACGGATTGTGGTTCGACGGCACTGGCAGCGAGCCGCAAACCCGCACGCTCGGCATTCGCGACGGCGTGGTGGCCACGGTCGCGGGACCCTTAGAGGGGCCGCTGGACGAGACCGGTTGCCCGGAGGTGATCGACGCCGCCGGCAAGTGGATCGTGCCGGGCTTCATCGACGTGCACACCCACTATGACGCCGAGGTGCTGCTGGACCCCGGGCTGCGGGAGTCGGTGCGCCACGGTGTCACCACGGTGTTGCTGGGCAACTGCTCGTTGTCGACGGTCTACGCCAATTCCGAGGACGCCGCCGATCTGTTCAGCCGGGTGGAGGCGGTGCCGCGCGAATATGTGCACGGCGCTCTGGAATCCGGCAAGACGTGGTCGACGGCCGCGGAATACATCGAGGCGATCGATGCGCTGCCGCTCGGGCCGAATGTTGGCTCGCTGCTTGGTCATTCGGACCTGCGCACCGCCGTGCTCGGACTGGAGCGCGCCACCGACGCCGACGCCAAGCCAACCGAGGCCGAACTGGAGAAGATGGCGGCGTTGCTGGACGAGGCGCTCGATGCCGGGATGTTGGGCATGTCCGGGATGGACGCGGCCATCGACAAGCTCGACGGCGAGCGCTTTCGCTCGCGCGCGCTGCCGTCCACCTTCGCGACGTGGCGGGAGCGGCGCAAGCTGATCAAAGTCCTGCGCAGGCGCGGCCGGATGCTGCAGAGCGCGCCCGACGTCGAAAACCCACCGTCGGCGCTGATGTTCTTCCTGACCAGCAGCCGGATCTTTGGCCGCGGCAAGGGAGTCCGGATGAGCATGCTGGTGTCCGCCGACGCCAAGTCGATGCCGCTTGCCGTGCACACCTTTGGATTTGGCACCCGCGTGCTCAACGCGGTCCTGCGCTCGAGTGTGCGGTTCCAGCATTTGCCGGTGCCGTTCGAGTTGTACTCCGACGGAGTCGATCTGCCGGTCTTCGAGGAGTTCGGCGCCGGCACGGCCGCACTGCATCTGCGCGACCAACTGGAACGCAACGAGCTGCTGGCCGACAAGGAATACCGCCGTCGGTTCCGGCGTGAGTTCGACCGCCGCAAGCTCGGACCGTCGTTGTGGCACCGCGACTTCCACGACGCGGTGATCGTCGAGTGCCCCGATGAGTCGTTGATCGGCAAGAGCTTTGGCGCGATCGCCGACGAGCGCGGGCTACACCCGCTCGACGCGTTCCTGGATGTGCTCGTCGAAAACGGCGAGCGCAACGTGCGGTGGACAACCACCGTCGCCAACCACCGGCCCAAGCAGCTGAACAAGCTCGCGGCCGACCCGAGCATCCACATGGGCTTCTCCGACGCCGGGGCGCACCTGCGCAACATGGCCTTCTACAACTTTCCGTTGCGGATGCTCAAGCGGACCCGGGACGCCGACCGGGCCGGCGCGCCGTTCCTGTCCACCGAGCGGGCGGTGCATCGCCTGACCGGGGAACTCGCCGAGTGGTTCGGCATCGACGCCGGCACGCTGCGTGCGGGCGACCGCGCGGACTTCGTCGTGATCGATCCGGCCGGCCTCAACGAATCGGTGGACGGCTATCACGAGGAGGAGGTGCCGTTCTACGGCGGCTTGCGCCGCATGGTCAATCGCAACGACGACGCCGTCGTCGCGACCGGTGTGGGCGGCGCCGTCGTCTTCCGCAAGGGCCAATTCGGGGGCCAGTTCCGAGACGGCTACGGCCGGACCGTGAAGTCGGGCCGCTACCTGCGGGCGGGCGAGCGCGCCCGTCGTGAAAACAGCGGCCTGAGCGTCGGCAACTGACATGGCCAGGACCCAGCAGCAGCGTCGCGAGGAAACCGTCGGACGGCTGCTCGAGGCTTGCATCGACACCATCATGGAGGTCGGATACGCCCGGGCATCCGCCGCCGTCATCACGAAGCGCGCGGGGGTATCCGTCGGTGCCCTGTTCCGCCACTTCGAAACCATGGGCGACTTCATGGTGGCCACGGCATCGGAGGTGTTGCGCCGCCAGCTTGAGTCGGTCACCAAGCAGCTCGCCGAAATCCCGCCCGAGGCGCCCGCGCTGGAAAGCGCGCTGAAGATTCTGCGGGACGTCACCAGCGGTCCCAGGAACGCCGTGCTCTACGAAATGCTGATCGCCGCGCGCACCGACGAGAAGCTCAAGGCCACTTTGCAAGACGAGCTCGGACAGTATGCCGAGAAGATCCTCGACGCCGCGCGGACCATGCCCGGCGCAGAGCAGTTTCCGGAGGAGAAATTCCCGGTGATCCTCGGGTTGCTGACGAACGTCTTCGACGGCGCCGCCGTGGTGCAGGGGATCGTGCCGGTGCCGCAACTCGATGAACAGCGGATTCCGATGCTGCTGCAGCTGTTGAACGCACCCCTGTAACGGTCGCGCTGCCTACAGCGACCCGACGCCGGACTCCGGGTTGAGCGCGAAGCCCCAATCGAACAGGCTGCCGGCCTGGTCCCAATACGAGGGCCCACCCGCCTTCACCAGCCCGTACATCATCGCGATCACCAGCCGGCGGCCACCGCGGGCGGCGGCGCCCACGAAGGTCTTGCGGGCAGCGTCGGTGAAGCCCGTCTTGCCGCCGATCGCGCCGGGATAGCGCTGCAACAGTTCGTCCTGGTTGGCGATCGGGTGATCACCGTTATCACCCGGGAACATCGCCGACGGCTCGGCGGTGATCTGCGCGAACACCGGGTTGGCCATCGCCGCCTGGAAGATGAGGGCCAGGTCGTGCGCCGTCGACGCACCGGAGCCGCCGGGCCCGTCCAGGCCGGACGGCGTCGCGGCATGGGTGCCCACCGCGCCAAGGGACGCGGCTTTGGCGTTCATCTTGGCGACCGCGGCGTCCGCGCCGCCCAGCATGTGTGCCAGCGTGTTGGCGGCGTCATTGCCCGAGACCAGCAGCAGGCCGTCCAGCAGCTGGCGTGCGGTGTACGTGCGGCCCGGTTTGATGCCGACGCAGTTGCACTCGACCTCGGCGTCGGCGGCGTCGGCGACCACGGTCGTGTCCAGGCTCAACTCATCGAGTGCCACCAGCGCCAACAACACCTTGATGGTGCTCGCGGGCGGGTGGGGGACATTCTGGTCGCGCTCGGCCAGCACCTGACCGCTGTCGAGATCGGCGACGACCCAGGTCTGTGCCGGTCCGTCGGGGATGGGCAACGAGCCGACCGGCTGCCTGCTGTCGGCCCAGGAAGTGGGGGCGGCGGTCACGCCGATGGCGGCACCAGAAGAACCGACCGCAACGATGGCGGCGATTGCGGCCATGAACTTTTGCATGGGCGCAAAGTTTAACTTCCAGGCATGCTTGACACCTATTTTGGCGGCGTGGCTACCCCCATGGCCCTTACCCCGTTGACCGTCTGAGCGGCCGTGCCTGAAAATGCGTGCATGGGCGAGGTTCGAGCCAAGAACCTGATGAGGCCGGACCACACGCTCGAGTTCCCGGGGATCGAGGTCCAGCAGGTCGACGTCGGTGACCTGACAGTGGGTCGGATTGTGACGCAGCCAGGGTGGCGGTGGTCCACGCACGTGCGACCACATGTCGGCGGCGAATGGTGCGAGGCGCGTCACGTAGGGGTGGTATTGTCGGGCCGGTTCGAAGTCGTGATGCGCGACGGCACCACGCTCCAGTTCGGGCCTGACGACGTATTTGAGATCCCGCCCGGTCATGACGGGTACACCCTCGGCGACGAGCCGTGTGTGCAGGTCGAGTGGTCGGGATTGCGGGCCTTCGCGGGATTTCGGCTCGGCACCCACAACCGGGCGCTGGTCACGCTGATGTTCACCGATCTCGTCGACTCGACGGCGATGGCGAAACGCCTGGGCGACGTCGCCTGGCGAGATGTGCTCTCCGCGCACTACGAGGCGACGCGGGCGGCGTTGGAACGCCACCACGGCCACGAGGTCAACACGACCGGGGACGGCTTGCTCGCGACCTTCGACGGGCCGGCCGCCGCCTTGCGCTGCGCCGCGGCGATAGGCCGGGCCGCGGGTCGGGAAGGCCTGCAGATCCGTGCGAGCGTGCACGTCGGAGAAGTGGAACTAGTGGGGACCGACGTGCGCGGCGTCGCGGTGCATGAAGCGGCACGGATCCTCAGCGCGGCGGCGGCCGACGAGATCCTGGTGTCGACCACGACGCGAGCTCTTGCGGGCAACGCGGGGTTCGTGTTCCGGTCCCGCGGTACGCACACTCTCAAGGGCCTGCCGGGCGAATGGGAGCTCTTCGCATGCTTCGAGGAAGAGGAGCGCAAAGCGGACTGAAGTATCGACGGTATCGACGACGGGCCGGCTGGGCCGTCGTTCAACCTCGCGCTACTAACAAGGATCCCCGTCAGGCGTGTAGTACGGCACACCCTCTGTCGTGTAACAGGGCACTTGGCCAGGCCAGTACGCGTGGTCCGACGCCACTATGGCGCCCGTGATGGCATCACCAGCCAGGCCGGGGGTACAGCCGCCCACCCCGAAGTGCCGTCCGTGTGCGCCGGCGCAGATGTCGGCCTGCGCCGCCGGTGCCACGGCCAGTGGAACTGCCGCCATGGTCATGGCTGTCATTAGTGCTGCCGCTAGCTTCTTCATCTCGGACTTCCTTTTGCGATCTCGCCGAACGTGGTTGTTATCGGTCGCACCATACGATTGTTGCCCCGATCCGGCGGGCCGGAGGCGTGATCCCGGGATCGTGTTCAATCGACGACATGCTGAGCCTGGAAGAGATCTCGGACCGCCTGGAGATCCAGCAGCTGTTGGTGGACTATTCCACCGCCATCGACAACCGGCGATTCGACGACCTTGACGACGTGTTCACGCCCGACGCCTACATCGACTACCGGGCGCTCGGCGGCATCGACGGCCGTTATCCGGAGGTCAAGAAGTGGTTGTCGGAGGTGTTGCCCAACTTTCCGGTGTACGCGCACATGCTCGGCAACTTCTCGGTCCGCCTCGATGGGGACACCGCGTCGTCGCGGGTGATCTGCTTCAACCCCATGGTGCTCGCCGGCGATAGCGGCCAGGTGCTGTTTTGCGGCCTGTGGTACGACGACGAGTTCGTGCGGACCCCCGCGGGTTGGCGGATGACGCGACGCGTCGAGACCAAGACGTTCCAGAAGGTCATGTAGGCGAATTTCTGCTGCGCGGCCCTGTTCTGGCACAATTGGCGGCTGTCCGCCGAGCGATTACGGCCGCTCGGTGGTCACACACGCGAGGCAAAACCGGGCCCGGGCATCCTGCCCTGGCTGCTGAATTGCAGCGTGACACGCACAGGAGAAATCGCTTAACCATGGCTGTGAAGATCAAGCTCACCCGGCTTGGCAAGATCCGCAATCCCCAGTACCGCATCGCCGTCGCCGACTCTCGGACCAGGCGTGACGGCCGCTCGATCGAGGTCATCGGCCGGTATCACCCGAAGGAAGACCCGAGCCTCATCGAGATCAACTCCGAGCGCGCCCAGTACTGGCTTTCGGTGGGTGCTCAGCCCACCGAGCCCGTCCTGAAGCTGCTGAAGATCACCGGTGACTGGCAGAAGTTCAAGGGGCTGCCCGGCGCCGAGGGCCGCCTCAAGGTCGCCCCGGCCAAGCCCACCAAGCTCGAGCTGTTCAACGCCGCGCTGGCCGCGGCGGATGGCGCGCCGACCACCGAGGCCGCGAAACCGAAGAAGAAGGCCCCGGCCAAGAAAGCCGCCAAGGCGGCCGAGCCTGAGGCCACCGCTGAGGCCGCCCCCGAGGCCGCTCCCGAAGCCGCTGAGGCCGCTCCCGAAGCCGCTGACGAGACGGCGACCGAGGCCGCGGCGGCCGAAGCACCGGCCGAGGGCGGCGAGCAGCCCGAGCCGACCGAGCCGGCCCAGCCGTCCGCGGAAAGCTGACGGGCGCGATGAGTACGGTCGTCGTTGACGCTGTCGAGCATCTGGTCCGCGGGATCGTCGACAACCCCGACGATGTTCGGGTCGACCTGGTTACCAGTCGGCGTGGGCGAACTGTGGAAGTGCATGTCCATCCCGACGACCTGGGCAAGGTGATCGGTCGCGGGGGACGCACCGCGACCGCGTTGCGCACACTCGTCGCCGGGATCGGTGGCCGCGGTATCCGCGTCGACGTGGTGGACACCGACCGGTAGCGGAGCGCTGCTGATGGAACTCCCTTGGAGTTGACAGTCGGGCGCGTCGTCAAAGCGCACGGCGTCGGCGGCGAGGTGGTGGTGGAAATCCGCACCGACGACCCCGCCGCCCGGTTCGCGCCGGGTAATACGTTGCGCGCCAAAAAATTTCGTGACGGCGGCGAAGAACGCAGTTACGTCGTCGCTGACGCGCGCGAGCACAGCGGGCGGCTGCTGGTGCGATTGGTCGGGGTGGAAGACCGGGACACCGCCGACGCCTTGCGGGGCAGCGTGTTCGTCGTGGACTCCGATGACCTGCCGCCGATCGACGAGTCGGATACTTACTACGACCACCAGCTCGAAGGGCTTCATGTCCGGACGACGACGGGACAGGATGTCGGTGTCGTCGCCGAGGTGCTGCACACCGCGGCCGGTGAATTGCTAGCCGTGCGCGGGGATTCGGGCGAAGTATTGGTTCCCTTCGTCACCGCGATCGTGACGTCGGTGTCGCTGGAGGACCGGTTGGTCGAGATCGATCCGCCCGAAGGACTGCTGGATCTGCAGTAGCAACGGCCATGAAAATCGACGTCATCACGATCTTCCCGTCCTACCTGGACCCCCTGCGGCAATCGTTGCCGGGCAAGGCGATTGCGTCGGGTCTGGTCGATCTGCGCGTGCACGACCTGCGGCGGTGGACCTACGACGTGCACCATTCGGTGGACGACGCGCCCTACGGCGGCGGGCCCGGGATGGTTATGAAGGCACCGGTCTGGGGCGAAGCCCTGGATGAAATCTGTTCGGAAGAAACACTTTTGGTTGTTCCCACCCCCGCCGGTTCGCTGTTCACACAGGCGACCGCACAAACCTGGGCGACCGAGGCGCACCTGGTGTTCGCGTGCGGCCGCTACGAGGGCATCGACCAGCGGGCCATCGAGGATGCCGCGCGGCGGATGCGGGTCGTCGAAGTCTCGATCGGCGACTACGTCTTGCCGGGTGGAGAGTCGGCGGCCGTCGTAATGATCGAAGCCGTGCTACGGCTGCTGGACGGCGTTCTCGGCAATCCCGCTTCGCATCGCGATGATTCGCACTCGCCGACCCTGGGCAGTCTCCTGGAGGGGCCGAGCTATACCCGGCCGCCGAGCTGGCGTGGGCTCGACGTGCCCGACGTGTTGTTAACCGGCGATCACGCGCGGATCGCCGCCTGGCGTCGGGAGGTTTCACTGCAGCGCACCCGTGAACGCCGCCCCGATCTTTTGGGCGAGTAGGCGCCGCGGTGGTCAGATCCGGCCGTTGGGAAATATCGTCTTCACGGCCTGGGTGATCGTCTCCCGCGCGGTGGCGTCGTCGGTCGTCTGCAGCGACTGGACCGCCATGACGTAGCGGCGGTCCGCGCCGATCACGCCGGTCGACAGGTGCACCCAATCGCTGCCGATACAGCACATCCAGCCCTGCTTAACCGCCACCGGTTCGGCGAACAGGCCCTCGGGAATGCCGAACCGCTGCGGGTAGCCGTCGATTCCGGTCGGGGTGGACTGGGACAGGTCGTTGACGATGATCCTGGCTCGGTCCCCGGGCAGCCCGCCCGACCCGTCGAGCAGCAGGTCGTAGTAGTGGATCAGGTCGGCCAGCGAGCTCGTCGTGTTCCACCAGCGCCCGTCGCCGGGCGGGACGGTGGATGGCAGCCCGTACCGGGTCGCGACCTGGGTGATGATGGCGTCCCCACCGCCCTGATCCCAGAACTTCTCGGCGGCGTCGTCGTCGGACGATTGCAACATGACGTCCAATGCCCGGCGGTCGTCCGGGGACAGGGTGGTCTTGCCCTGGGATTCCTGTAGCAGCGCATCGTCGGCGATGAAGAGTTTGGCTACCGATGCGGTCGCGATGACCTGGGCGTTGCCGTTGGAGACCAGCTCACGCGTCTTGCGGTCCAGGACGGCTATCGAGAGGGCCGCCCCCTTGGCGGCCCCTTCGTCGATCGCCTGCTGGATGCGCGTGGCCAGACCGCCGATCTGCGTGCTCGACAGCGCCGGCGGCGGCCCGGCCACCACGGCGGTGTCCAGCAGCAGTTGCACCGCCTCCGATTGCTGACCTGACGGACGAGCGGGCGCGCTGTGTGCCGGTTGGCTGGGTTGCTTCGCCTGGAGCTGCGTATCCAGGAGTGCCTCGTCGCACCCGGCCAACGCCAGCGTCACCACCGCCATGGCGGTGAGCGCGGCGAACGGGCGGCGGCGCATTCCTCGATCTCCTCAGACGTGACATGTGGACATAGGCGGGCCGCATCGCCATCCGCCCCCGCGGCGCCAGAATCTCGGGTTCGACTGGCGCGTTTTGACCCCAAATATGTGTACCATTTGCCGGGCTCTTCGGAGGGCGCGAACCGCAGCGTTTACATGGGATTTTCAATGCAGGCGGGCGGTCTGGCACAATTGGTCAGTTGTCTCCATCCTTTCGGCGGGCCGGGTGTTGCCGCCTGCTGCGGGATGCGTACCGAAAGCTCGAAACCCATCGGCTTGATGACCGCCCCAACGCCTGCGTGTGGGCAGCTGCCGCAAGCCGCGACTGCAAGGAAGTGTCTTCTCACATGGACAGGCTGGACTTCGTCGACCAAGCGTCGCTACGCGACGACATCCCGGCCTTCAGCCCGGGCGACACCATCAACGTGCACGTCAAGGTCATCGAGGGTGCCAAGGAACGTATCCAGGTGTTCAAGGGCGTGGTGATCCGCCGGCAGGGCGGAGGCATCCGCGAGACGTTCACCGTGCGCAAGGAGAGCTATGGCGTCGGTGTCGAGCGGACCTTTCCGGTGCATTCGCCGAACATCGACCATATCGAGGTGGTGACCCGTGGCGACGTCCGCCGCGCCAAGCTGTACTACCTGCGTGAACTTCGCGGCAAGAAGGCCAAGATCAAGGAAAAGCGCTGACCAGGCGCGCCCTGGTGGTGTACCAAAGCCACGAACCGCGCTGGCTACGCTGATCTCGTGACCGATCCCACGGACTCACCTGAACGC